>SDBT01015610.1_pt1 | contig 12066 bp, 15 predicted proteins | sample 2277101 | NCBI WGS metagenome assembly SDBT01 (sample SAMN10404973, study PRJNA504765) | marine sediment metagenome | isolation source: marine sediment core GS10_PC15, 103 cmbsf | place: Arctic Ocean: Southern Knipovich Ridge | collected 2010
GTTGCCATACCAATAGCGCTAATATATCGTACAAAGAATTAATATTTGGGATCGTAGTTCAGCTTGGTTAGAACGCCGGCCTGTCAAGCCGGAGGTCGCGGGTTCGAGCCCCGTCGATCCCGCTCTTCTATAATCCTTGTTTATCGACGATAAATGAGGGTTCTTCTTTTATCGGTAGGTTTGGTCTAGATTGGTCTTGTTTTGTCTCAAAATAGCAACCTAATAGCAACCTGCTATTTAAAGTTGCTTCATACATTGCGGAATATTCGACCTGTAATGACTGAATTAAGCCTGCATAGTGTTTCTCGGTTACTTTTACACTTGAATGACCAAGAAACCTGCTAGCAGCAAAAATATCACGAGTTGCTACATAATACCAAGCGCCAGCCGTTTTTCGTAATGTATGAGTTGATGCGTTCTTAATACCCGCTTTATTAAATACGTACTTTACTCTATTATAAACCATATCACGCGTAAAGTAGAATGGCACACTATTACCATACTTGCGACCTTTGAAAATTTCTCTCATTGTATTAGTATTAGGTATTGATCTACTTTTTGAGAATTTAGTCTTTGGAAACAAAATTGAGTTCTTTTTTATACAATCCCAAGTAAATGTTGGATAAAGTATTTCACTAGCTCTTGCACCGGAAAATAGATATATGATTACTAAATCGTGGGCATCCTTTTGAAATTGATCTTTCAAATCCAACTTCTCTAGAGCCACGTTCAACAAATGTAATTCATCTTCATTTAAGAATCTAACATCAGTTTCTCTAACTGATATTGTAGGTACATCGATAAAAGGTGAAATATCTAGATACCCTCTATCAACCGCGAATTTAAAGATTGTCCTTAGATTGCGAAGATTAGTATTGATTCCATCAGCAGAGAATCCCTTTTCCCGTCTATATACCTTAAATGCTTCAATATCCATTGACTTGATTATATTAATTTTGAAGTTATTTAATTCTGGCCTAAAGTCAATTAAGGCATTGATTGAACACCTATATCGATCTAGTGATTCTTGTTCCATACTGCCGGAATCAACCTTTAATTGTCTATTATTTCTGAATATTTCCCATAGTTTATTTAAAGTTGGATTTACTTTCTCAACCTCCGGTGCTACCTCAATTCCCGACTTAATTCTATCTCTCTTTGCTAACAGTTGCCGACGCTGTTGGACTGCATCTCTTTCAGTACCGTAAAATGTGATTTGACGTCTCTTTCTATTATGATCATAGAAATCAATTATGAACGAACCTGATTTCTTGCCCGGCCTAATCCCACTATAACGATATTGTTTACGATTTATGGATGAAGACATAATTTATCTCCTCCTTTCATTTTCTTTAAGATAACCTTGTGTTTGTAGCCAATCTTCAACGATATACCATACTTGATGGTTTAGAGTACGTTTCTCACTATAACCAATATCATCCACTAAATTCCACAAGCGAATAGGCATCCTTATTGGTCTACTTTTGGTTTCTTCTTGTTTTTTTCTTCCCATAATATATAAATGTATAAAATAATTATACTATTTAGCAATAGCTTTCTCATATATTTTTGATATTGACGGATATTCAACTTTTAATTTTAATATTTCAGAATGGGATATTCTTACCATCCTACCAAATTTCACAAAGCATATTCTCCTATCTCTAATCAGATTTCTGAAAAATTGTTCTGAACAATCAATCAACTCTGAAGCAGCTGAAACACTATAATATTTCTCTAGTGGTGAGCCACACTGTTTGCAGAATTGATTTTTATGCTTCGTGTACATACTCTAGTAGCTATTCCTTTTTAGTCGTCTTTTTAGATCTAAGTTTTCCTAGCACAATCAACTCCAGCACTTTTCGATAATATATTTTTAATTTCAATAATATTTGTGCTGGTGTATGAAAAGTATTCATTTTTACATTAAGCATTTATATGTAGAATCCTTTTCTTGATCATAACTATACACTTAGCTCACTACTTTTCTTCATAATATTGTTTTATCGATTCAAGTGTCGATTGAGTTGGCCTCTTGCCCATTCTGTACGGATATAATGGACAACTGAATACTGTACAATATCGCACTTGCTTATACTGTCCTCCGGTGCAATCTAGACATTTTTTTCTAATTGTTTTAATTGGTGTTCTAATTAATCTATTTTTAGTCATTAAAACTCTTAATATATTTTTACTATGTACTTAGTTAAACTTTTACCCTTGAAAAACAAAACATATTTATGCTGACCATTTATCATAACCACTTTTCCTTATTCACTATGACCATTATTAAGTTTGCTGATTAATTCTTCCGGCGATAAAAACTTAATATTCTGTATGCCCGCTTTTTCTAAATCACTATGACTTTCACTATGACCATTTTCATTCCAATTTCTTATAGTAAACTTCATTCCTCTTTTCATATTTAAATTTTCTTTCCGGATTAATTCTAGTGATTCAAGTCTGTCGGTTGCTCTAATGACCATTTTGGCTGTCATTTTTTTGCCGCAAAGTTCCGCAAATTCTTGATAGCTTGTTTTAAAATCGCCCGGTTTCATTCTTACTCGCATACCATTTATTTTAGAAGTCATAAAAGTATATCGTGTAGCTCGATGGACTAAATGGAAAAATACAATTTGATCTCTAAAATTCAACTCTTTTATCTTTTTGGATAATAAGATTTGCTTTATATAACTAGGCACATCAATTCCCGGTAATCTTGCGTAAATGGAACGATCAATTATTTCATCTACAAATGTTTGTTGAGATTTATCCTCAATACTGAAATAATCAGTTACGTCACTACCACCACCAACATAACTAGAAAGATCGCAAACTCTTGTATAACTTTTTTGATTGTTTGTTTTTAATTTTTTTATCAATAATTCTGTACCTCTTTCGCCGGCATCGTCATTATCTAAACAAATGTATATTATCTTAAACCTTAATAACGGTGTTATATCGTTTGGTATTTTTTTAGCGCCTCCGGTTGATGTAACAGCTTGTAATCCGTTTGACAATAAAGATATGACGTCTTTTTCACCCTCTGCTATAATTATATATGAATCATCGTAGGTGTCTAATAATTGAATTGGATATAATGTAGCGCTTGCACCTCTAAATTGTATTCCGTGATGGTGTTTTACATTTATGATTTCATTTTTAGAATCAAAGATTGGAAATACAAAATTATTTTTACTTGGATTCCAACCTATTTTCAATAGTTTAATATATTTAGCATTCCAAGATCGCGGCACATATTCAAGATTATCTAATAGCTGTTTGTGGTAGTTATATACATTGTCTATTTCAATTTTTTGAAAACTATCAAATTTAGTGTTATTGTGATAGGCATAGGTACTTTCACCAAAATGAATAGCAAACGTTATGGCATTACCTTTAGCACCACAGCTTTTACAGTGGTACAATCCTTTATCCATATCTATGCAGAATGCTTTATTCTTAGGTGTTTTTTCCGGTATAATTGGACAATTACCACGCCATTGATCGCCGGAACCTTTTTTAAGATTCAGTGCATGTTTTTGGAATAGAGTTTGATGATCCAATTAAATAGCTTCTATTTAGATATGTTTCCGAAGATGTGCTTTTACAATCTCAATACAATCAGGATGAAATATTATCGGATAACCGGCACCGCTTGATTTCTTAACTACCGGTAATCGATTACACCTGTATAGGTAATCAATAGTGTAAGGTGGGGCGCTTGTGAGCGTTACTAATTGTTTTTTTGTGAGTTGTTTTTTATTCTTCATAATATTTTTTCCATATTTTTAATATGCAAAAATAAAAAGAAGAATAATCTATAAACCAGGCGTGCTAAATAGGTATTGTTAGTTTTAAAACGCCTTAATTTGTACCTTTTCTGATTTTATAATCAAAATCGCGGATCATGCGTCTAATACTATCTTGACTATTACCATATTCATCTTGTATTAGATCTTTTTCTTCACCCGGTGGTTTATGTAAAAACTTATACCTTTGAAGATTATATTTTACTATTAACTTAAAAACAAAATCTTCTCTCTCTATTCTACTAATCTTTCCATTAAATTTATTTGTTACAATTTTTTTAGATTTCGTAATAACTGCTTCACCATTAATAATTTCGTTTTTTTGATAGACAGTTTCGTATTCCGCACCTTCGTTTAATCTTATTAAACACATTAGAATTTCCTTAATCCATCTGTTTCTAACCGTGTATTTACCAACCCGTATTCTTCCGGTAATTAATAAATTATCTCTTCTATAAATAAATACAGATAGCAAATCTTTTGCTTTGGTTAAATCGATATCAAGATGATAAAGTAGGTATTCATTATTAATTAAATTTTGTAAATCTTTTATAGATAAATGTATGTTTTTTCTTTCGTCATCAATCCTGTTACGTTCTTCTTCGTATTCATGTATGTAAGGTTTTCGCATAATAGACCTTAGCATTGCAATCGCTTCCGAAATTTGTTTATCCCGCTCTAATACTTTGAATTTTGCCTCAGTTAATTTCAATATATACCCACGACTTTATTTATTATTCTTATTCTTATTGAAGTTAAATAATTTGGTAATTGAATAGTAATTAATTATTTGATTTTTCACGCCCGCGCGTATCGATACTATGTTTGTGTATGTAATGACAATATTCAGCCAACAGTAACCATCAACCAAATCATAGTATATAAACATATAGCTATACTTACAAGTGCATAGTATTATAAATATTAGATCATTTTGTGCTGTAAATCGTACGTACTTGAAATCTTGTTTTGTATACAAATAGTGCAAAAAACAAGACTTGGCGGATTACCTAATGTTACCTAATATAACAAAAGCGCTGCCGGTTCAACTTTGATTATTTTCAAGACAATACTGTATATTTTTGTATGATAAAAATTAAGCGGTTAAACTTCGATAGACAAAATATAAGAATCTTCGAATGATTAAAGAAAAATTTTATATGATATAGATTTGAAAAAATAAATATGACAGATGTAAAAAAATGTGCGCTGTGCCTTAATAATACTGATTTAGTTAAATCACATATTTACCCTGAATTTCAATATAAACCTTTATATGATGCTGCAAATAAATATTTTCAAATATCAACTAATAAATCAAAGCCAATTAAACAAAAATCAAAAGGAATATATGAATATTTACTTTGTAAAAACTGTGATAATAACATTATAGGTGGTTATGAAGATCACGCCTCAAAAGTATTGTTTGGCGATGGAAGATATAAGATTACGATAAAAGAAATTAAATTAGGATTTATGATCACCAATGTTGATTATAAAAAATTTAAATTGTTCCAGATTTCGTTATTATGGCGTACAGCTGCATCAAAAAGACCTGAAATACCATCTATAACTTTAGGTCCACATTATGAAAGAATGCGAAATATGTTGCTTAATGGTGATCCGGGGAAACCATTACAGTATGGTTGTAAATTATTATTTACACCTCGGATACCTGAAGAATTTGTGGGTTTGATTCATACACCTGAGAAAATTCCGCGAAAATTAGAAGGGAATACTGCATACCGAGCAATATTTAATGGAATCCATTGGATATGGTTAGTCTCAGGACAGATGACCAGGTATTCAAAGCCAATGATGTTTATCAATGAAAAAGGTGAATTACCTATAATTAATTCTGGCAAGAGGGGCTGGGAATATATTATGAGATTAGGAAAAGATTTAATAACAAGATAATTCATAATTATAAAATTTCCCTGTGGTGTGCAAACGTGATATATATATAATAAAGACACTCCGTTTCCTATTGACGTGGGTGGTGTGGTTCTGTTTTGATTTTAATTTATAATAAAGAAAGTCACATTAATTAGAAATGGTTTTTAGTCTGTTTTGTAGGCAATTTTACTACACTATGAGTACCTTAATCTTTAAATTCACACCTCTGTGTATTGCGAGAGTTTATTATACCTAAAATTGTTTAAATAAATATTTTAAATGTTTAACTTAACCTCTATGTATTATTCTATAAATCAAGAAAGATCTATATAATTCCTTCGATATATGACAAATATATAAAAGTTCAAAATAGGATTAATTGGTATTGTATACGGTATTATAAATGTCTAAGTTTAAATTCAAAAATAATGAAAATACAACAATTCAGGATGCAGAAGAGGCGTTAGAGGAATTAAGAAACATAAATGTTCCTGAAATACCATTTAATCATATAAAAAAAATTGCTGAATATTTAGGATGTGAATACTATCCGAGTAAAGGAACCGGTAGTTCAGAACATTTTCGGCATGAATGTTTAGTTGGTTATCGTATGTACTATGATGGCTTTTTTCAAATACACTCAATAAAAGGAAAGGTAGTAAATAGAGCAAATTTTAGAAAATATTTTTATCTACCACTAATGGCCATAATTAAAATTAAAAAAAAACAAAAGAATAAAGATGAAAAAGAATATTAACAATTTAGAATATTATTTGAAATTAGATTACGATATTATTGTGGAATCTGAATTGCATGATGAGGATAAATCCTATATTGCATATTGTCATGAGCTAGGTAAAGGATCTTGCTATGGTATCAGTAATACACCAATTGATGCAGTACAGAATTTTTTTGAAAATAAAGAAGACTTTATTACCATATTATATGAACAAAATATAATAATCCCCGAACCAATGGAAAGTATGAAAGAAGATGATATACTTAGTGGATTTTTTAATGTTAGAACTTCGCCATTAATTCACGGAAAATTGGTTAGACAAGCTCGTGCAAATTGTGTTTCTCTTAATATGTTTCTAAATCAGATATTAGCTAAATCAACAGTTGAGCAATCATTTGAAAAGTTAATCGACGAAAAAACTGAAAAAATCATTGATAAAATAGATGAGCATCATAAAATTATGTCTTTCAATATGGTTCAGTATAATCCACAACCAATAGCTACCAGTCATATTAAATTTGACTCAGATTGGACACCAAAGAAATTCATGGACAATTAAAGAGAAAAATAATATAATGGGCAATAATAATAACAAAATTACACCGGAAGAATTTTATAAAATTATTAATACATTATCTTTAGAAGAAATTAAACTAAAAGAAACCGTCTTCCGATCATATGATGAGTATCAGTCGTCTAATTTAAAATTATCAATGGTAAGAAATTATTATAAAAAAGAAATTGTAGAGGATACCTTAATTAACGATTTAAAATATACCTTTACAGCGCAAGGAGAAGAGCACGAAAAACCATATTTTAAAATATCTACCATTTACAGACTTTCATATAGTTGTGATTGTGATATTAAGAAACTTTCAGATGATTTCTATAAGATTTTTTTGAATTTTACATTAGAAATAATTGTTTGGCCTTATATAAGAGAATTAATACAATCTTTTATTTCAAAAATGAATTTACCTCCTCTTGTTTTACCCATTAAAAAAGCGGTCTTTGGATAATTATTCGTATTATTTTATCGATAATAATCTTAACCTACTAGTTGTTTAATGGCTAGCGATTTATTGAATTGAGAATAATATCAATTTTCTTCAAATCCCATTAATTATAAGTTATAGAACCGATTTAATTAGTTTACAGGTTTTAAATGAACTGGTTCATAATATTTAAAACCGCCTCATTAAAAGGCGGATTTCTTACCGTTTTGAAAGCAAATTTACGGCATTATGGCTACACTAAACTGTAAGTGTTAATATTGTCGCCCGTTAGATTCAATAATTGAAATTCCAAAAACAGTCAAAATTCCCCCCGCGGTGTGCAAGAGTGATATATATTATAAACACCCCCCGCCTACCAAAGGCGTGGGTGGGTAGTTGTGTAGGTCAATTGCTATTATCTTAAAACAATATTATGTATGATATAGAATTTGTTTGATTATTGCAGAAAGCAAGACTATACAGATTACTTAAATTATACATTATAAACCTATTTCACGCACTATTTCCACATTAACATATACAAAATAAATATATGATATCTTCGAACGATTTAAGTTATCACTTCGATTTTCATTCCTTCTTTTAAACAAAAACATCTATATTTACAATTAAATATGAAGTAATTTTGATTATAATAGTTACTATTAATAACAAAATGAATCCTGTAAAATATATTTTGACACAGTAATTAATTATTTAATGACTTATATAAAAAATAACACTGAAAGCCTGAGGAATTTGTCGAAGGTATTTACACTATCAAATTTTAATAAGATTATTCGAAAGAATGAATATTCTTTAATAAAGAATAAAATTAATAAATGCATTGATATATCCTCATCAATAAGTAACAATGATTTAATTAAATTGTTATACAACGAATTACAAAATAATTATAAGAGTGAATATATTTATAAAAATACACTTTTAAATAAACTGCTTTTAGGAAGATATAGCCTTAATACAACTACTGTTATTAATGAGTTTAAGATTGGAAATTCTATAGCTGATTTTATTCTAATAAATGGTGAATTAAAAGTTTTTGAGATTAAGACAGAATTTGATAATCTAGATAAATTGGATAAACAGATATTTGATTATAGACAATTCGCAGATAGAATATATGTTGTGTCTTGCTCTAAACATATTGACAAATTAATATCAATTTATGATGAATCAGATATTGGAATTATAGAATACACTTACAATAATACACTAAAAGAAATTATCATAGCTAAAGAAAATAAATCATTTTTTGATCATACTGTTATTTTTAAGACGCTGCGTAAGCAAGAGTATTTAAATATTATCCTAAATTATTTTGGTTTTATTCCTGATGTACCAAATACAAGAATCTTTACCGAATCTCTAGCTATGGTTAAATCAATTAAAGTTGAGGTATTTCAAGAGCTTGCATATACGATGCTTAAAGGAAGAAAACTGAGATGTCCTGAAAGACTAAAATCTGGAAGTACACCATATGAATTAAAACATATATGTTATTCATTAAATATGACAGGAGATGAATATAATTTGTTAGACAAATTTTTAAATCAAAAAGCGTAATATGTACTTTCCATATCTTAGAGGTAAACAATTCGAATTAATTGCACTTCGCGAATTAAGTTCCTTAGTAGCTGATACATATAAAAAAGTTTCTCCTATTATTGAACCTGTAAAAAACTCATCTACTTTAAGATTAACAATTACAGAACTTAACAATCAAAAAATTAATTTTAATATTGTAGTCAATCCTACGAAAGGTGATTTAATTGATTCAACTGTAGAAATTATTAATTTACTTCAAACCGTGATAGTTAATAATAATTTTCAACTAGCATTTATAATTGATGAAAAGACGAATTTTGTTGAAGATTACCTTGATTTAATTAAACATATAACGTTTGATTATTCAGGAGTTACTCTCATACATAATGCCATTAAATCAAATATTAAGGAAATTATTGACAATTTAAATACGATTACTACTGTAGTAAATAATATTATTTATTTTAATAAGACAAGTAGACGATACTATAGAGAGTTTTCTCAGGATACAAGAATTGGACTAGACGATTTCTTTTCAATTCTTCCAAGAAATGCTGATTACCTATCTGTTCCTGATAGTCAATTTTCAGAGGAACATATATATTATAAAGATGATGGATTTAAAGGTTTCTCAGATTTTTTAACTATTGGCGATATTTATTTGGAATCCGGATTTTTACCGTACGCTGTAGCAATACATTTATCTTATATTGATGAAGAAAATAAAATTAGAATAAAGCATTTCGTTTCAGATTCCAACGAAGACACCTCTGATAGTGCGGGTAAATTTGCGGAGGCTTTAAACAAGTTAATATCATGGTGTGATGGTAATCCTTCTATAGATTCATACGCAGTGAACCAGTTTAGGATGTTGCATGACAATGGAGCCTTTCCGGGTCTTGGCACTATAAAGAAGTTATCAATTATGCATCATATTGAGCTCGTAAGTAACATGATATAAAATGAATTGTTGTGCAGATTGTTTTTCTAGTCGCTATTTGAATAATGTAATTAATTCAAAATCTAGTAAGGGTGACTGTGACTTCTGTAAATCAGTAAATGTTTCAACATGTTCTCCACAAGAATTGATCCCTTTTTTTCGGAATATCCTAAATTTATATGAAGTTGCTGAGGAAGGCGGAGTTGACTTAATCTCAGCATTAAAAGTTGATTTTGGAGATACAATTTTCAGTAATAAAATTGAAAATAAATCTTCATTGTTAAAGGCTATATTTGACGAAGAAATTGATGAATTTAATGTATTATTTGAAAATAATATTAAATCGATTCTCAGAGAAGGAACACATTCTGAGCAATCTAAAGAAATTCACAGTACATGGGAGAAATTTAAAGAAGAAATTAAAAATATAAATCGTTTTCATATTAAAAACACAATCGACCTAAACAAGTTAAAAATATTCTTTGAGAATGAATCCTTTTTAACTATTGTAAAAAGCGGAAGTATCTATTATCGAAGTAGAATTTCTAATAAATCAGGATTTGATAAAGAGGATATGGGTCCTCCGAAAGATAAAATTGCAGCAGGTCGAGCCAACCCCATAGGAATTTCATATTTGTACCTAGCTGATAATTTGGTCACTTCCCTTTATGAAGTAAGAGCAGCATTATTTGATTTTGTTACTGTAGGCGATTTTAGACTAAAAGATGATCTAAAAATTCTAAATCTTAGAGAACCAATCGATGATCCAATAAGCTGGGCAGAACAAGAAGCAATTCATGATTATTTAATTTACATTCCGTTCATTAAAACTCTACAAAAGGAATTATCTCTTCCCATTCGACGTTTAGACAAAGAAATTGATTATTTGCCAACACAATATTTATCTGAATTCATTAAATCAATAGACTATGATGGAGTTGAGTTTCAAAGTTCATTATACTCAGAAGGATACAATTTAGCGATTTTTAATCCTGACAAGTTTGAGTGTATAAAAGTTGAAATATGTGAGATAAAGGAAATTGATTTAAAACACGAAAGGGTATACTAATCTTTATATAGTTACTATTATTCTATTTAGAGTTTATTTTCGCCCCGTGGTGTGCAAGAGTGATATATATATAATTAAGACACTCCGCCTACCGTTGATATGGGTGGGTACATTAATAAATCGACATTACAAAAGTATCACAATTTTATATTGGTAGTATGGTTTTTCTTGTTATTAAAGCGATTTAATAATAATCCAAATTCTTTTGTGAAAACTCCGTAATCAATAAATCTAGGTATCCATGATAGATCTGTATAAATTGGTCTTGTAAAAATAAAAGTATCCATATTCTGCTCACAATATCTTTCCATGGATCTAAACAATTTCCCTTGTTTTGACCATCCCCGATTTAATTCTTTTAATTGTGGATATAAATTTTGATCCAAATTTCCATTTATTTTGTGTGATATGAAATGACCTTTATCATAATCTTTATATTTATCAAGTTTTGTGAACTGACCAATAAAACCTTTCATTCTACTGTCATCTCTGATTTCATTTGTATTTGATATTCTTCCAAAAACACCTACAATTCTATCATTTTTTTCACTTTTATTACTCTTCCGATCTTTATTTAAGTCAAATAAATAGGTATAACCATTAACAATAAATTTGAGCAATTCTGAATCCGGGAATTGAACAATATACTCTTCTTTAAATAGATTTCTGATATTCTTTTCTATGAATCCAATAGCTTTTTCATAGTCATGTCCAGGAACAGATGCAAATATTTGGTAATAATTAGTTAATTTGTTATTCATTTTTCAATTATGGTTTATTAGTTGAGTTTAATCAATAATCAAATACTATTCAATTTAATATTTCTCTATACCTGCGGTGTGCAAGAGTGATATATATATAATAAAGACCCCCTGCCTACCAATGGCGTGGGTGGGTGTGCTATAATCTTCAAAGAATATTAGTATTAATAAACTATATCCACCCCTCTTGCTTGTAATTGTGGTATATAAGTATTAATTGAAGTTTCACTTAAAGGATTATTAATTAATTCAACATAATCACCAGTATTGATACCTTGATTTTGT
>SDBT01015611.1_pt1 | contig 12065 bp, 14 predicted proteins | sample 2277101 | NCBI WGS metagenome assembly SDBT01 (sample SAMN10404973, study PRJNA504765) | marine sediment metagenome | isolation source: marine sediment core GS10_PC15, 103 cmbsf | place: Arctic Ocean: Southern Knipovich Ridge | collected 2010
CTTTTATTCGCCGCAAGGTGGACCCTTGGTTGGTGGAAGTGCTGACGTTTTTCAGTTCTTTCTTGGAAGTGAAGGTGCTCTCATTGGTGGTCTGGCTGATGTCATGGCGATTTACAACATCGACGACATCGTAGGCGGTGCTCTGGCTGCTGGTGTAGCGAATGTTAATCGTCGTCGAGGGCCTATCCACTATTTGCCAACTGGATTTGTGACTGTTGAAGAGGGATCGGCAAGTTATGGCCTGAGCGCAAAGTATACTGCAACTGGTGGTGTGGTTCTTGACAACACGATTACGCCAACAATTGTCAACAGCAGATTCAACATTGACACAGAGTTCCTTTGGAAAGTTCGAACGATTTTCAACAGGGATATCACTTTCTTGTGGAGCACAGGCCAACTGGGGATATTCTTTTTCCGTGTCATCGGGAAAGCAAGAGAAGGAACTGGGTGTAATCTTAAAGGTGATCCTTGTTGCCAGAAGTTTATTTTGAACATCCACGCACGAACGGTGGCAGAACTTTGCGAAAAGCTAAGTGAAAGAAAATTCATTTTTCCAATCGAATCAGTTCAGAGGTTTAGCCGACCGGCATCTTTGGGAAACATCTTTAGTGATTTCGAAGCTCAACAGGAACTTGTAGATGCGTTTGACGCAGAAAATGGAGACTGTCAGTCTCTTGAGGAAGTCAAAGTTTGTGATGTACCTGCTTGTGCAGACTTCTGTATTGATTTTGACTTGTCGGTTGATTTTTTCTTTGATATCACGAAGATACAGGTCAATGCGTTTTTTGATTATGAATCTGGAAACGAGGTGGCAGAAGACCGATCTATCGTTGTTAGCGGATCGGCCCCAGTATCTTTGACAGTAATTTTGCCGTCATTTTCACATACCGCAACTGGCGGGTTGGTTACAGGAGGAGAGTCAACATACTTTTTGAGCCCATATCTCAGTAGAGGCGGGGCTATCAGTGGTGGTTTGGCTTCTGGTTCTTTCTCGAATTGGCAATTCGTTGGCGGTAAATGGCCGAGAGCAACTGGCTTGCCTACAGGTGATACGTCTTTGACTCAAAATGATCTTGAGGGGGAGCTTAATTCATCAAGTGTAGCATGGCAGTTGCCGGAAAGAGCAATTATTGAGGACGGATTGTTTTCTCAATCAGATATCAGTTTCTTAAAGGAGAGCGAATATTTGATTGTTCGAGACTTCAAATTGAATCTGCCGAATGACGCATCTGTTTTTGGATTGGTTGTCCATGTCAGATTATTGTCAACGCAGATTGGAACCAGAGATGTCAGTGTTGTGTTAGTTAAAGGGGACACAATCATTTCAGACGATGTGGCAAAGACCACAACTGATTGGCCTCTAATTAACACGACAAGAATCTACGGCTCTAATGGGCTTAGTGATGGACAAACCCCGTTTAGAAACATTGACATTGACCCGTGGGATGTGAATGATCTCAATAGTTCTGATTTTGGTGTAGCGATTAGGGTGAAGGATATCAGCGATCTAGGAATTTCGATTGCGAAGGTCGATTCTATCAAAGTTGATGCTGTTTGGGAGTTTCAAGGTAAAGATACTTTGAGAACGGGAGGCACTGCAAAAATTGTATCCAGTGCATGGAGTTATGAAGCGTCTGGTGGCGTGGGGATTGGGGGAGATGTTGATCCTATTCAAATAGGATTTAAGTTTGTGGCAACGGGACTTGGGGTTGATCAGCCAACCGGAATTTTGATGGGTGGTGGGTATTTGCCAGCATTTTCATATGTTTCTGACACTTGCCCAGATTTCATTATAGGTCCGAGAGGGACTGGAGCTAGTGTTGGAGGTGAAGCTGTTGTCAAGCCCGAGGTGTTCAATGAGATCGGCAACGAACCGCAGTCCACAGAAGTTTTGTTGGGTGGTTCTGCTGATATGGTTTACCAAGCCGCTCCTGCTGCTTCTGGCGGGGCAATCATTGGTAGCATTCCACAACTCACTTTCGGCGGCGTTTTTGCTGGTGGGCTATCTGAAATCAGTGTTAGTTCAAGAAAACTGACATTGGTGGGGGATGGTGGTGCTGTCGCTGGCGGTACGGCGAAGATCAGACCATTTGTTGAAATTGGATCAGGCGGCGTTCGAGTTGGTGGCGCAATATGTACGCCACTCAACATCGGTGGATCGGCAGATTACAGGTCCAGTTTCAGTGAGCATTTTGCTGCAGGCGGTGCTGTGGCTGGAGGTGTTGCTGATGTCAAGCCATTTTTTGAATTCGGAATTGGTGGTGGTGTGTCGAGCGGCAAAGCGATTGTGGCACAAGACTGGAGAGTTGAAAGCAGTGGCGGGTTGGATATGGGAGGGACGGTCTTCGTCCCAGAAGTGAATCTTTCCTACGCCGCACTGGGCGGCGTGACCACTGGTGGACAGGCAATACCAAAATCTTCTAACTGGACATGGGTTGCTGACGGGAACATCATTCTTATTGGAGGCGGCGCAGGGTACTCTCCGAGTGATTTTGGGACACTCACCGAGGAGATCAAGTTTGACATGACGATCCTGCAAATAACGGCTTCGTTCCCGCTGGATGCAGACTTACAAGACGTGGACGTTCTGTCTGGTACAATTTCACAGTGTGGTTGTTTGCAACTACCGTTGTTGGTTGAGTTCAGCCACAACATCGTGAGAGACAATATTTTTGCGGACTTCCTTGCCAGAAACAACTTCACTATCGCCGACAAGTTGTTCTTGAGATACAATGTAACCAATGACTCGTGGCAAGCCAATCTTCACTTTAATGGATTTTCACCGGACGCTAACACCAAGGAGAAGTGGGATCTTGTCTTTGAATTGCAGTGTACAGACAGCATGGGTGGCACCAATATTGGCAGAAGGATTTGGAAGGTGGCCATAGAAGTCTTCAGAAAGAATTTGGTGACAGCCGAAGATTTTGATACAAGGGTGATTGTAGGGATTTTGCCAGAAGAACTGTGTGATGTGAATGCAAGTGAATTGGATTTCCAAATCAACTACAACACTTTGTTAGATGCTGCCGATGTGAATCCTTCGGCGACTATTTATCAAAATACAATTTTTGACAATATCGGGTTATTCAAGAATCCTTCTTGGATATTGGACCCCGATCTAATTTTGACAATATCGCAATCCGGTCTGCCTGAAGATCAACCGAGAGTTGATCTCACAGATTCGGCTTTCGTTAACTAAGGTAACAGAGGGCAAAATGAATACTTTAATAATTATTGTGGGCGTGATATGCGCCTTGAATTTGATCATCTCAATTGCTATTGCTGGTTCGGTGGCAAAAGTGATAAAATATTTGGGAAGATCATCTGTGGGAAGAGCAGGTTCTAATATTCCAGATGGCCCGTTGTTCCAGATGGAGAACGGAGAATTGGTTCAGGTGGGAGCCCCCACTTATGATCAAGATGTTCTTCGTGGTGCTGCCGAGCCGTATGCTGATGGCCTAACCGCAAGACCTCCGACACAAAATTGGGACGGACTTCCAACCAGTAAATGATGTAAAGGTGCAAGGATGCACGTTGGTTACAGAGAGTTACCTTCGGATAGGAAGTTTGGCGTCGAGCTAGAGGTTTCGAATTCTTGCACCAAGAAAAAAATCGGGTCGATTCTCCGAAGATACGAGTGTCTTTGCGGGACCAACAGAGATGTTGTTGTTACGCCCGGTCAAAAAGGTTGGGCCGAGACTCGCAGTAACAATTATTGGCATGTCAAATATGACGCCACATGCGGCCCTGCTGGTAAGCCTCTGGACTATGGTTGGGAAGTTGCGTCTTACATCGGATGTGGCCATGAAGACATCAAATTGATCTCCAGAGCCGCAGATTTTCTCGAAGATCATGGTGTTGAGACTAACCGTAACTGCGGTTTGCATATCCACGTAGAGGCCGGTGATCTTACAGAATTTCAAGTGGGACTCCTGATTGCCCGGTGGATTAAGGTCGAACCATATCTCGTTCATATTTGCGATGTACACCGTAATGAGAATTCCTATTGCAAGACACTTTCTGACAGGTTGGCCAGAACTGAATTATCATATGACCCAGACCGCATGTTGGACCTCTGGTCGCACATGGCTCCTCAGAGTCTTCGGACACATAACAATAACGAAAAGAAATACGCTCTGAATTTCGTTGGGTATGCCACCAGCAAAGTATTGTACAAAAACTACGACAAGCCGACCATCGAACTCAGACTTCCAGAGTGCAGGTTGGATAGCGAGCACGTGGCCAATTGGGTTAGGTTGTTCTTAAACTTTGTGGACTCTTGTGTGATATACCCGACGCCCGGCCCATCACAGATTTATATGGAAACACAGGATATTCAAGAGGTTATGTCATTTCTGGGTCTTCAGGAAAAAGAAGGATTCTGGATCTTAGATAGGGAACTTTTGAACACAAAGAGGTGGTTATTAAAGAAGATTGTGAACTCCTCCAGAACGTCTTTAATTATCACTCGTCAGGCTGAAAATTTACTTGACTTTATTAGCGAAATTTGATACATATTATAACAGTAAAACTACTTTACAACGATAACTTTTAACTTACAGAAAGACGGTGATACGATGGATACTAAACAAGAACTTGTGGAGCGATATATACCTTTGGCGAACAAATTGGCTTATCAGAAGAAGAAGTCATTGCCAAGATTTGTAGATGTTGAGGAACTGAAATCGGCTGCTTACCTCGGGCTTGTGGAAGCAGCATCACGGTTTGATCCTGAACGTGGCGTGGCCTTTTCAACCTTTGCCTATCCTCGGGTGTTTGGAGCAATTCATGACTACCTGCGGGAGCAAGGATGGGGGAAGAAAACCGAGCCCAAAAACACCATGAGCTTAGATTCAGAGATGAGCGACAGTGAAGGGTGTGTTCTGAAAGATACGTTGAAAGCCAAGGTTGAGAGAAATGACAATGAGTTTCTCGAAGTTGTTTCTCAAAATCTCGACAAACAGGCGAATGCGGTTCTACGATACTATTTCATTGATGCGTATTCGATGAAGGAAGTTGGCGAGAAGTTCGGCGTCAGCGAGAGTAGAATCAGCCAACTGATCAAGCGGTACAAGAATCAAATTCGTTCCGATTGGAGCGCAAACGATCTTCGTTTTGAATTGGCTGCTTGAATGTGACATTGAGGTAACCAATGAAGATTCTACAATGTTTAGCTGTTCTTTTTCTTTGTGCATCTCCCTGTTTTGCAGATGAGATCAAAAGAGTTTCCTTGCCTTTAGAGGTGAAACATGAAGTTTCCAATGTTCCCAAAGAGATAGAAGGCAAGGTCTGGAATCGCTGGACGACTAAGAATTTTGTTGTATGTAGCCTCGATAACACACATGCCCAATTCCTTCACAAGCGGTTAGAGCTTGTGAAGGGTTGGGTTTTTTCTCGTTGGGGCTTGTATGATGTTGATTTTTCTGTGAAGTGCAAACTGATCTGTGTCAGTGATCCAAAACTCTTCGAGAAGATGTTTCGTATCAAGTCTACGAAAGTTGAAGTGAGAAGAGATGCCAATGGGAAGATCAAAGAAACGGTGATCTTTTTCTTGCTCAACGATTCTCCATCTCGCATAATTCCTTCTCCTTTGACGGAAGTGTGTTTGGCAGAATTTTCCCAAAAGTACAATGCAAATTTTGGATTGTGGGCCTATCGTGGCATGTCATTGCTGAATGGCTCGATAGATCAGATTCGAGCAGGATTGAATTTCACAGCAAAGGTTGTTAGAGGCGACAATCCCTTGTATTTTAGCAGCGGCTTGATGAAAATGACCAAGACTCAATATAACAAGTTGAGCAATCAGAAAAAACATCTGTATGATCAAAGCGCTATGGCATTTTGTCTTTTGCTTAGGAAAGAATTTGGTCAAGACCAATTTCATTTTTTCTTGAAGGGATATGCCGAAGGGGGAGGAAAGGCTGCTCTCCGTGTGTTGAAGTTTAATGGTTACGATCATTTCGACCGAACATTCAATAGATATTTGACCGATCTGGCGAACGATCTAGCGGCCGGAAAAACTCCTAACAGCTACTTGCAGATCAGAGAGAAGGCGAAATGATGAGAACACTGACAAAAGAGGAATATCAGGAAATAGAAGACAGAGTAGTCAAGCTTCATAGCTCTTCTGATTTGGAAGACAGAATTGTTGGCATTCTTACAGACACGAGTATTGGATCGCTCGGTCTTCACGAGGCATGCGCCCGCTATAAGGCTAAGGCGCTCGCACAATTGTTTGAGGTGTGGGAAGTAACTACTTCCTCTTCATCCTCTTCTTCATCCTCTTCGCCATAAACATGCCACCACCTCCGGTTGGCATCCCGCCACCCATTCCACCGCTCTGTCCCGGTTTAGCTCCCGATACGAGATTTAAGTATTGGGAAAAGGGTTGGCCATCAGAAGGAACTCGATGCCCAGTGTCTTTGGCGTTCACGTGAATGAATGCGCCTTGCTCTTGGCTGCTTGCGTCCTCTATTTGTAAGAATTCTTTGAACCTCATTATGAAAGTATCTATTGCTCAAATCGAGTATTTCGTGTAGTTTATAAAAATGGATGATGTGCAAAAGGCTCTAAAAGAAAGATACTCAAAGTTACATCCTTTGATCTTCCAGAGATCGTTGGAGAAGGCCGAGAACAACGCAGAGCTTTTCGATATTTTGGAAACGGTGCCAGAAAAGTATCCCATTGTGTGGGATAACGATAAGAGAGCATGGGTTTTTACAGATGACTTGCTTCAATCTCAATTAAAGTTAAGTGATAGCGGGGAGTCCTGATGCGTCTACACGAGGAGTACATTCATCGTCACAAATTGAATGTGCCGGTGGTGAGATATGATAGCACATCTCAAATAGTTCTCCGGAGCAAGGCAATTCCCTTGGAGTGGCGAATCATTACTTGTAGATGGAGAAGTGATGGATATCATCCCGGATACTTTGAGGTTTGTTGTAAGGCACCTGTACGCAATGGATATTACAAGGAAAACACACTAGAAGATGTGATCCTCCCGAAAAATATTTACTGGGATGAGTATGAGAGTGATATTCTTCGTATCGTTGACCACCTGAAAGTGAGTTTCGAGGCCGTCAGCAAAAGAGAATCATCCATGTCTGCGTGGCAAGTTTTTCTTCTCATCTACGATTCTTGGCTGGCCAACAACATGAAATCAGAGTTCATGGGTTATGCCAGCGAAAGTGTGGGCCTTGATATAGATTTTATTTCAAGGCAAGAGGCGTACAAGAAGGCCCTTTCATATCTCTGTGGAACCGAAGTGGAGGATGCGTTCACTTACCAGATGAAATGGTGGTCTGGACGTCATTCAAAGTGGATGGAAGATTTAATCAATGGATAAGAAATATTACCCGGTGCGAGTTAAGAACCCAACCTCTGCGCAACATTTGGTAAGGTTGAAGCCGGGGCAGGATATCTGCTTGGTGTTTGACAACGATCAAAAAGTTGAACTGGAAGTGGCTGGCAATTGCTTAGAACTAGAAGAACATGAGTTGGTGAAACCCAAACGGCTCCAATGCACAGTGCGGCAAACCAAAAATATTGATGGATGGGAAGAATATTCATCGGTGTTTCTCGGGGAGATATGGGTAGACTGTGATAAAACCATTGCAAAAATTTCTGTGGTTTTAGATTGTGGAAACAATGAGAAATCAGATCATATCACAATAATCAACCCAGATTGTTTTGATGTTAGAGTGCAACCTCATCAAGTGATTGAGTTAATAGTTTATGATTTGGGGTTCAGCAGCCTTGATGAATGGAATTGTTCGTGGAATCCTCTCAAAGACGTTCATCTGGAGCAGATAGGATATGATCATCTTAGTCTTCAAGCGTGGCACCAGTATTATCAGCACGGCGACGATGATCCGGGATATCGTTATGCAAGATTCCCTAGAACTGAAATTGAGTCTAGTCCGACACAATGGACTCGTCAGCATCATTTCTGGTTTCGGTTCGACAAGTCCATCCTAAATTATGCAGATGTGGGGGTGAATCATGTAGGCAACTTTGTGATTGCCGGAGTTTCTGATCGGTTTTCCAAACAAACCGTTGAAACACAGTACCACATGTCACTTTACTTGGACACGAAGAAGTTTAAGAGAGGTCGGGTGTTGCATACTCTGGGGCTCAAAAAGAAGAATGAGTATGCTTATGTCAGTCAGAACAAAACTCATTCTATAATACATGTTCCCAGCAGGCAAATTAAAGAAACATTGCCAGTTATCAGAGAAGTTGGTATAAGCAACCTTCAACCTTCTTCATTGGAGGAAGGTTGCAAAGTTATTTCGGCCACTCCCTCGTGGGAGACTGTTGTAACAGATTATGACGAGTATGATGAAGGTGTTTGTAAATGGCAACAGAACAAATGGCACTGGTGGAAAAATCGAAAGATACATCACAAGCACAGAGACTGATGGTGGAGTTTGGTGACAAGAAGACCATACTGTCTCCTAATACGGGTGTTGCAGTAGGTTCCTTTGCATTGGATCAGCCCCCTTTGAAGTTCGAGATGTGTCGGGAAAGGTTTGCTCGAAGTTTTTTTCTCTCAACTAAAGGGTTTTACTTTAAGCATAAAACCGGAGACAGCAGGAATGTTGCAACTTTTGTATCGAAAACCGAAAGAATCTTAAATATCAGAAAACGGTCTAAATTTTCCGAGACAAACAGAGATTCTATATTGTGGTTTGAGCCGTGTTACTTTTGGAAGTCTTGTAGAATGCGGCGGTCATTACTGACCATTTTGCTCAGAGCGGGTACGCTTTATGATTTAGAAACAGACAACTACGAGGAAGCTTTGTTTAAGCACCCATATCTTGTCTCGACCAAACAAGCGGTGATGCGATTCATGTATGGCTTTACGAAATATGTAGGGCCTCCCATGAAACCGGGATTGACTCTCGAAGTAAAGGGTTGGAGGGAAGTTTTCAAGAAGCTAAAGGAATATGAAATTAGGAAATACCTTGTGTCATCAAGGAAGAAGACGCACCAGATAAAATGCAAACTTGAATCGAGCCAGCTTTGGTTGTGAGGACTCAAATGCCAATAATTAAGCCCGTCTTGGGACACTATTTCATAAAGTATCTATCGCCTAATTATTTCGATCTTGCCGCACAAATCGAGTGCGATAGCTGCGAAAACTTCTATAGTAAAGAAGATATCTGTTCTTTTATGAAACGGTCGGGCGTTCATGGCGTAATCATCACAGATATCAAACTGCCGGTAGGGTACATCATGTGGCGGCAGAAACGATCCAGAAATACCATATCTGTGATGAATTTGGTGATCAGGGAAGATTACAGAAGGAAGGGCTTGGCTACTCAACTCGTGAGAAAACTGATTGGTAAGTTCCGTAAATCAAACTATCGCAAAGGAGCTTTCAGGTCAATTACCTGCCCCGTCCGAGAGACAAATCTGGTTGCTAGAAGTTTCCTGACAAATTTTGGGTTTTCGTGTAGTGGAGTTTTGCGAGATTACTATGATGATTTTGGAGAAAGCGAAGATGCTTTCAATTTTTATCTTACAGCATACATGTCAAGAAAGGACAATCATGTTAAAGAACAAGATGATGGCAATGATGGCCATATGCGGTCTACTGTGTCTCACGCCAACAGCGTTCGCTGATCCGGGAATACTCTCTTTGAGCGGAACTGGTTCGGTATCAGTAGAGCCAGATGAGGGGTACATTACAATTGGAGTACATACGAAGGCAGAAAATTCTGTTTCTGCTGTGAAGGCCAACACGAAATTGATGACCAATTTGTTTAAGACCCTGACGGCGTTTGGGATCGAAAGAAAGGATTTCCAGACCATTGATTTCAGAGTTCAACAGAGCTATAAAAGAACTGTGACTGGTGGAGTAGCTCATCAAGTTCCCGATGGGTTTATCGTTGTGAATCGGTTGCGAGTTACTGTTTGTGATCTCAAGAACATGGGAGAGGTGTTGGACGCTTGCGTGAAATCAGGAGCCAATCGAGTTCAGAGCATTTCTTTTGGATCGTCTGAATCCGCAAAGCACATTGATGCGGCTCGCAAAAAAGCGGTTGCAGATGTCAAGCGCAAAGCGGAAATTTTGACCAAGAGTCTCGGGGTGAACCTTGGGATCGTCAAGCGTGTCTCTGAAAGCAGTTACCAACCACGAAATTTTTCGAGGTCAATTGAGAGGGGTGGTTCTCCTGTGCCGATTTCTGGGGGCTCATTGACTTTCTCGATTAACGTGAGTGTGACTTGGGAATTGAGACAAGAACCGAGGAGTCATCTGATCGATCCGTTCCCAAAAAAGAAGTAAGGAACAATGAGTAAAATCTTTTTTACCGCTGACACGCATTTTGGACATGGTAATATCATCAAGTATTGCCATCGTCCTTTCCTTAAAGACATCGACAAGAAAGCCCTTGAAGAGAACGGCGGCAAGTGGCACGATGGTCTTTGGAAGGGCGAGTTCGCCAGCAAGTGGCGCATGTCCCGAGACGCTGTGGACATGATGAACGATCACCTCACCGACCAGATCAATGATATCGTCGGTGTGGACGACACGCTCTGGCACCTTGGAGATTGGGCGTTTGCTCGCAAGGACGATTATTACAGGAAGTGCCGGTTCTATCGAGACCGCATCAATTGTCAGCACGTCAACATCATCTGGGGCAATCACGATACGAAAACCTGTGAGATGCCCAAAGATGATGATTATGTGATTCGTGACCTCTTTGAGTACGCATTTAAGCTTCAGGACATAAGAGTTCCCGGCCAAAAGGCACGTATCTTCTTGTCTCATTATGCACAGGCTGTATGGGATAAGTCTCACCGGGGAGCATGGAATTTGTATGGCCACTCACACAGTTCTGCGGAGAAGGCTCTGGAAAGACACTTTCCACACCGCAAGAGCATAGATGTGGGTGTGGACAATGCAAAACTTGTATTGGGAGAGTACCGACCGTTTTCATTGGAAGAGCTTCAAGGTCTCCTTCTGGGTCGTCTAGGTCATGTCTTGGATCATCACGGTGACCAAAGATTAAGAAACATGAAGGATACTCCGACCGAGGAAGAGCTTTTGGAGAAAAAGTAATTACATATCGCACCAATAAATATGCTTACTTGAAGAACAATGAACTCGGCCTTGTTCATATTTCCCGCAAGGAGTATGCACGGGCCGAGATTTATTTTGCACTCGCAGCCCTTCAATGTCCCATCTCTCCTGTCTATCATCACAACGCAGGCAAGGCATGTATGGAGCAGATGAAGCTTCAGGAAGCAGAGGAACATTTCAGGATGGCCATCGTTGTTGATCCAGATCACGCCGCCGCCCACGCCGCCGCCCACTATGATCTTTCTCTTGTGCTCGGTCTCCAAGGCAAATGGGAAGAGTTCTTCAAAGAGTACGAGTGGCGCAACGAGTATTTCTCGGACCTTGGGTACTATCGTGATCTGTATACTTTTGGGCGTAAAGTTTTTGTTTGTAAGAACGGGATTTATAGGAATTTCTTGATGTTTCCATAGTTTCGCAATTTTTATAGACTTCGTGAATCAACTTGGTCTGGACCGAGCAACTTCTTCGGAAGGGTGTCCAGCGGGAGATTGCGGCAAGGATTTGGAACCCGTCCCATTGCAGCCGCAAGCGTAATTGGGAACCCAAGTTGATTTTTTACGTTGTCTGATACCGATACGGCGTAACTCTTAGGGTGTTTCCAGAAGACGCAAGAGGTTGGCCGGTCTTGTTTATCACCACATATTTGTATTTGCTGGGCGAAATTGGTATTTGCCTCAATATGTGGGTTTGTGCTGCTGTTGTTTCTCGGATGTTAAAGACTCCTACGAGATTGACTTGCGGGGGGTCAATGGTTCCGTCTTCCCCATCTTCATAACCAGTACCATCGAGTTCTTGTGAGACGCAGTACAGTTCTATCACAGAATCAGCTACCGCAGCGTAAGCGAGAGTAGCATGGTGCCATTCCACGTCGTCAAACAAGTATAGATCCGTGGTGTTGTCGATCTCCGAACTGACTACGTTGGAATCGTCAGCGAGACTGTTGAGACTCGTTGACATGACGGTGGTATCCGAT
>SDBT01015612.1_pt1 | contig 12064 bp, 5 predicted proteins | sample 2277101 | NCBI WGS metagenome assembly SDBT01 (sample SAMN10404973, study PRJNA504765) | marine sediment metagenome | isolation source: marine sediment core GS10_PC15, 103 cmbsf | place: Arctic Ocean: Southern Knipovich Ridge | collected 2010
CTTCTCGTTCAGCTCGTTGCTCTTCTCGTTCAGGTCATCGCTCTTCTCGACGCTCTCTTCACTCTGACGACCATTCTCGGCACCACCCTCTTCGCTTTGAGTCGGAGTATTCTGGTCGTCAGCCATCACGACATGGAACTCTGTACTGTCAGCAGAACAACAGTGACACGGACGCGCCCTATCAGCAGAACAAAAGAGGTGCGTGCGTCAGCAGAACACACTTGTCCGGCAGCGTGTCGGACAGCGAACGGTACAGTAGCCAAGAACAACACACACACACACACACACACACACACACAAAGGAGTTCAGTTTTCTCACCTTCTGCTGCGCTCGCATGAAACGAGCGTGATGTCTGAGCTCGTAGACATGGGGAACCGCGTAGATAATCAAGCTTTGAATATCGGGCTACAGCAACTCTGTCGTGCGAAACTGCAAGATCTAGGTCAGCGAGAACCAGGAGGGAATGATTTGTCGTCGGCCCGCTGAACTGTCCGATTCTCGCTGAACTGTCCGATTCTCGCTGAACGGTTGAGGTCTCCGGTTCGGGGGGGGGGGGCGATTCTCGCTGAACGATGATGGTCGCAGGTTCGGCCGATGCGAATCAACACACACTGACTCCCGCTGCCTGTTCACACAGGCTTCACACGGGGTGCTAATTATAGACGCGGGGCGCAGAGGTGCGTGGTTCAATTTTCTGTCCCGTCGCGAACGCGAACGCAAACGCAGAGAAAGAGAGATGCCGAAGGGGACGAAGGTCAGTCGTTGCATCGCAAAGGTGATGCGCAAATCGGGCGCGTCGAAAGCAAAAGCGATACGCATCTGTCAGCACTCTACTGGCCTCTCCTACAGGACGGGCAAGTCATCGAAAAAGCACACGCATGGAAAAAGCTCCCACCGTCGCAGCTGACCATGTGTCTGGATTCAGGGCGCCGCTGGCGGTGGAAGGTCAATGCAGCCCCCGGGACCGAGACGGTTACCACAGCTGAACGCCCTACTACCATTTGAGCCCACTGATTTTTTGCCAGCCGTTCCTTGACACCCTTCAAATTTGCCGCTCAAGTGGATCGTTCGTTCGTTCGTTCGTTCGTTCGTTCGTTCGTTCGTTCGTTCGTTCGTACAGCCTCCCTGTAAGCGCATAGAACTTCCCCCCAAAAGCTTCCTGGTCAGGCTCTGCCTAAAGATCCGCATTCGTGTTTAAAAACAATCGCCAAATGTAAAAACTCTTTTGATAACAGAGAGGGTGGGGGGAGAGAGAGAGAGAGAACCTGAGTCCGGGCCCGAGTTTTCACGGGCAGACGGTGCATACCGGATACAGTACGAGGAGTGGGTACAGATCCTCGTGAGCGCCCGCAAACGGGCTGACGTCTGAAACCCCATACTCCTGGGCGACATCCTGGCCACTGTACGCCTGTTGTTCGCCAGTGTTCAGCACCTCCGCTGGCAGTGAGATGAGGAAGCGCCCGGGAGAGGTTTCTCTCGCGTTTCTGGCCCATTGCACATGACACTCGGAGCCACGCGGCGTTATAAAGTATACCCAGCGGTCATCAAAGAGCAGACATGGCCTCGACCGTCCAGTTGCAGTTGCAGTGTCGGCGAGTGGCGTTTCAAGATGCGGCGCGGCCAGGTGATCCCAGAGTGGCAAGATGTCGACGTCCTGGCGGCGAAGTTTCACGGCATTCATTGCGTTGTCTATGATAACCTCGCCCGCGAATATCTTCTGCTCTCGCTCCGACTCTGACCAATGCCACGCGAGCCCACTCTGCATGAAGCAACGGGTCACGCCTGACCCGTCCAACAAGTCACAGTGGGTCTCTGTCTGTCCGTTTCGGGGCCTCGGATCCGGGCTCTTGTGCTCTGCTGCACGCGCAGCGCAGATCTGTTCCAATGCCATCAGCTCTGGTATTCCCTTCAACACTTTGGCAAGATACCCCAGCTCTTCCTTCATGTCATGCCGGGTGCCCCATTGTGCCCGCCGAGGCTGCTGGTGGTGGTAGTCGTCCTCCTCCTGCTCCTGCTCCTGCTCCTGCCCCTGCCCCTGCTGCTGAGTGTCAGTATCCACCAGGAAGCGCCTGAAGTAGCGCGAGAGAGCGTGAATGTCGGTCTCGGTTTTGAGGTAAACGTTGTTGGGTAGCTGCAGCCACGAAATGCCCGCAATCAGATCGCGCATCGCCAGATAGATGACAGGCACTGAAAGCCAACAGTACCCGGCAGCATCCTCCTCCGGAAGTCGCCCGAGCAGTTTCATCTGCTCGGCGTGCAGATCCACAGCACAGACGAAAACGAGCAGCGAGGGCATGTAGGGGTGCCAGTCCGAGTGGCCCCCGCCATGAGCATCACCTCCAGCGATGCTCACCCGGGCGCCACTGTCCAGCAGAGAGTATGTGGGGGGGCTGTCGCGACGATGATGATGATGATGATCAGACGAAACTGAAGCGCCCGCCACACTGCGGGCCCAAAGGCGAAAGCGAAGCGGATCAAGCGCTGCTGCTACCAGCTGCAGTGCATCGTGGTTCACGCCGGTCACGAGGTCCCATCGACGGGAAAGCTGCGTTTGGAACAGTGCGCGACTGCACGCCGACGGCCATTTGAACGAGGATAAGCTCTCGCCGGTTTCTTGATCGGCACCCCCAACAATGCCGAGGGCAAAGTCTGAAACCGTCAGTGCAACGATGTTGCATATCTCCTCTTCTCTCCCAGCATAGGAGAGCGTGACCACGCTCTCCTCTCTGTTCGTTCCGTTCCAGTCGAGAAAAACGATCTGCCGGTCCCTGTTTTGAGAACGCGAGTACAGAGACAGAGTAGCCCCCTCGCATGTAAACTCGTCGAGAATGTCATTCAGCATCGAAATGAACCGTGGGTGATGAATACCCGAGAGGACCAGGCCATAGCTCAACGACAGACGAGCCACTCTGTGACATTCATCCCTGGTCAGGGGTCTGCCGCTTGGATGTCTTGGCCCGACAGCGTGCTCAACAGAGGTACGCCGGTGGCGGTGGTCATGCGAGTGCGAGTGCGAGGACTGCCGGGCGCGCGCTCTGCTGAACGGGGCATCACGCCTGTGCCGCGTTGTATCACGGGACGCGGGCCGAGGGGCGCCCCTGTACGCATGCCGATGACCATGCATAGGGGGCCCAGTCCCTGGCGGCGTTTGAGGGATAAGAACCGCTGTGAATGGCACTGCAGCAAGCAAGCAAGCAAGCAGTGTCTCGATGAAGTGTAATTATAAGCATGCGTTTTTTTAGTTTTCCAGGTTGTTCCCAGTACAATACAGGGGGCTGGGGAGGGGGCGGGGCCACCTGGCACGACACTGGCTCTTCTTTTTCGGAGCCGAACATCAGAACCCAGACTGTCAGGGAATTTTCAGACATACCCTTGCCGACCGGCCGGGAAACTGGGGCTTTGCAGCTGCTGACTTGCAGCTTGCGGATAGGGGCTCCTCGGTCTTTCGGCTTGATCCTCCAGAGCTTTCACCTCAGTGCTAACAGCCATCAGCCAGAGCAGGACCACGTCGACGAACGAGGTGATGAAGTGCAGCACGACCAGGATGATCAGGTAGATCTGAAGCCTGCGCACAACGTCCGCTGGATCCCCCGCAAGGGCTGCGGGGGCAGTGATCGTAATGTCGGCCGTGGTGAGGAATTCGCTCGAGATAATGATCCACCAGATGAGAGCCCCTATCGTTAGCAGGAGAGTGAGCCCCGAGACAATGATCTGGAACCACCAGCGCCAGCTGGCGCTGCCATCCCAGCCGAACAGGCTCTCGTACCGGGCTCGGTTGAGGAAACCGAAAATGATCTGCAAAATGATCAGGACCTGCAGCAGGGTCGGCAAGATGACGCCATCAACGGCATCCCCCAGATTGTCCCAGTGCGTTTCGGCGATGTCGATGGCAGTCAGCCCCTGGACGCTGAACAGCACAATCCATGCGAAAAGGATGCTGGCAAAGATGAAGGTGTTGAAAATCGTTGCCACAAGTGTTCCGACGGTGTAGCTCTTCATGCGCCTGTGCATGGCATCCTCCAGGCCTTTATGGGCCATGGGGACATTGTTGGAATAACTCTGTCCGTTGCCCATCGCGGCGGCGGCGGCGGGCCTGCTTTCCAAAGTGACAAGGAGGGCGACGGTTCCCGTTTCTCACCGGTCTTCAAGTTCTGGCAGCACAAACTGCCGACGGCCATTTCCGTGTATACCAGGTGACACGGAAAAAAACAGGGTCTCTCGGCCGGCCTGCCTCCTTTTCAGCCGCGAAGAATGGCCCATAACTGGAGCAAGTACTGAGCGATCTTTAGGAGAACGTACAGTGTAGAGCCGAGCACGACCGCTGTCTTGATGAGCGACCACAGGATTTCGGTGGTGTTTCGATAGACAAAACGCAGCGCGCCGAAAAAGTGTGCGCATGGGCAGCACTGTGTGCAGACAACGCAGGTGCTGCACAGTGAAGTCACTATCAGTGCCCCGATGATGAGCTGATCGATCATTGCGCGAATCAGCTTTCGCGCCTCGGAGGCACAGCCCCCAAAAAAAATCTGGAAGGTTGGCCACGTGTTATGCGTGTGTGTGTGTGACAGCGGCGTTGGTGTGAGGTCACCACTGCCGACTGACTGGAAGACACTATTAGACGGCGATATTTATAACTCGGGGCTGAATGTTTGCCCGCCGACCGCTGCATTATCATCCTCTTCGTCGTCGTCGTCGTCGACGGCCCACTCTTCGTCTGTGACGACCGCTTCCCTGTTTCCATCCGCCGCCTCGTGACTGTCACTGTTCGCGTCTGGGCCACCACCACCACCACCACCACTGCTGCTGACGATCGGCGTGGGTTCTTCCTGGCGAGTGAAATCGTTTGGTAGCGCGACTATCCCGGTTTTGATGGGGGCCTGCTGCTGCTGTTCCCGGTCAGCGGCGGCAGCAGCAGGTTCATCGACTCGTCGCCGGTGCGTTTGGCGCGCGACCTTCCTTGGAAACGATTCGCCTATTGCACGGGCCACCCTCACTCGCGGTGGAAGGATCAGCAGATGCCGCTTCAGAGAGATGGCGGCCACAGCCATCGCGAGGACTTCGATCGCGTCAAACAGCGAAAGGAGGACACCGATTGCCAGGGCAATCCAGTTCAAAATCTCGCTCGTTCCCGACAGGCTCCCGTCTGTCATAAGAATAAATAATCGCCACAGGGTTCCAGTCACGTCGGCCGCGAGCCCAATGATTGATATGAAAAATGATACCATTATCCAGGGCGGATAAAACACGCCCTGGAAAGGCAGTTTGTCGGGCCAGCCAGCCACGGCTTTGACGTTGAGAATGACAACGAGGTTGAAGACATGGAATGCCCCAATCCACGTCAATATGTCGGAGCCCAGCAGATTCGTGACAACCAGTGAGAGCATCAGAATCGAGAGGGCAAGTTTCAGGATGTAGATGGCATCCAGCGAGGCCCGCGCCCTGAACAGCCAGAGGGGCTGCAACTGCACGCGGTTGTAGAGCTGATCGGATTTAAATTTGAAGCGAAGCTTGCGATAGGCGATATTTGTGAGGCGCTGCTTGCCGTTGATGTAGAAATAGAGCAGCACGAATTGCAGCACGTCGATTGTGACAAAGGCAAAGGCAATCACGATGCCGAGGTCGAAGACGCCTTCGAATCCGGCAGGAACACCAGAGGTGAACAGTATCACCAGGCGACTGCTGAGGGCGATGATGTCCAGAATGCCCGCAAAGGAGTACAGGGCCAGAACGGCCGTCTCAAATGAAATTCCACCCACGACGAAGAACCCGATGATCATGGCACCGAACCATATAGAGAGATGAAAAATGTGCAGGATGTCCAGTATCATAAGCCAGAGGGGCCGGTCGGGAAAGGCAAAAAACACGTAGCCCAGAAACGAGAGGACCACCAGCTCCAGCGCCCCAAACATCCATATCGGAAGACCGGCCACCCACAGTGGCCCACGATTGTCGAGGATAAAGGGTTCCATCACGTCGGCGCGTGCGAGACTCTCGCTCAAAGGTCCAGTTGATTGACGTCCGCTTTGATTGAAAGCACTCCTACATATTCCCTTTTCGAAGAACGGTGGTCGTTGTTCAGATTTTCTGCACTGCTGGTGCGGGTTCTCTCCCTCTCTCTCTCCGTCGGTATCCCCTCCGGCTGCACTTTGGGCCGCACGGGGGGCGACCGGCGATGTTTTCCCTCTTTTGTCGGTGCCGCTGACGCAGGAACAGGCCAGCGTGGGTGCGTGCGTGCGTGCGTGCGTGCGTGCGTGAACATGAGCTCGGCGGTTTTAGTGCCCATTGTCTATTCGGGGGCAGTGTTTGTCTATGGCATTGTTCTCTTCCAGGTATGGTCCTGGTTTGGTCCAAAGCCAATCGATGATCCCAACAACGACGCGGCGGACCCTGGCACCGCGTTCCTCGCCTTCTTCAGGGCACTTTTCCTGTTCTTCTGGGTGGGCCTCACGGCTATCTGGTCATCGCTGGGCAACGTGGCCAACCACCTCTACTCGAACCGGACACTCTACGCGCTCATCATATTCGCGGTCATAATCACTGAACTTCAACAGGAGGCGGGCACCGATGCGATCGAAAATCTTGACAGTTTCGCTGCGGAATTTTGGCCCCCGATCAATCGGGAGGTGATCCTTCCGCTGAGCAACGCCTTTCGCGTGTTCTACGAAGTTTTGCATCCATGGTACAGCGCAGCTTTTGGGTTGTCAAGAGTAATTTTTCGGGTCCTATTCGAGGTGGCCACAGAATGTCAGATTGCCCTCTGGAAGGACCTGATTGATCGCGTGGTGAACGTGTTTGAGGTGTTCGCCGTGGAGACCGTGAGCTGGATCATTTCACTGTTCGGCGACGACTACCGCATCGGCAGAATCACGCAGGCCCTGGCAGACGTCACGTTTCCCCTGCAGACCTACACCCTGTGTCTGTGCGAGGACCTGGTCTTTGGCTTTGACATCTTGTTTGAGAGTGCCCGATCACCCAGCCTGCACAACGGGATCGAGCAGCTCGTCAATGCGTTCATTGAATTCTGGGCCGTGTGGATTCGCACTGTTCGGCAACTCCTCGCCGCACTTTTTGGCAACCCTCCCTGCGACGAATCCCCCGTGGAAGCGCAGATCCTATGCCTGGTGGGACGCGAGCCACGCTTTGACAATTTCTTTGACCGGATTTCGCTTGTTTTCATTCATCTCGGTGACTGGCTCGACGAGACGATCGCAATCAGCTGGGAGACTTTCCTTGGCACGGACTTCCTCGAGGACGTGGGACTCACTCCCCCCGCCATAGGGCGCCTCTTCCACAGCCTGCTAACATTCATAGTCGAGTTTGACAAAATCGTTGCGAACGCGCTGTTCCACATCGACCTTGTGTTCCCCCTGCCACCCACGAATGTCCCATTCACATTCTTTCGTGTGGGTGTCGACTACGATCTGCTGTACGACCGCCTTTACAACTTCTCTGCCGGCATCGAGATATTCTGGCAGGCCTTTGGTCAGAGCACGACGGATGACATAGGCTGCGTGCTCGGCGAGACAAGCAACGTCACGATTCGCATCGTTGAATTTCTGGGTCGTTCCGCTGTCCAGTCGTTCACCGACCCTGCCGGCTGGCCTGAGTTTGCGCAGCAGAATCTCACGGCGCTGCTCGACGAATGGAACAGGGATCTGAGCAGGCTCGCCGACTGCGCCAACCGGATCGTCGAGGACCTGAACGACCCGCTGGCAGACATCCTGCGAGAAATTGTCAAGACGGCTGGCATACTCGCGGTCGTGGCAAATGATCTGATCTCAGACTTGGAAAACTTCATCACGATTATCACGTCCGCGTCGTTCCGCGACACTCTGGCACAGTTATTCTTTTCTCAGCGGGCGCTTGCGGTTGCCATCGGTAACCTGATTCGTCAGTTTGCCTTCCTGAACAACGGGCGCTGTGAGCTGAAGGACCTGCGCGATTTCTCCCCTCCCCTGACCCAGGCAGAATTACTGCCCCCAGACAACCTTGACCCGTTCTGCTGCCTTGGCACGCTCATCGATGCCATCTATCGCATGTTTGTGGGCGTGCTGGAGTGGGCGGTGCTGGTCGTGATCGATCTGATCGACGGCGAAAACGTGGCAAACATTTTCACTCCCGGCGGCTCTGGTGATTTCGATCGTGGCATCATTCCTCGCTTTGAGGATGCCATGAGGGCGCTCACGTGCTTCATCGGGTTCCCCGTGCCCATCCCGGCGTTTCCTTTTGTGACACTGTCGTGCCCCTCGCCCTTCTTCGCATCCTTTGTGGGCGAGGTTCTGCGGGATTTCAGCTTCTCGATCCCTCAGTTTCTCACTGAAGCCCTCCGCGCTGGCAACGCCTGGATTCAGCTGTGGGCCGCGCTGATCGGCGAGGGTTCCTGCGGCCTTCGCGACTGCATCTGCCCCATGGTCACGGCCTGGTACAACATGACCGTCGGCTGGTACATCAACGTCATGGATCGCTTTGTGCGCATCCTTCTCTGCGCCGATGCCTCCTTACCAGAAGTGGTCATAGACGTGTTCGAGTTTATTGTTTCGCTGCTTGTGGCCCCCGATGTGTCGCCGCAGCTGGATCCATCCGACAGTATCATGAGAGGCTGTCGGCTGGGAGGAAATTTTGCCAACTGCGTCATGTGTGACGTCATCGAGATCACCGTGACGGCCGTGAAGCTGATCATCCTCTTTTTCACAGATCTCGAGCTCTTCTTCGAGGAGCTCGCCGACCTGTTAGAAGACGCGCTGCTCGAACTGCCGTTTATCGTTGAACTGCGGAGAATCCTCAACGAGATCATTGGAGAGATCAACAACATTGCGGGGATTTTCACTTGTGCCCTGACCTTTTTGGAGGAGTTCTTTGACAATTTTGTGGACTGCATCGCCAGCTGTGCCGATTTCTCTTGCGATGGCTGTGACACCGCTTTCGACGACTGCGGCGAGGTGAATTTCATCCCCGAGGTGAGATCTGTGGCATCAGGCGATTCCGGCGGCGGGAGTTTTCTGTTTGGCGCTGGCACGCAAAACTTTTCCATGTACACCCCCGGAGGGCCATGCTACGAACAGCTTCGTGCCGTTGCCATCCATAACACGGCAAACGGAACGCACCCGGAACTCCTGTCGGTCTTGCAGATCGACGCCGAGCGCTGCCTCTTCTCGGCCGGTGTGGCAAAAATGGCCGACGTGTGGCTCTTGGAGCTGAACGTCAGCAACTCGCTGGTGGATCCTCACTTCCTGTATCGCCCCTCGACCGGCATCAGCTTCCTCAAGAACCTGTACAGCATCGCCTCAGAGATCAGGACGTTTCGGATGAAGACGGTGAAGCCGAACGCGACCCTGCGCGCCAATCTCACTCTGACCGAAAAGGCGTGGCGCAGCAAGATGGCGGAACAGGATGAGCTGGGGAGTCTCAAGCACCGCCTCGGCACCTACGCAAACATGTTTGCCTGGTACCTGGACTATGGAGATTTCAGCGGGCAGCCGCTGATGTCTGTGATCAGGACGTTTTTTGGATTTGCCTCTGTCTGGAACGACATCGAAGAGCGGCAGGCAGAGCTTCGCTCCTCACTGTCATTGCGTGCTCTGAAGCGACAGGAAGGTGTGAGGCGTGGCATCCAGCAGATATGGGGCAACATTTCTTTCGTTGACCAGTGGCACCAGATGAGCGCGAAACTGCAGAGCAAGTCTGAGAAGTCGTACGCCTTTGGTGTCAAGATTTACAACGAGACACGCTGGCGCATGCACGGACACATGAAACACAGGATCCGCAGGCTGTTTTCAGCGTATGATGTGCTCCGTGACACGCTGCAGGAACGCCGCGTTCACTGGGACGCCCTGACAGAGGGCAGCAGCAGCAGGGAGTCACCACGGGCCCCCCACGATCTCTGGACCAGCCGGGGCCTGCCGCACGCTGCCGTCGCTGCAATCAATTTTACAGTACCCCCGCTGTGTGTCGACATCTCTGACACGGAACTGTGTTTCGTGTGCGAATTCCTGGACCTCTCGCTGAATCTCTCCACAGAGGTTATCATCCGCTCGCTCGTGGAGGCACAGCGCGGCGTCGACACGCGGGTGAATTTTTGCGACAATCGCACGGTCGTGATTCGCGGTGACGGCATCGATCTGAGACAGTTCTCGCCAGAGGATTTCCCGGTCGACGAAGAGTCCATCGCTGGGCGCGTCATCCTTTTCATCCAGAAGTTCGTCCCCATTCGCGAGGCTCTCGCCTTTCTCATTGACTTCTTCACCAACAGCGATCGAAACGACCCGGCTGGCTTCTTTTTCTACGTCGATTTTTTCTTCTCCTGCGGCGTGATCGATCCGGTGCACTGTGACGAGGGCCCCTGGCGCCTTGATATCTACAGCACCGCCCTCTGGGTGGCACTGACCTTCTTCGTGATCAACGTCATCTTCTGGCTCTTTATTCAGGCCTCACTCTCTCTGACCAGCCTGCTCTGGGTGGTCTATTTCTTCACGGTCTACAACACGGCCTATGCCATATCACCTGTGTGCTGGATCACTGGCCTTCCGCCACTCACCGACTGTGTGGCAGCTGATCTCTACTGTGGCTACAAGAATGCCACCGACGTCGACTGTATCAACTGGAACAAGGTCTTTCCGGGTCTCACGACCGACGAATGTCCCACAGAAGCCGACGATTTCGTGCGTCCCTTCACGCAATGCTACGAGGAACCTTTCAACTTTGGCCCGCCCCGCAACGTCTTCTTCAGCCTGGAGAAGATCGATCCTGCAATCAACGATTTCCTGCTCAGCACCAACATGTGGAGCGTGGCCTGGATCCGGGAACTGCCGGGCTTCGAAGAGGCCATGATGTTTGACGAAGAGCTGGTGTTTGACGAGGATGGAAACGTGCGCGACCAGTGGATCGGCTGCAACCGTCTGACCTCTCTAGGCTACGTGGTCACGGTGGGCGGTTTTTTCGCGCTGATGATCGTTTTCTCTCTTTCCGTGGTGGCAGTGTTTCTGGTTGGTGCACTGTTCTGGTTGATGCTGGTGGCTCTCGCACTGGCGATTGTCTCGCTGCTGGTCATGTTTGTTGGCGCCAGGAAGAATCGTCGGGTCTTCTATCGCCATCGGTCGGAACTGCCACCCCTGCCCGAGGGAGTCGTCAGTGGACCGGCAGCAGCAGCAGCTGCAAATGCGAGTTTTGCTGGGCAATACTATGCCGAAGCAGCGACAACGGCGACAGCAGGAGGCGAGTTCGACCCGAACGACAACAGTCACCTGGGAGCACAGCAGGACCCAGGTGACTATGAACACGGGGACGAGGACTATGGCAGCGCCGTGCCGGGTGACGGTATGGGTCCCATTACCCACGCACCGCAGATGATGCGGCGGAGATACTCGGCCGCGAGAGGTGAGTCCGTCAGAACTGGCACCTGGCAGGACGACGGTATACATTGACGGTGTGTGCCCACCTTTCTCAGCATGTGCGTGCGCGCGCTCCTGCAAAAGACCAGTGTCCCCCCCGCAGAATAAAAGGGGAGCCATTTCGGTACAGCACCACCACCACCACCACACATGGAGGTCGATCTGCTGTCGTCAGAGATTCAGAATACGACCACAGCCGGCGTCGGGTACGCAGGGGTACAGCTTCTTCTGCACGCAGACGAGCGTGTCAACCCACACGTTCCTGGGCACTGCCCATAGTCTGGTGAGCCGAGTGCTGCTCATTCTTGATCAGCTTGAGCAGGGCACTGGTCGCAAGATCGAAGAATTTGTGATCGGTAAATCCAGCGTCCGCAAAAAGCGACGGCAGGCTTTTGATGCCAGGCGGGTGAGCACGTGGCGGGTGGCAAACATTGGCAGTCGCTGGCACTCGTACCGCGAGAACCATTTCTCTGGGCTTGTCGTCTTCACCATGCTTCAGCGTGTGGACGTCCCTGCCAAAGGGCCGACGATCTTTCACGACCAGGAAATGCTTACTCTGGCGATGGAACAGCAACTGCTGCACAGGTTTGCGTATGAAGTGCAGGACCCGCGCCTTGGAAACAAGACGCTTGAGGAAGGTAAGCGCGCGAAAAACGCCTGCGTCGGGCACGTTTTG
>SDBT01015613.1_pt1 | contig 12063 bp, 17 predicted proteins | sample 2277101 | NCBI WGS metagenome assembly SDBT01 (sample SAMN10404973, study PRJNA504765) | marine sediment metagenome | isolation source: marine sediment core GS10_PC15, 103 cmbsf | place: Arctic Ocean: Southern Knipovich Ridge | collected 2010
CCACTGGACCACACCCTCATAGAGTGCCTATACCACCAAAAAAACCAGTAGCTCCACAAAAAGCTCCTTTACCTATTCCAAGATTATCAGAAGACATTATTCGTGCAGTTATCTGGCAAGAATCCAGGGGAATTCCTACACGTATCAATCCTAAGAGCAAGGCGTCTGGAATGATGCAAATTTTGCCTACAACATGGGCAAAACCAGGCTATGGTGTAACACCAGGACCAGAAGGGAAAATATTGGATCCAAAAGAAAATATAACTTTTGGCGTTGCTCTGCTATCCGCATTCATTAGCTATTATGGTGGTAGTCTTATTCGTGGACTAGCAGCTTATAATTGGGGACCTAAATTCGTCAATAAATGGAACGGTAATTTCTCAGAACTGCCAGAAGAGACACGGAACTACATTACACAAATAAAAGAGCGAGTAAAAGGTATCCGTAAGACTTATAAGGGCAAACTTTACATAATGTAAGGGCGATTTTTAAACAAGATAAATATCCATATGACAAACATTGTTGCAGAAAAAGCGAAAGTTGATATAGGACTCAAGTTAAATCCTCTTTGGAGAGAATATATTACCTCCCCGTGTAAAAAGTATTGTTATTTAATTATTGCTAAAAATGGTTCCAATACTTACAGGAAAGCATTGCGTAATCACAACTGGTGTTCGCACCGTTTTGATATGGGTGCAGAACATTATATTGCTCATATGGGCGATCCGTATGAGCGATGGATAAAAGGGTTCGCTGAATTTTGTTTAACTAATGACATGGATGTTGCTGAAATTTTAAAAAGTGAAACTTTTTTGATACCTGGAGTATTTGATAATCATACCATGCCAATTTCACATATATGGTGTGACTATTTTTATAAAATTAAATTTTTCAAACTTGGTGGAACTGGACTTGAAGATTTCATAAGAGAAGATTATGATATACAAAATCTACAAAATCTACATGTTGCAACTCAGGATAAAATTGATAGTTATAACCTAATACGTGATGCAATCAAATCGAAACAACCAGTAATGGCATCTTTATTTTATCATGATTTATTGAAGTGGAATAATTTAAAGTAACATTTTCCTGAGATTTTCAAGTTCAGTAGCATTCTCAAATTGATATTTAATAGTAAGACCACCAATTACCTTCTTGATTCCATGCGTTGAAGCACATAATTTACCTAAATTATTTTGAACAATTTTATCAGTTATTCGTAGATATGAACTGTAAATTGAGCCATCTGCAAAACCTGATATATAAATCATCATTTTAGATAAGTGATACCAAGCAGAGAACAAAGAATATTACCCAACCATACAAAAAATATTTTTCTTCTTTTGCCTCACTAACCCTATATTCTTTACGGGTTTTATAGGCAGCAATTTCAATTTTATCTGCACGGAGTATCATTTCATTTTTGTCCCGACAAGGCAAGCTATAGTAATGAACAAAGCAAACAGCGAAAGTAAATCAGCTGAGGTAAAGTACGGTGGTAGTGTCATACCCAAAAGAGTAATTATTATCAAAAATATGAAGAATTTTTGTAGGTTTGTTGTATGACGTAAATAATTAACCATGCTCTTTTATAACAGGTATCTTAGTAGTTGTCAACCGAATTATTCTAATCCACCGCCGGAAATACCAGACGTGAGCCTTACATATTCGATATGTTTAGCAAGATTGGTTTGTTCCGTCATTAATATTGATATGTGATGCGTCGCAACTTCCTGCCTGGTCATTGGCCGTGTTCCATCATTACCATCATCTATCTCGGGATAGACATCAGTTAAAAGATCATCCAAAAAATCCAACATCCGTTGATCTGTAGTTGTAAATGTTTGAGTGCCTGTCGTTCCACCAACACTCATCGTCATACTAAAAGTAGCCATTATGCTCTTACGCCAGGAATACCAATTGGAAGCTCTGGGAATAGACCATCTGAGTGCGTTGCGTTATCAAATTCAATTGACATCGTAATTACAACTACTTCACCTGTATTATACTCTGCTGTATCATATTGTATGTTAGTTAACCAGCAACCTTCTAATACCCACTGATCCAACACTACATCATTACCACCATCCATCTGTTCAATAAACATTGTGAATTTGTAGTTAATACCTGCTAATGGAGTTGTCTGTTCAAAGTGATTCATTTGCTTCTGGACTTGATTACCAACTAGTCTACTAATAGAGTTAGTTACGTCGTCACGCATTGTACAGTCAATAGCAGCCCAAGTATGCTTGCCTTGTATCTTTGCTCGAGAATTATAAGAATCGAGAACAATAGATTCATAATCAATAGTTGGTTTACCCACTGTCATAATTTGTTGTGATAGCTCAATTCCACCTGCGATGGGGCCGAAGTTGATAAATCGAACCCTGAACTTATGTTTTTGTTTCGGTTGAAGTATTCCGCCTCGTCCATCACCCCCTCCAAGAGGTACGCCGAATTTCGAAAGTGTTTGAACCATCAGTATCTCCTATTCTACTTCAAGTATTTATCTAATAAGTTGACTTTTTGTAAATAGAGATAGTAAATAAGAACATAATTAAAATTTAAAGGTTAATATCATGAGTTCATATTATGTATATCTTCTATTAGATCCTACTAATTACTATCTGCCTTTCTATATAGGTAAAGGAAAAGATTTAAGATGGCAATCACATCTGAAAGAAACAACCAATCCAGAGAACAAAAGAAAACATGCTCTCATTCAAAAAATCAGAGCTGCAGGAGAAGAACCTGTTCATATCAAATGGGAAGAGAATATGGAGGAGGGTGATGCTTATGATTTGGAGATAGAATTGATTAAAAAATTCGGTAGATATAATTATGATCCTGGAGGAATACTTATGAATATAAGTTTGGATAATCGACCGCCACCTGCTTCAATTTCTCGAGTAGGTAAAAAACATTCTGAAGCAACTAAAAAGAAAATGAGTGATGCTAGGCGTGGCAAAACATATGAAGAAATATATGGCGTTGAAGAAGCTGAGCGCCTTAAAGAAATTAAACGTAATCAATCTGGGCCAATGTTGGGCAAACATCATTCTAAAGAAACGAAAAAAATACTCAGTGATAAACGAAAGGGAATTTCTTATGAAGAACTTTATGGAATAGAAAGGGCAAGGCAATTAAAGGAAGACAAAAGACAGTGGAACCTTAAACACAATCATTCATTCCCATCAAGAATAGGAATAAAACACTCAGAAGAAACTAAAAGAAAAATGTCAGAAGCTCACCGGGGAGTTCCACAATCCAAAAATCACATTGCAGCATTAACAAAAGTTAGGCAACGAAATTACAAAATTACTAATGTCGTTTCTCATCAAAATTATTTTATTGAGAGTGGAAGACTACCAAAATTTTGTGAGTCACATAGCCTCAATTATTCTAATTTAATGAATTCAAAAAATGAAGATCGCATTTTTAAAAAATGTTGGAAAATTATTGAGATTGCCCAAGCTCCCGTTATACCAAAGAAACCACAGATTGATTTTTAAGACAATAGTAACATCAATAATGCCAACTGCTCTTCTTCAATTTCATATATGAGTAACCCTTTAGATAAAATATTAACGTCAATTAAATCAACAAGCTGTTTGTGAATTCCCTTCTCTTTAGGGTAACCACCTAAGGTAAGATGATGAGTAACGTTGAACCGAATATGAGCTTTATCATAAACACCAAGAGAAGCATTTTCCTTAAGTTTAGGTAATTTTTTTAATAGAAATTTGCTACCAGGATATACAGATACTCTATATTTCATTATATTTTCATCCTCTGTCAGATTAATTTCTATCCTATATTAAAGTCAGAAGCATCAATGCCATTTGCTCTTCATCTAAGATATATACATTCGACGCTTGTGCTGTTTCGATAGGAAATTGTTCAATTAATTCATTTATCTTTATAACTATTAAATTACATCCGTGGAACCAATCTTTAAAATCAATGGCATGCTGTATGATTATTAATTCATTTTTTAAATTAACATAATCTAAATTACCCAAAATCATTTTTCTTGTTTTAGTTATTTCAACCGCATTTATAGATGAAAGAAATTTTGTCGGCGTAATATGAATTATAGTTTTCATGTCAGTGTCAAAATCATCAATGCCATTTGCTCTTCATCAACTTTATATATCATATTGTGCTTGTCCAAAATTTCTACATCAAATTTTATAATTTCATTATGAGCTCGATTAGTAGCCCAATCACCATCGTGCCTATTCATATAAAAATAATAATTCACATTATGACTATGTTCTAACAACTTGAGATTATTATCAAGTCGAGGAAACGTAATTGGAACCAATATTTCAAGTTCATCAGATCTATAATAAACTGAAATAATGTAATATTTCTCTATCATGACAAAAACAAAATTGCTTGAGTTAGTTCTACATCAGTCATTAAATAAATTATTGATATAAAAGTAGTGGATATAGAAATACCTAAAAATTCTTCAACCTCTTCAAAATTCTTTTTTGTTTTGACACTATATGCATTACGATTATTATTATCTATAATCAAATCAGGTAATCTTTCGCTTGTCCATGCATAATCGCTGATATAAAATTTCTCTATATTGAACGTGGTTCCTTCCATAACAGTTATTTCAATTAAATGTTTCATGAATAAGCCAAAATTAACATTGCCATTTGTTCTTCATCAACTTCATATATTAAAGTCTTTTTGTGAAGAGTCTTAACTCCAAATTTGATTATTTCTTTATGGAGGGATTCATCATTAACTATGTCATTAAATTTACCATAGAAATAATGATCAACTCCATATTTAAATTCTTGATATTCAATAGAGCCCTCACCAAATACTTTATAATCATTTTTGGTTAACGTCACAGGTCTTAATATTGACGTCGGCACGGGATTGTCATAAAAATAAATTGAAATAATATATTTTTTCATTTTCGATGATGCCGTCTAGCCATCTTAAGAAAATTGTCAGCCTCTTCAACACTATGACAAGTTAGAGCTGACTGAAGCAAAGATTCTATCTTGGACGGTGGCTCAGATTCATGTTCAGGCTTGACACACCCAGGTAACTTACCTGCCTTCTCCCATAAATCTCTGGCAAGTTCCAAAGGATCATGTCTACCTTCTTTTTTAGGATGATCATGACTTGATTCTCTTCTACCACATACCTTGCATTTAAAGAAAATTACTTTCCACTTTCTTGTGGACTCATCACCATACAAATTTGTTTTTGTGGTTATAAAACGATCAGAGGTTTGAATCACTTCGTAATCGTGGCGTTTAACCCAACAACCTAAATTAAAAGCAAGTTCCATTTCGAGACCTTTCTAAGAAAAATGTAATAACATAAGTGCCATTTCTTCTTCAGTCAATGTATATACAAGAACATCTGAATCCAAAACAACATGTTTATCAAAAATTTTCATAATCTCACAGTGTATGTTTTTTCTTGTTCTTTCATCGGTCCCTCGACCTATTTCATATGGTGACCAATCTATATATAAATAATAATTAACTTCATGCTGTGTTTCTGAATCAATTATAATTGTATCCCAAGGAGAATTAGATTCTAATTTAGAACCTTCAACACGACAAAGACCACTTTTATGATCATCATTTTCTGTTATATCATATACCGAAATTACATATTTCATTTTAATAGATCATCACGTGTCAATTCAAACCCACTGTCTTGCCATTTAGCTTTCATATCGGCCAATGCTTTACCCATCTCAGGACCAGGCTTCATACCCATACCTATCAAATCTCTACCTGTTATGGGGAAAATAGGCATTTCCCAATCTAGTATCATATTAGCAGATTTTCTGTCCTTTTTCAAGTTAAAATACTCAAAAAGATATTCTTTAGCAATTTTATTTGTCACCATCTTTTTTGCCAATATCATATCAATATGATGATCTTTATAATTAACCAAGAAAATATATAGGCCCTTTTCCTCATTAGACATTTTCCATCGGTCTATGACAGTTTGTGCTTTAACTTCATCAGATGTTAAATAAGCCAATTTAGTAATTGGATTCATAGTTGAAATCGTAGAAAGTCCTGATACTTTGCAAGGGATATTTGCATGGGCAGCAACGCCTGAACTACACATTATACCAACTAATTCTTCTACGTTGTTTCCCATCAGTATCTTTTGAAACTCAGCCCAAATTCTCTCGCCGCTGATCTGTTTTAAACCTTCAGCGTTTTTAGCAAGTGAATTTAATGTTCCTGGATCAACTGAAGCTTGTCCCATTCTTCCCTGAAATCTAAAAAATCTTAAGATACGTAGGTAGTCTTCACGGATACGAAGATCTGAATCTCCAACGAATCGTGCTCTATTGTTCCTTAGATCATCAATGCCGTTGAAATAATCGTAAATTTTACCATTCATATCAATACTCATTGCATTAAATGTAAGGTCACGGCGCTCTGCATCCTTTGCAAAATCCCTAGTGAATTCAACTTCAGCATGTCGTCCATCAGTCTCTACATCAATACGAAGTGTTGTTATTTCATACGGTTCTTCTAATGAACCCAATACGCTAATTGTACCATGTTGCAACCCAGTTGGTACCGTATGCCAACCAGCCGCCTCCAAAAATTCAATCATTTCTGTAGGTTGTGCATCAGTCGTAAAGTCAATATCTTTGGGAGTTTTGCCCAGAAGTAGATCTCTTACAGCACCACCAACAATCCTAAGCTCAAAACCATTCGTTGTAAATAACTGTCCTAACTTACGAATTTCAGGTGTTAAAACTTTGCCAATTTGGCTAGTAGTCAATTCTTCTCTTAAAATATACATATCAATATTTACCTAGGTTCTAACATCAATAATTGTAATGCTATAAACTCTTCAGTTACATTAGCCAAAATGTGCGATTTGTTATCAGGGCCATATTCCTGATCAAGAAAGGGCTCAATATCATTTTCCTTTAACCAAGAAAGTCCTAGCTGTCGATTATTACCAATAAATATCTCATAGTCATAGTCATATAAATCAATATTTGTAATAACCTTAATTTTCTTCCAGGAAGGATCATACCCAGGATAAAAACTTACACGAATTATTATCATTTTAGCCTCCTCAACAATAATTCAAAATCATTAAAGCTAATTCTTCATCATCAACATTAAATAACACAGGATCCTTTCCCCAATCAGAGACCTTTTGAATCAATGTTATATTATTATTTTTTGCCCATGTTTTCATCACTGTTGCTTTTTCACCATCAACTATTATCACATAATCATAAGGTAATCCATGTATTCCTGGAGTGGATTTCATTTCAATTATGTTACCATTACCGGTTAGGCCTGTATATTTTATTCGAATAATCATTCGTTAACCGTCAATAATATCAGAGCCAAAATTTCATCATCTATATCAACTTGCACACCTCGTGTCACTGGACATTCTGTTGGAATTTCTATACCAAAAGTTTCAACCCATTTACAAATACATTCGTATGAATCTCCTATCACAAATTCTTTATCATTATCGAACGAACGGTACATATAATAATTTTCAGTCTTATCACTATTATACAATAACCTAATTCTTATCATGATTCTACCAGCATTTTGTAGGCGATATCAATCTCAAGATCATCATTCCAAATTTGTTTGAGAATTGATTTGATACGAAGAGGCTTGGTTGACTTGGAACATTTCATTCTTTGCCTTCTTAACTTGTTCCCAGTCTGGATTTCTTCCTTGAAAGTGACAACATCTTTAATTCGCCTATTCCAATGGATATAATAGGAGAATTGCGTCCGTGAGGACTTCACCAAGGTAAGGTCCTCAGAGGATTTCAGAAAATAGCTGATACGGAAACTCACCAAATCTTCATATCCGTTATACACTTCTATCCTTCTTGTCAAATCGCCAGTCTTGAGATACCAAGCAATGAACTCATCTTTCAGTTCTTGAGCTCGTTCATTAACTTGGCGTTTTTGTTCTTCTGTGTATTCTATCCAACCAAGTTGCTGCCGCGCCACATTCTTGAAGATAATGTTTTTGAACTCGACAAATGTTTTGAACTGCTCATCTGAAAAGAAAAATACCTCGAACCACATATAAATATGTTTCGAATTATACATGGTTGTCGTTTGAAATAAACGATAGCCTGTCTCATATTTGGTAAAGTAAATCAATTACTGTTCTCTTGTTATTTGTAAAATAATAGCATATTTTGATATTTCTGTCAAGACAATAGCGCCCGTAGGCGCTATCGTTTTATCAATTAAATTAAGCGGTTAAATCTTCACCTGTATTTTTAACTCTGATTGGAATGTAGATGAACTCAATTGCCTTAGCTGGTTGTATAGCTATGTCGATCCACAATTCATTTCGATCAATTCTTTCTGGAGTATTATTTGATTCATCAACAACTACCAAGAAATCAAAGATTGCTCTCAATCCAAGCAAATCTGCGAGGAAACGATCAAACGTGTCTTTAACTGAATCTCTCGTCAAATTATCGTTGGTTTCAAACAAGAATTCTTCAGCTAAGATCTCCAACTGGAAGCGTAAGAATACAATTAATCTTGCAACGTTGACGCGATCCAATGCTGAGACTGTTGGGGACAAAGTCTTCTGACCATTAACGTAAAGTCCACGCGACGGTGAGAACACAATTGGATTCAAATTATTTGTATAAAGAACATCCTGTAATCCCTGTGAAATCTGTTGTGGTTCAAATTCCTCTTCAGAGTTCAATGCACCAACGCTGGTGAACACACCACTTAACAAACCTCTGTTTACGCCTGCTGGAGCAAACCAAGGGAACGCCACATTATCATTAAACAAGTAGGCATAAAGTGCACCTAATGAAGTTGACACTGCAACCTCTTTACCATCCAAATTAGTTGTAAGACCAAGTGGCGGATAATAATCTGCAGAATAGATGTAACGAGTAACTAATCCATCTTCACCATTTGATGCTGCATTGTTTGCATTTGTTACCCATGCCTGAATCTCAGTGCTGTTATTCTCTAATCTCTTAGGAGTATCTCCAATAATAAACGCTGTTTCCTTACGATCAATATTTAGAGTAACCATTTCATCAAGTAACTCAGGATATCCCGGAGTTAATATTAAGTTAAAGAAGTTACGTCTAATGTCACGCAAGTCTGTATTGCCTGTTATTGACGCACCTAATCCTTGAACTACCATAATTCTTTGAGCTTTACGTCCCATGTTAGGAGATCCGTCCAATTTATTTGAGGATACTGTAACCCATCGTCCTGCTGAGGACAATGCTGACAATGTATCATTACCAACTACATATGTTGTTTCTGTATAGTTGACATCTGCAAAATTTAGACCTGCTGAAGTATCATCATTAAACCATTCACCACGCCATTCTCTAACACCCATACTAGATGCTCTTGTGTTCCAAAGTAGCATACCTGCTGGGAAGAGTAATGGATTAGGAGAATCTGGATCTAAATTAGCAGTTGATGTTGGTCTTGCATCCTGGAATACGATTCCTTTTGTTGATGTTTGATCAGTCTTATCAATGACCACCCATTTACCACCTGTTGTAATTTCCCATCTACGTAGGACAGGATAATTATCCAAATCAGACGAATCAAGCCAAATATCATCTGCCTGCAATGCACTCGTTCCATCAGCTCTGAAAGATGGTCTGGTAGCTGAAATCTGAAGATCGCCAGCATAATCAATCCATGTATTAAGTGCATCATCATTGACCAAAAGATCTATTTCTGCGTTGCTAACTGTAGCATTATACCAAAGCTGTCCTTCTGCTGGTGATCCAACTGGAGCGGTTTGACTTGCGGTAAATGCAACTGTAGTTGTTGATAGCACATCTGATCCACTAAATGGTATCCAATTGGAGAATGTTCCTGCTGTTAAGGATGGTAGAATAGCTGCAACTGCTGCTGTTCCATCTGCAAGGACTATATCCTCACCTGCGGTATTTCTAATAATTACATTACCGCCTGTATTCTCTGCTTCAAGATTTAATTGTCCAAGACCATTTACTGCTGTGACAAATGTTGATGCGTCGTCTACTGCGACAACTGCCGCCGCTGCTCGACCATTACCAACAAGAATATTAGCAGCGCCTGATCCTGCAAAATTAGCTTCAGTTAATACTAATGTTGAAGATCCATTATAACGTCGTATTATAAATTCTGCTTCACCTGTTCCTGCATTATCATATCGAACATACAAACTTCCAGTTGTTAATGCTGTAGCAAATGCATCAAATGCTGCGACATTAGATGTATACATTGGTGCATCTACAATCGTGAATTGTCCTGATGCAGTAGTGAATAACTTAACTACATAATCTCCACCCAAGTTAGGTGTCGTTGTTTTAATCCATACATCACCCTCTTCTGGAGTAGAAGGAACATTGGTGTGAGTTGCGAAGAACAATGTTGATGTAGAAACACTAGTTGGGAATCCAAGTTTAACGGATGCTGTTCCTGTAATCTGCATAGACAAACTTGCTGTATTCGTAATCACCATAAAATTGGCTGTTCCATTGGTATCAAGAGTTGCTGTTGTATTACCAAAAGATTGACCTGCAATGAACTGAGTAATAATGCTGTTTAAGCTAACTCTGTAAACCGCTGCGGTTAATCCAAGTGGTGTATTTGCTGTTCCTGCACCTACTGTAAAGTCACCTGTGCCACTAAATATTAATCTCAGTCTTTCTCCTGCCAAAGGAACATCATTACCTGCTGCGTCATCAACTTCAATATCTGTAGTTGCCAACTCAATTTCTGTTTCAATTTCTGTTGGAGTAACACTTGTAGCGACTGCCCAACCAAGATCTGTAACTGGGTCACCCAGTTGTGAAGATACTCGAAGACCAGTTGCTGAATCAATAATATTAATTACAAAAGAACCAGTCACTGAGGCAGTAATATTATCCGTATTTGAAACCTGTGCCGTAATTGATGTTACTACTTCAATAATACTCATGTTTGTTGTAAGTGTAGTGAAACCTGTGTCACCACCACTAATAAGACTTATATCAGTAACAATCTGATTAGGATTATTTTCACCTGTAACATTAGATGTCTTAGTAAGTGTAACCTCAGATCCATCATCTGATATTGTTAATCCTTGTGGACTTGATGCTAATGCAGCCGTAATTGCTGTATTTAATTCAGCTGCGGTAGTGACACCTGTCATAGAAACAGTAACACCGTTAACTAACATTGAGCCTGCTAAGCCTGTAGCATTAAATCCAGATCCAACTACTGTAATATTCATTGAAATATCATCAAAACCTGCGTCATCTGTAATTCTTAACACATCTGCTACGGTTAATCCAGTTACCGCTGCGGTATCTGATACATGGTTTGAACTTGCAAGAGTTTTGCCTGCTGAAGTACCAAGAATAGTTGTTACACCATTAAGAATAACGGTTTGAAGTGCTAGTGTATTTGACGTTGCCAATGTTGCTGTTCCATCAACAATACTATCTAATGTGATAGTATCGGGTGATAAACTTGCATCAACATCAAATATAATAGTGTCGCCTGCCTGAGGAAGACCTGTTAATGTTGCCAGGGAAGGACTTGAGAATGGAATTGTTGAACGTGCCACGGAAGGAGTTGCTGTATCCCATGCTGTAGATCCAAGTTTTACCCATACATTAGCCAACTTCTGGTAGTATGATATAATACCAGTTGTGCCTGAATCATTAAGAACAACTGCGCCATAATCACCATTTGATCCAAAACTATTTACAGGAACGCCACCGACAACTGTGTCTGAGCTTTCCAATAATTTAGGAATTTTGTTAACCCATGCACCCTCTTCGAATTCGAAAACACCATAAAGAGTTGAAAGTGTATCGAACCAATATGTTTGGTCTAATGGATCACTTGTTGGAGCCGTAGAAACTGAGACCATTTCATTAAGGTCAAGGTCAGCACGAACAACATAAACTCTGTTGGTAACATTGAGTGCCTTATATGCTGTAAGAAGTCCAACTTCATTAAGCTCATTGCCCTGTTGAACTGTTCCATTAACATCAAAGAATACGGGATTACCAAATTCT
>SDBT01015614.1_pt1 | contig 12063 bp, 13 predicted proteins | sample 2277101 | NCBI WGS metagenome assembly SDBT01 (sample SAMN10404973, study PRJNA504765) | marine sediment metagenome | isolation source: marine sediment core GS10_PC15, 103 cmbsf | place: Arctic Ocean: Southern Knipovich Ridge | collected 2010
TAATATGGGTTCACGGTCACGCTTACCGGGATAGACATCAGCTATTCCTTTAGCGGCTTTACCGCCAGCCAGTTGTATGATTAGTTGGGTGGCATGTTTCAGAGCGGGCATGGTCAGCTCGGGACGGATGCCCCGTTCAAACCGCATAGAGGCTTCACTGGATAGGATAAGCTGCCTGCCGGTATAGTATATACTCGATGGGCTGAAGTTGGCTGATTCCAGCAATATGGAAGTCGTTTCTTCAGTAACCTCGCTGTTGGCGCCACCCATAACGCCGGCAATAGCCACTGTGCGCTGTTCATCGGCAATGACCAGACTGTCAGGTGAGAGGGTGCGCTCAGCGCCATCCAGAGTAACGATAACCTCATCATTTTTAGCCCGGCGGACAATGATTTTCTTCCCTTCTATTTTATCGTAGTCAAAGGCGTGCAGGGGCTGACCGTATTCCAGCATAACGAAGTTGGTGATGTCGACTATATTGTTTATCGGGCGCATGCCGCAGGCCAGAAGGCGCTCCTGTATCCACGCCGGGGATTCACCTATCTTTATGCCGCTAATCAGGCTGGCGCAGTACCGGGCGCACAGGGCAGGGTCGGCAATCTCGATTGATATTTGCCGGTCTATGGGGGATGCCGCTTCCTCATAGCTTATTTCGGGAATATGCAGGCTCTGGCCGGTCAGGGCGGCAACCTCCCTGGCAATTCCAATAACAGATAAACAGTCGGGGCGGTTGGGGGTTATGTCCAGGTCCAGAACGGTATCACCGAGAAAATCAGCCAGCGGCGTACCTGCCGGCGCTTCCGGCGGTAAAACCAGAATGCCTTCGTGGTTATCGGAGATACCAAGCTCTTTTTCCGAACAGACCATACCTTCGGAAACGATACCGCGTATCTTTGCCGGCGTCAGGATAAGTGGTTTGCCGCTGTGCCCGTCGATAAGTTGCGCGCCGACGCGGGCAAAGGCAATCTTATCACCCAGGTTCAGGTTGGGCGCTCCGCAGACCACGGTTTGCCGTTCGATACCCAAGTCCACGGTGGTTAAGCGAAGGCGGTCGGCGTTGGGGTGGGGGTCAACCGCCACTATTTGGCCGATAAAGATGTTATCCCAGTTGCCGCCGATGGTCTTGGTTTCCATAGCTTCCATACCGGCCAGCGTCAGCTTTTCGGCAATGTCAGCCGGGGGCAGGGTAATATCTACATATTCACGGAGCCATTTTAGTGGAACTTTCATATTTTCAACTCTAGAATTGTCTCAGAAATCTGAGGTCGCTGCCGTACAGCAACCTGATATCGTCGATGCCGTAGCGGAGCATGGGCAGGCGGTCGATGCCGATACCGAAGGTAAAGCTGCTGTAAACATCGGGGTCAATACCGCCGCGCCGGAGCACCTGCGGGTGGGTCATTCCGGCACCCAGTATTTCTATCCAGCCGCTGTTGCCGCACAGGCGGCAGCCTTTACCATTACAGACCAGGCATTCAATTGCCATTTCGACACCCGGTTCGACAAAGGGGAAGTAATCACAGCGAAAGCGAACCTTTCTCTCCTCGCCGAAGAAACGGCGGGCAAACTCATAAAGCGTTCCCTTGAGGTCAGCCATCGTAATCCTCTTGTCCACGGCAGCGCCGTCAATCTGGTGGAACATGGGGACATGGGTAGCGTCACTGGCTTCATAGCGATAAACCCTGCCCGGCTCAATTACCCTTATCGGAGGCTGCATACTTTCAATTGTTCGTGCCGTAACGGAAGTGGTGTGGGTGCGCAGCAGCATTGACCTTTCACCGCTGTCTGTTGTGAAGTCAACCCAGGATGATGACATATTGTCCCGCGCCGGATGTTCCCGGGGTATGTTCAGTGCCTCGAAATTATAATAGTCCCATTCAACATCGGGTCCTTCTGCCACCTGAAATCCCATCGAAATAAATATGTCGCATATTTCATCGAGTGTTTGGGTTAAGGGATGTAAATGACCGATTGGAAACGGACGACCGGGTAACGTAATATCGATGGCGTCTTTTTCGGTGGATGCGGATAATTGCGCCGTGCGGAGGGCCTGCTCTTTTTGTTTTAAACCAGCCTCAAGGTTAATCTTGACCTGGTTAGCCCTGGCGCCAACCGCCTTTCTTTCCGCCATAGGTAACGTGGCCAGGCTGCGTAGAATCGTGGTGAGAGAACCTTTCTTACCCAGGTACTGTACTCGCCAGGGTGTCAGTTCCTGAAGATTATTGATGCTCTCCAGTGTCTTCAGCGCATTTGTTTGTAGTTCTTCAAGTTTTTGTAACATCGCTGTCTTGGATTATAGATTATCATTCATAAATGGGTCAAGGAAAGGTCTTTTTATAAGGTACATTAAGAATGACAAATCTTTTCTCTGCTAAGGGGAGAGGAATATCTCGAATAGAATTAAAGGCTTCTACTATATTTCTAGCCAGCCGTATTCCCTTTAGCTAAGGTTGCCAGATTGGCAAAAGCTTCAGGTTCTCTTACTGCCATATCCGCCAGCATCTTGCGGTTTATTTCGACACCGACCTTTGTCAAGCCGTGCATAAACTGACTGTAGGTCAGCCCTTGCAGTCGGCTGGCGGCGTTTATCCGTAAAATCCAGAGTCGCCTCATATCGCCTTTCCGCTCGCGGCGGTGGCTGTAAGCATAACTCAGTGAGTGGAGCATTGCTTCATGAGCCCGGCGGTAGAGAGAGTGTCTACTGGCTCTCTGTCCCTTCGTCAGGGCGAGCACCTTCTTATGGCGGTGGTGTCTGGTGGTACCTCTCTTAACCCTTGGCAAATAACTATTCCTCCTGTCTAACTGTTAGCCGACTCCATATGGGATGAGCCTTTTTATTCTTTTTGTATCACTGGGGCTTAAGGCTACTTTTTCATCAAAAAGACGCTTAACCCGCTTAGCTTTATTACGGCGTAAATGGCTTTTGGGGCCCTTGGTTCGCAGAATTTTACCGGTACCGGTAATATGGAAACGGCTTTTGGCTCCTTTGTGCGTTTTAAGTTTTGGCATCCTTAACTTCCTCTACTTCTTCTTTTGGTTTGGTTTTAACAATCGTTATCGGCATCAGGATTATGTTCATCTGCCTTCCGTACATCGCCGGATGTCTTTCCGTTGAAGCGACCTCGCTGAGCGATTCCGACATTCTTTGCAGTAATTTCCGGCCAAGCTCAGGGTGGGTGATTTCACGCCCTCTAAACAATATTGTTACCTTGACCTTGGCGCCTTCAGTGAGGAGTTTTTTGGCTGTTCTTGCCTTGGCTTCAAAATCATGGGTGCCTATTTTAGGCCTGAGCCGAATTTCTCTCAGCAGCGATATCTTCTGGCTTTTCCTCGCCTCGTGTTCTTTCTTTGCCTGCTCGTATTTAAACTTGCCGTAATCAAGGAGCCGGCATACCGGAGGCGCCGCGGTGGGAGCTACCTCAACCAGGTCAAGATTTTGCTTTCTGGCTGTCTCCTGTGCCTGAATTAAGGGCATGATTCCTAACTGCTCCCCCTTATCCCCCACCAGGCGAATCTCTCTGGCTATGATTCTTTCATTGACGCGCAGTTTCTTAATTATGTCCCTATTTACCTCCCGCAAGCACAGGTATCCTACGAAGAGAAACTATACCATATTCTTTGACGCTTGGCAAGTCATACTCACGGTTTGACAATCACGTTACTTTCAGACTTACCGGCATACACGGTGTCACTTTACGTCTTTTGTCTTGTCGGCGATGTCTTTTCGAACCTTTTCTTTAAAGTCGGTAAAAGACTGGTCAGCCATTTGCTCTCCGCTACGCAAGCGTACCGAAACCGTAGCATTGGCCGCTTCTTTATCACCCACTATAATCATATAGGGTATTTTGTCAAGCTGCGCCTGGCGTATTTTCAGATTCATTCTTTCGGAACGGGAGTCAACCTCCGCCCGCACCCTATCATTTTTAAAATCGGCTTCCAGCTTGCGGGCGTAGTCCAGGTGGCGGTCGGCTACCGGAATGATTTTCACCTGAACCGGCGCCAGCCATACGGGGAAAGCGCCTCCATAATGTTCTATAAGTGAAGCCAGGAAGCGCTCCATACTGCCCAGTACGGTGCGGTGTACCATTGCTACCATCTGTTCCTGTCCGTCCTCACCAACATAAGTAACATTAAAACGCTGCGGCAGGTTAAAGTCCAACTGGATAGTGGGGCCCTGCCAGGACCTTCCCATGGCATCTTCAAATTTTATGTCTATTTTTGGTCCGTAAAATACGCCTTCGCCCGGGTCGATATCGTAGCTGACTTTGGAACGGGTTAGAGCTTTACTTAAGATAACCGTGGCTTCTTCCCAGGCCTGGATGGCGCCGGCATATTTTTCAGGACGGGTAGATAGCATTACCTTATAATTAGTGAAGCCGAAGGTATCTATCATAAAGCGGGCTAAATCCAGAACCCCGGCCACCTCATCTTCCAGCTGGTCGAAGCGACAAAAAATATGAGCATCATCCTGGGTAAAGCCCCTGACTCGTGCCAGTCCGTGCAGTACTCCGGAGCGTTCGTAACGGTAGACAGTACCCAGTTCAGCGTAACGCAGTGGCAGTTCGCGATAACTGTGCAGCCTTGTCTTGTATATCAAAATATGGCCCAGGCAATTCATTGGTTTAAGGATATACAGCTGTCCTTCTACTTCTATTGGGGAATATAAAGAATCCTGGTAAAACTCCCAGTGGCCACTGGTCTTCCATAAGTCCAGTTTGGCAATATGAGGGGTGTATACGATGTCATAGCCGCGCTTGACGTGTTCATCCCGCCAGAAATCTTCAATAACACGGCGTATTACCGCTCCGTGAGGATGCCAGTGTACCAGTCCGGGTCCCGCTTCCTCATGGATGCTAAATAGCTCAAGCTCCCTGCCCAGTTTCCGGTGGTCACGCTTGGCGGCTTCATCAAGTTTGCCCAGGTACTCAGACAAGGCTTCTTCTGTATCAAAAGCGACGCCGTATATCCGTTGCAGCATCGGGCGCCGCTCGTCACCCCTCCAGTAGGCGCCGGCGATGCTAATCAATTTAAAAGCCTTTATTTCACCGGCGGAACTCACATGAGGCCCGCGGCACAAATCAGTAAACGAGCCCTGCTGATACAAGCTGACAGTTTCATCAGGGATATCATCAATTAGTTCCAGCTTGTAGGGTTGGGAGGCGAACAACTGCCGTGCTTCTTCTTTGCTTACCTCTTTACGGGTAAAGGACAGATTTGAAGCTATTATTTCACTCATCTTATTTTCAATGACCGGTAAATCATCCGGATTAAGTGAGCGGGGTAAATCAAAGTCATAATAAAAGCCATTTTCAATGGACGGGCCAATGCCGAACCTGGCATCAGGGAAGACGGACTGAACTGCTTCAGCCATAATGTGAGCTGTTGAGTGCCGTACTATCTCCAGCTTATCTTCTTCCAATGATAAATTTTTCTCCGTCTATAATGAGAACCTCTCACCCGGACCGGGAACGAGAGGCTCTATCCCACCAGTGTTGTGCTGTACCGGTCACCCCTTTTAGCAAGCATGATAAGATTAAGATATTGCCTACAACTTTATATTATACCAGTGACAGGTTATGAGTGCAATCATTCGGGCGAACTCTTATTACTCAATCCTGGTTGGTTTCTGCTAACCCCTCACCCTTTATCCCTCTCCCCTTATGAAGGGGAGAGGGAAGAGTATTTCTTAAAGGGGCTTCGCCCCTTTAAATCCCCTTACTAAGTAAATTTTTACTAAGGACGGCTAAGAGAAGCGAAGCCCCCTCTTGTAATATCCCCCACCGTTTCAGTGGAAGAGGATATCCATCAAGGGGGCGTTTAAGAGGGGCGAAGCCCCTCTTTTAAAGAACTCCCCCTCCCTTGCCAAGGGAGGGGGATAAAGGGGGAGGGTTCCCAAACATTAATGGGATGAGGTTTGACAGAAGTATGACCAACCAGGAATGAACAGAACCCAAAGGTATAATAAGCTGGTTATCCGGTGATAGAATAATTTTTGGACTTAACAGGGTGGTAAAATGGAAATCCTGCTCTCCAGATTTGCTATACTCTGAAGAGCAGGATCTAAGCGCTGTAAATGTAACGCCACAATCAGGCGAAATGATAGCGTGTTATGAAATGGTTATCTTTAGGGTAGGCGCCACTTCGCCCACTTATCTGTATCTACCTCATTAGAGTAGGCTTGTTTTGGGGTCACGCCCCTGGCTATACCCGCCGCTGCCGTAGCTTTGATAATATCGCCAACGATGAAGGGAATAGCTCCCATTCCCAGGACCGCGATAACGGTAACCTGTGATCCGGCTACAAATTTGAGCCATAAGCCGAGCCAGATGAGGCCGGGAACATATATGAGAATAAAGTTGGCGAAGAGCATTAGCCCCAGCATGCTTAAGAAGCTTCTCGACCTGATGTACTTATCTGTGAAATGTCCCAGGAAAAGGGCAGCCAGGATAAAACCGAAGATGTATCCCCCGGTGGCGCCAAGCCCGCTGGCCCAGCCGGTAAACCAGGGAACCCCGGCAATCCCGAGTCCGGCGTAAAAAGCCAGACTTGCGCCTCCCCACCATCTGCCGAGAAGGACGCCAGCCAGGAGCACAGCAAATGTCTGACCGGTTATTGGTACCGGGCTCCATGGCAGTGGGAATCTAACCTGAGCCATAAGGCCGGTCAAAACAGCTATACCCAGTGCCAGAGCCAGCTTTTTCGGTATGCTTAGTTCATACCTCCAGCGGAATACCCCGAGTTTGGTCTGGTTGATTCTAGCTGCAATTGCCATATTTACCCCCATTTTTATTTATTAGCCATCGGTGCCGCTTAGGTATGGTCGTAAAGTATTGGTTCGACTCTGCTCTTTCATTAAAAAATTCCCTGCCAGGGAATCAGGTATAAATGCAGGGCACAAGTTAAAATCTCGGTACTATTTTATCAGATGGAAATTGACAAGTCAACAAGCATGGTGTGGGAACTTCACCTTCCTTATTATCATCTTTACCGTTTTGGTTTCTCAGTACCCATAAGAGCAATTTCAATATTCTGACCGCATTTCGAACAGGTTAGATTAAAAGTAACCGGTTGCTTCATTACCCGTTCGACGACTGCGGATACTACCGAGTCGATATTGTCCAGTCGGTCATCCAGCATATCTAATCGCTTAATAATTACGTCAATACCCTGCGTTCGCTCCTGGCTAACCGGATTTGGTGTATTGTCTTTTGCCAAATTTGTGCCCTCCAGGAGATTGTAGTCGGATTCATTATATGCCTCCCCATGTATTGTTGTCAAAGAGGAGTAATACTTGGTTTTATTTACACTGGTTGATAGTTTTGCCTCACCCCCTTAATGTTTGAGAACCCTCCCCCTTTATCCCCCTCCCTTGCCAAGGGAGGGGGAGTTATATATAAGAGAGGCGAAGCCTCTCTTTAACTCTCCTTTTTTTAGCTCTCTCCTGGCGAGGTGTTAGAGGAGAGGGGCAGGGGAGAGGTCAGCAGAGAACAACCAGAAATGAACAGAACCAGTGGTAGGGATATCTTGATTTTGCCGGTAGCATCGGATATACTCCCCAGTAGATAGGATGAGCAGGCATCATTCTAGAATTGTGGCTGTGGAGGTGATGTAATGAGTCGGAAGTTAATAAAAATCATTGTTCTCGGTCTGGCGCTGGTGGCAGTTGCTGCAGGTGTAGTCGGATGCGAAGGCTTCCCTTCGCCACCTTCGGGCACCTCCTCATCCGGAGGCGGCCTGGTTTTCAGTCAGCAAAACGTTGGTATCTGGGTAACCGGAGAGGGAAAGGTAAGTGTCGTCCCCGATATAGCTATGCTGAGCCTGGGTGTAGAAGCTCAGGCGATGGTGGTAGCCGAGGCGAAAAATCAGGCGGCGGCAGCAATGGCAGCGGTGCTCAAAGAGCTTGATAATTACGGTATTGACGAGCGTGATATTAAGACTCAGCAATTTAATATTTCCCCGGTGAGAAAATGGGTTGAGGATAAGGAAGTGCTTATCGGTTACCGGGTAAATAACATGCTAATCGCCAAAGTGAGGGAAGTGGCGAATGCCGGAATCATTATCGACGCCGTCGTCAGGGCGGGTGGGGACAATATTAGAATAAATAGCATCAGTTTCTCGGTGGACGACCCCACTGACTATTATAAGGAAGCCAGGGAAAAGGCAATGGCGGATGCCGAGCTTAAAGCAAAGCAACTAGCCAAATCAGGCGGCGTAAAGCTGGGTGAGCCGATTTATATTAACGAAAGTGGCGGTTATGTACCCATCGTACGTGAATATTTCGCCGAAGCAATGCCGGCACCGGCAGCCGTTACTCCGGTTAGCCCGGGAGAAACTGAAATCCGGCTAATGGTTCAGGTGGTATACGGTATTAAGTAGCAACATAATACCGTATGCTGAATCCGGACAGCACCAGGGGCATTTATTTGCCTTTTATGTCCCTCCCTTTGTTAAAGGCAGGTCGGGATAAATTTCAAAGGTGTCTCGCAACATTGCGCCTGTTAGGAAAGAGGTGCTAGAATAATAATAGGTTGGACTATTTTGTTGAGGGGTGAGGTTGTTTACCGGGATTGTTGAAGAGTTAGGCAGTATTGTTTCCGTGCAGGCCGGGAGTCTGGTTATCGCTGCCGGTGAAGTCCTGAAGGGAATGAAACACGGCGCCAGTGTTGCCGTTAATGGGGTATGCCTGACCGTGACCGATTTTAATACCGGTTCATTTTCGGTTGATATAATGACGGAGACATTAGAGCGGACTAATCTCAGGTTGCTTCGTGCCGGGGATAAGGTCAATCTGGAAAAGCCTCTGGCTCTTGGCGGACCATTAGGAGGCCATCTGGTGCAGGGGCATGTGGATGGTACCGGCAGGGTAGCTTCGGTTACGCGGGATGGTGGGGCGCTGCTAATTAGATTGGAAGCCCCTCCTGAGGTAATGCGCTTTACCGTACCTAAAGGTTTTATTGCCGTCGATGGTGTTAGTCTCACCATTATCAGTAAAGATAGCGGCTCATTTTGGGTTTCGGTGGTTGATTATACCCGGAAACATACGACTTTAGGCAGTAAACAGGCAGGGGACCTGGTTAATCTGGAAGTAGATATCATTGCCAAATATGTAGAACAGCTCGGGCAGGCTCACAGCACGGGAATAACCGCTGATTTCTTGCAGCAGCATGGCTTTGCCGTGAACTGACCTGACGGGATTAAGATTGAGAGGGAGTCTATATGGGTTTAGCCAGTATTCGGGAAGCGATTGATGATATTAAAGCCGGTAAGTTTGTTATCATCGTCGATGACGCGGATAGGGAAAATGAAGGAGACCTGGCTATCGCTGCCGAGAAGGTTACGGCTGACGCAATTAACTTTATGACATTGCACGGTCGGGGACTTATATGCCTGCCAATAACAGGTAAGCGGTTGGATGAACTAAATATTCCCCTGATGGTGCAGGATAACACCTCGAAGTTTACGACAGCCTTTACGATATCAATTGAAGCTAAACATAAAGTAGATACCGGTATTTCGGCAGCGGACAGGGCGCAGACAGTAAAGGCGGTGATTGACCCGGAGACAAAACCCGAGGATATCGTTCGACCGGGTCACATGTTTCCATTGAGAGCCAGGGAAGGCGGTGTTTTAGTGCGAGCCGGGCACACTGAAGCAATTGTCGACCTTGCCAGGATAGCCGGGCTCTACCCCGCCGGAGTTATCTGTGAGATTTTAAATGAAGACGGTTCAATGGCGCGGCTGCCCCAGCTTCTGGTGATAGCTGAGAAGTTTGGAATTAAGGTTGTGACCGTAACCGACCTTATAGCTTATTGCTATCGATACGAAAGGCTGGTGCACCGGGTAGCCGAGGCTAAATTGCCAACCGTTCACGGGGAGTTTACGGCAATTGCTTATAGGAGTGATATCGATCCCGGTGAGCACATGGCTTTAGTAATGGGGGATATAACCACCGAGGAGCCGGTTCTGGTGCGGGTTCATAGTGAATGTGTTACCGGTGAAGTATTCGGGAGCCTTCGCTGTGATTGTGGTGAGCAGATTAATCTGGCAATGGAAAGTATCGCTCAGGAGGGGCGGGGTGTTTTGCTCTATATGAGACAGGAAGGGCGGGGTATCGGCTTTCATAACAAGTTACGCGCTTACGCCCTCCAGGATAAAGGCATGGACACCGTGGAAGCCAATTTGTCCCTGGGTTTTGAGCCTGACCTGCGCGAATATGGAATAGGGGCCCAAATCCTGGCCGACATGGGTTTACATAACATCCGATTGCTTACCAATAATCCCAAAAAAGTGATAGGATTGGAAAGTTACGGGTTAAAGGTAGTGGAGATAGTGCCTATTATTGCTCCGCCAAATCAGTATAACTCAGACTATCTGAAGACAAAACAGGAAAAGTTGGGTCATCTCTTGGAAGTAACGGAAGCTGCTGATGAATAGAGCAGCTTGTAAATAAAAGAAGGAGAAAATAATGAGCAAACATTTTGAGGGAATGCTAATCGGCAAGGGGCTGAGGTTTGGTCTCATTGTCTCTCGTTTTAACGAATTTTTTAGTAAAAAGTTGCTTGAGGGTGCTCAGGATGCGTTGCATCGGCACGGTGTTGACGAGGAAGACATAGAGGTCGTTTGGGTACCGGGGTCTTTTGAAATCCCACTCATTGCCCTGAAATTAGCTCAGGCTAAAAAGTACGATGCGGTTATCTGTCTGGGCGCAGTAATTCGTGGTGGGACACCCCATTTCGACTACATTTCGGCTGAGGTCACCAAGGGCATCGCCAAAGTAGGTCTGGACACCGGTCTACCGGTTATTTACGGCGTGATTACCACCGATACCCTGGAGCAGGCTATTGAACGGTCGGGAACCAAGGCAGGTAATAAGGGCTTTGAAGCTGCCGTAAATGCCATTGAGATGGCTAATCTGGTTAAAGCTATTGGTTAGTTAATCGGTTACTTTATAGACCGTATCTCCCCTTCTTACCCGGTCGTTGACCTTAATGCCCACGGAGTCTCCCGCCCTGGCTGCGGATACATTGGCATTATTTATTTGCATTGAGTCAATGACCATTTCAATGTCAGTCGTGTGTCCCAGGATGTGGATTTTATCATCCTGTTTTAAAGTCCCGGTTAGTTCAATACCAGCGACTACTGGCCGGGCAAAAAAGTCGCTCACTTTACCGATTGCTTTTTCAGGCATTTGATTTCCTCCTTCACCTTCAGGTATTTTGTGAGAGCTATAATTACTGTCTTTGTGTAGGATTATACCCCTCCGTTTGGCATAAATCAATAACTATTGTATCTGTTTTTTAAAATAATATTCTTTTCTGTGCATCAGGCACCGGCACGAAGAGGTTGAGGTTGGTGATTGGACTCATTGGTTCTGTTGATTCCTGGTTGGTCATACTTCTGTCAAACCTCACCCCCTTAATGTTTGAGAACCCTCCCCCTTTATCCCCCTCCCTTGCCAAGGGAGGGGGAGTTAAATACAAGAGAGGCTTCGCCTCTCTTTAGCTCTCCTTTTTTAGCTCTCTCCTGGCAAGGAGAGGGGGAATTCTTTAATAGAAGGGCTTGTGCCCCTCTTAAACGCCCTTAGTGGTGGATATCCTCTTCCACTGGAGCGGGGGGAGAGATTATAAGAGAACATAGGCAGCGTAACACCTATTCCGTTTAGACTTAAAATTAGCGCTGGTGTGGTATAAACGCCTTGTCTGTCACGGCTCTTTTTTACGTATTTCTTTTTTCTCAAACGACACAAAATGACGGATTGTTCAATAATTAAGTTAGTAAATACAAAAAAGCACCTTAACAACTAAATATGGCAAAGCCTTGACCTGAACGATTGCCCAAGTCTATCGGGCAAATAAAGTGCCCTAGCCAGTTATAGCTAGCTAGGGCAAGTCTAACAAAGGGGACACCCACAGTGCCCTCGGATATCGGCCACCAGCTCCTGAAGCTAAACTATTGACCTGCTCCCCGAAAACCGTACCACCCCGAGTGAGACTTTTATGGGATAATCACACATTAAGAGGAGGGTTATTTCATGAAGAGTTCAAGGTACACGCCGGAACAGGT
>SDBT01015615.1_pt1 | contig 12063 bp, 10 predicted proteins | sample 2277101 | NCBI WGS metagenome assembly SDBT01 (sample SAMN10404973, study PRJNA504765) | marine sediment metagenome | isolation source: marine sediment core GS10_PC15, 103 cmbsf | place: Arctic Ocean: Southern Knipovich Ridge | collected 2010
TACTCCCGTCTTGCCGCCCACACTGCTGTCGACCATGGCAAGCAAGGTAGTGGGAACCTGAACGCAGCGAATGCCGCGGAACAGAGTTGCGGCCACGAAACCCGCCACATCGCCCACGACACCACCCCCTACGGCAACGATGCAGGCGTCGCGACCAAACCCGAGATCAATCAGCTGATCCTGGATTTCGGCCACCGTGTCCCGGTTCTTCGTTTCCTCGCCGGCAGGAAAAGTGATGCACTCGGCGACTTCTCCCCGTGACCGCAGGGCATCGGTAAGAGCATCGGCGTAGAGAGGCCCGACGATGCTGTCGCTAATGACCGCCCAACGTGCGGCGGGCACTCCTTCGAGAATCTGATCGGCCACTCCGTTGGGCAGCTCCACTCCGAGGAGAATCTCGTAGCTGTGGCCCGAACCAGAGGGGATGGCAACTTCGACGCGCTGCATGAGTGGCCCTTCGAAGCAGGATTTCAGTACATGAGGTCTGTCGAGTCTAGCCTGGATTGCTCAATGGGTCGGGTGCGGCCGGCACCGGCGAGCTCTCCGGCAGAAACCCACCCGGCACATCGTCGAACTCCAGCTCTCCGAGTGCAAGGGACAGCGTAATCTCGGCCAGGGCCTGCGTGGCATCGATCACCTTGGCGGGACAGCTCTGGGTGTCCAGCCCGAGGGGGATCTCCGTGCAGCCCATGATGATTGCGCTCGCACCGCGATCGACCAGGGCAAGGGCCGCCCGCGAGAGTCTCTCGTCCGGGCCGATACTCCCTCCCTTGATGGAGTGGATGGCCTCCATGACGCGAACCTGTTCCGACTCTTTCGGATGCAGTGGCTCACAGCCCGCCGCGCGCAAAAGCCCATCGTAGAGGCCTATCGTCAGTGTGCCGGTCGTGGCAAGGATCCCGACTTGTCGAGCATCCGGCACGTCTCGCCGCACTGCGGCCACCGCGGCGGCGATCATGTCGAGGACGGGAATACCCACTGCCTCGCGCATCGCCCTCAAGTAGGCGTGCGCTGTGTTGCACGGAATGGCGATGAACTCGGCCCCCCCTGCCTCGAGCACCATCACGCCTTCGACCAATGCCGGGGCAGGATCCGGCCCCACGCCTACGATGTGATTCGTGCGGTCAGGTATCTGGGTGGCACTGTTGAGCAGGCACGGCGGGTGCTCTTCGTCACTGCTGGCGCCGCGTAGGTCGACCAGGCGGCCATAGAAATCGAGGGTGGCGGCCGGCCCCATACCCCCGAGGATCCCGATTGTACGCATGCGCTCCTTCCCCACCTCCCAGTCACCCGGCAGGCTACCGGCGCCAGCTCGACCTACTCCCCGTCGGCATCCGCAGCCGCCCGCGGGTCCCAGCGCAGAACCGGGCGACGCGCGGCGCCGACCTCGTCCAATCGGCGCAAGTAGGTGGAGTGCGGCGCCCCTTTTACCACGTCGGGTTCGGTCTCCGCCTCATCGGCGATAGCGATCATGGCGTCGATGAAGACGTCGAGCTCCTCGCGGCTAACCGTTTCTGTAGGCTCGAGCATCAAAGCACCCGGCACGACGAGGGGAAAGTAGACCGTGGGCGGATGGTAGCCATAGTCCATGAGCCGCTTGCAGATATCCATGGCCGTTACGCCGTTCTTCTTCTGCTTCCGATCCGAGAAGATCACCTCATGCATGCAGATCTGCCGGTGCGGCAGGTGGTAATGGTCTTCGAGGCTCACCCGCAGGTAGTTGGCGTTCAAGACAGCGTCCTCGGCCACCTGCCGCAGGCCGTCAGGGCCGAGTGCCCTGATGTAGGCGTAGGCCCTCACCAGAATGGCGAAGTTGCCCTGGAAGGTGTGGACCTTGCCGATGCTCTGCGGCCGCTGCCAGTCGAGATAGAGCATGCCGGAATCGTCACGTTCCACGGTGGGCCGCGGTAAGAACGGCGCCAGATGCTCGCGGACAGCGACGGGACCGCCGCCGGGTCCACCGCCGCCATGCGGCGTTGTGAAAGTCTTGTGCAGATTGATGTGAAAGACGTCGATGCCGATGTCGCCCGGACGCGTCTTGCCGAGGATGGCGTTGAGGTTCGCCCCATCACAGTAGATCTGCCCACCGACGTCATGGATGATGCGAGCGATCTCGTCCATCTGTTCCTCGAACAGGCCGAGCGTATTGGGATTGGTCAGCATCAGTGCAGCTGTGTTTTCATCCGCCTCCGCGGCCAGTGCCTCGATATCGATGGTGCCATGGCTGTTGCTGGGAATCTCGACTGAGTCGAGGCCGCAGAAGCTCGCCGTGGCCGGATTGGTGCCGTGCGCCGAGTCGGGGATCAGCACCTTCGTGCGCTGCTCACCCCGGCGGGCATGATAGGCGGCGATGAGCATGATCCCCGTGAGCTCACCCTGCGCCCCGGCCGCCGGCTGCAAAGTCACCCTGTCCATACCGGTCACTCCGGCGAGAGCATGCTCGAGCCCCTCCATGAGCTCCAGCGAGCCCTGCATCATCGAGTACGGCATGTAGGGGTGCCCAGCCGCAAAGCCCGGGAACCTGGCGACGGTCTCGTTCAGCCTGGGGTTGTACTTCATGGTGCACGAGCCGAGCGGAAACATACCCGTGTCGACGCCGAAATTATGCTGCGAGATACGCGTGAAATGGCGCACGACCTCGACTTCGGAAACCTCGGGAAAGCCCGGAATGTCCTCCCGAACCTGGTCTGCACCCCAGCTCTCTACCGGATCGACGTCTGGCACGTCGAGCTCGGGCACTGAATAGCCGACGCGCCCGGGAGCGCCATGCTCGAAGATCAGCCCTTCTCTCTTGAGCTGTCCCTGACGGGCCGCGCCGCCGACTGACTTATCGTTCGCGCTCATCGGCACACCTCCGCCAGAGTCGTGACGAGCCGGTCGATTTCGGCACGTCGGTGGATCTCAGTGACGCAAACGAGGAGCTGGCTGCTGCGCTGTGCATCGAACCAGCCGAGGGGAACGCCCGGCACGACACCGGACTCAGAGCACCGATCGACAATCTCGCCGGCATCGCCCGGCAACTGGACCGCAAACTCGTTGAAGTGCGGACCCGTGTAGACGACTTCCAGGTTTGCCTCTGAGGCGAGCTGCCGGCGCGCGTAGGTCGCCTTGGCCAGGTTCGTCTTGGCCAGATCGCGCACGCCGTTGCGACCGAGGCTGCATAGGTGGATGCAGGTGGCCAGGGCACAAAGTGCAGTGTTGGTGCAGATATTGGATGTCGCCTTCGCGCGCCGGATGTGCTGCTCGCGGGTAGAAAGCGTGAGCACGAAGCCCCGCTCGCCATTTTCGTCGACCGTCTGTCCCACCAGCCGCCCCGGCAGGTTGCGAACAGCGCTCTGCCGGCATGCCATGAACCCGACCAGCGGGCCGCCATAGTTAAGACCATTGCCGAAGCTCTGTAACTCGCCTACCACGAGGTCGGCACCAAGATCCCCTGCCGGCACGGTCAGGCCCCAGGAAAGTGGCTCCGAGGTGGCGACGACGTACTGCGCCGGGTGATTTTCGAGATCCGCGCCCGTGGCCTTGAGATCCTCGACGATGCCGAAGAAGTTCGGCTGCTGAACCACCACTGCCACCACGTCGTCATCGATCTCCGGAACGATCGTGCGACCGTCCTCGCCGAGCGGCATGATCTCGAAGGTCAGATCCAGGTAGGTGGCGTAGGTCGCGGCAACCTCCCTGTAGATGGGGTGCAGCCCCTCGGACCAAAGCACCTTTCCGCCCTGGCGCCGCAGTCGCCTCGCCATCAAGATCGCCTCGGCCACGGCACTGCCGCCGTCGTACATCGAGGCATTGCAGACGTCCATGCCGGTGAGCAGACAAATGAGGCTCTGGAACTCGAAGATGGCTTGCAGCGTGCCCTGGCTAATCTCAGCCTGGTACGGCGTGTAGGAGGTCAGGAACTCCTGCCGCTGGATCAGCGCATCGACGTGGGCCGGGACGTAGTGGGGGTAGCAGCCAGCGCCCAGGAAGGAGAGAACCCCCTGAGCCGGTGCATTGCTGTCCGCCAGCTCACGCAGATGACGCGCCAGCTCGACCTCCGCCAACGCCGGTTCGACCGGCAGCTGCCCGGAAAAACGCAAGTTGGCGGGAATCGAAGCGAACAGGTCATCGATGTCATCCACACCGATGGCCTGCAGCAGGGCACGGCGATCATCCGGCCCCTGCGAGAGGTACCTGCCGCCCCCGTAGGGATCGTTGGTCTTGGTCATGTCGCCCCCGTGATAGGAACTATCCCCAGTAGCCCCTCAGTCGCCTTCTGCGGTCTCTTCGAGGAACTTCCTGTACTCGTCCGCACCCCATAGGGCTTGCGCCACCGCCGCATCGTCGAGACGCACGCGCACCATCCAGGCGCCGGCGTGAGGATCGTCATTGACGAGCTCCGGGGCGTCGATCAGACCCGAGTGGACCTCGGTGATCTCACCGGAAACCGGGGCGACCAGATCGGAGACGGCCTTCACGGACTCGATGGTGCCGAACGGCTGGCCCTCTTCGATTCGAGCTCCGACCTCGGGCAGCTCCAAATAGACGACGTCGCCGAGCTCGTCCTGAGCATGATCGGTGATGCCCACGGTAGCGACATCGCCCTCGATCGAAATCCACTCGTGATCCTTGGTGTAGCGATAACTGCCAGGGTACTCGGCCATGCGCCGCTCCTTGTCTGATTGTGCTCCTGCTACCTGGGACGCTTGTAGAACGGCGTCTTCACCACGGTGGCAGGGACTGCCTTGCCACGAACCTCGATAGCGATCTGAGTCTCCGGCTTCGCCATTTCCGATGACAGATAGCCCAGCCCGATGCCCTTCTGCAGGGTCGGGCTATGACTACCACTGCTAACCATCCCGATCTCGGCACCGTCGCGGGCGTCAAGGATCGGATAGCCATGCCTAGGCAAGCCTCGGCCGTTCATGACAAAACCGGCCAATCGCTCTTGTGTGCCCGTTTCCATCTCCTCTAGCAGAGTCTGCCTTCCGTTGAAGGCGCCCTTGTCGGGCTTCACCAGCCATTCCAGCCCAGCCTCGACCGGGGAGCGGGTTGCATCCATGTCATGGCCGTACAGGAGCATGCCGGCCTCGAGGCGAAGAGTGTCTCGGGCACCGAGCCCGATGGCCTGCAGGCCCTCCTGCTCGCCCGCCGCCATCAACGCATCCGCGAGGGCCACAGCACCCTCGCCGGGGAGATACACCTCAAAGCCGTTCTCACCGGTGTACCCGGTACGAGCTACGAGAGCATCTAGCGTGTCGAACTGTGTCCGGTCGCAGCGGTAGTAGCCGATCGACGACAAGTCGACGGGAATGACTCGGGACAGTATCGCTTCGCTGCTCGGTCCCTGAATGGCGAGTAGGGCCCATTGGGAGCTCTGGTCCTCGACCTCGAAATCTCCGTCCGTCTGTCCGGCTTGCTCCTTTACCCAAGCTACGTCCTTGGGAGTTGTCGCGGCGTTGACGACCAGCAGGTAGTCATCCCCGTCGAGGCGATAAACAAGCAGATCATCGAGGATGCCGCCCTCGAGATTGGTCATCACCGTGTATCGGGCTTGCCCCACCTCGAGGTTGCCCATGTCGTTGGTCACCAACTTCTGGACGAAGGCCAGGGCGTCGCCGCCACGTACGCGGATCTCGCCCATATAGCTGACGTCGAATAGGCCAGCGCGCTGCCGTACGGCGCGATGCTCCGACACGATTCCAGCGAACTGCACCGGCATGTGCCACCCACCGAACTCCACCATCCGGCCACCGTGCTCGATATGCCAGGCGTGCAGTGGAGTCTTCTTCAAATCCGCGGACATGGGACTTTCTCGGAAGTTTCTTCGGGAATCGACGATGGCGAAGCGAGAATCGCGCTCCGCGTTCTCAAGCTACCATAGCAGGCCGTGGTGAAAGTGTGATGGGTCTGGTTACGCCGCCATGGGTGCAGATGCTAGGCGCCGCGACGCAGGCGATGCCCTTGTGACTCTCGACGACAGGAAGCTGCGGCTACCTCAATGGCTCCCAAGTCTGGCGGCGAGAATCCCACCACCAGACGGTGTCGCGCCCCGTAGGGCCGTACAACCGCAATGCCGCGCCATAGCCACTGTCGGTGCACAAATAGACGGTGCCGCTGCTGCTGCGGCCGTCCGGGGCCACCGCGAGAATCCTCGATCGACCCAGTGCCAAGCCGCCGTTCCCCGCTGATCCCCCGGCCAAGGGTGGCACCCCCGCCGGCCGCCCCGGCCGGACTCCCGGGAACCATGCAGAAAGACTGCGCTCCGGTTCCAGGGGGAGGTCTGTTCCCGCCGTCAGGTCACTGCGCCGAATACCATCCCCGTCACCGTCCACCACCGTGTCCCAGAGCAAGTCGCCTTCCCGCAGCGAGAAAGCCATCCCGTGGGCTCGACCCGAGGCCAGAGCCGCCATGCGCGCCTTCATTACCGAGAGCTGCAGAGCCATGAGGGCCCCGCGGAGTTGCTGTTGCGAGCGCCACTCTGCAAAGCTCGGGGCAACATAGCCGACCATGATCAGGAGCAGTGCCAGGGCGACGAGCACCTCCAACAGTGACATGCCGGCAGCTCGTGCCCGGCTCCGTGAAGGAGCTGGGCACAAGCCACCCATGCCCCCGCTCGAGCAATGGGAATGTAACTCAGTGCTCTGCGGGATCGATTTGATCACCTCGGCAGCTTCGGTGTTTCCACCTCGAGGTAGGGGCGCATGCGCTCGAGAGTACGCACACCGATGCCCTGCACGTTGAGTAGGTCCTCGACGCGCTCAAACGGGCCGTGCTCGTCGCGGAAGTCGATGATTCGGGCAGCCAGAGTGGGACCAATGCCGGGAACTTCCTGCAGCTGTTCCACCGTGGCGGAGTTGATTTCGGTCTTCTCCTGGTTCTGCCCCTCGGCGCTGGCTTGTTGCCCGGCATTCGCCGGCGAGGGAATGGCGAGGACGCCGAGCAGGAACAAAAGCAATCCCGCCAGCACCAGGCGGAGCGATGAGGTACGCATCGATGCCTCCTTGTCGTTTGCGGCCGAATGCCGCGGTTGGTGTGATATCCACGCCTTGAGGAGATGGCCGCGGCTGCCGGTTTTCCGCTTTCTTTGTCACATTGACCGACCCAAATCCCCGTGCTAGCTTGCCCTCTCCCGATTTGGTCCCCACGGACCTCTCCTTTTCGCTCGATGAATCGCCATGGCTGAAAACGAAGACCCGTACGCATCGCAAAGCAGCGACGCCGACATCGTTACCGAGATCACGCCGAAGTCGGAGGACTTCTCGCGCTGGTACATCGACATCGTGAGGCGCGCCGAACTGGCCGACTACACGCCGGTCAGGGGTTGTATGGTCATCCGGCCCTACGGCTATGCGCTATGGGAGAACTCCCGGGACCGGCTCGATGCTCGTCTCAAGGCGACGGGGCATCAGAACGCCTACTTCCCCATGCTCATCCCCGAGAGCCTGCTGAAGAAGGAGGCCGAGCACGTCGAGGGATTCGCCCCGGAAGTCGCATGGGTCACGCATGGAGGCTCGGAGCCCCTCGAGGAACGTCTCGCCATTCGACCCACCTCAGAGGCCATAATCTGCAGCCTCTACAGCAAGTGGGTACGCTCCTGGCGCGACCTCCCGTTGCTCATCAACCAGTGGGTCAACATCGTCCGCTGGGAGAAGGTGACAAAGTTCTTCCTGCGCACCTTGGAGTTCCTCTGGCAAGAAGGGCACACGGTGCACGCCACGCAAGAGGAAGCCGAGGAAGAGACACTGCTCATCCTCGAGATCTATCGGGATTTCATGGAGAACGACCTGGCCATCCCGGTGATTACCGGCCTCAAGAGCGAGAGCGAGAAGTTCGCGGGCGCGCTGCGAACCTACACCCTCGAAGCCATGATGGGTGACGGTAGGGCGCTGCAGGCGGGCACGTCGCACAACCTCGGGCAGAACTTCGCCAAGGCCTTCAACATCCGCTTCGAAGATCAGGATCAGCAGCTCAAGTATGCCTGGACCACTTCCTGGGGCGTGACGACGCGGCTGATAGGAGCCCTCATCATGGCCCATGGCGACGACAAGGGTCTGATACTGCCGCCGAAGGTTGCTCCCTATCAGGTCGTGATCGTGCCCATCCCCGGCAAGCACTTCACCGAGAGCGTCCTGCCGGCTGCCCGATCGTTGCAGGAGATGCTCACGGCCGAGGGTTTCCGTGTGCATCTCGACGCACGCGAGGAGTACACACCCGGGTGGAAGTACAACGAATGGGAGCTGCGAGGTGTGCCGCTGCGTGCCGAGATCGGCCCGCGCGACGTCAGCAAGGGCCAGGCGGTCCTGGTACGCCGCGACAACCGGGACAAGGCCTTCGTGCCCCTGGACCAGATCTGTGGTGAAATCGCGGCGCTGCTGGACTCCCTGCAGCAGGACATGTACGACCGGGCCAAGCAGTACATGGCCGATCAGACGCGGCAGGCCTCCGACTACGACGCCTTCAAAGAAATCATGTCGGGCCCGCGCGGCTTCATCGAGGCCGGCTGGTGCGGTGAATCCGCCTGCGAGAACAGCATCCAGGAAGAAACCAGGGCGACCATCCGCTGCCTGCCCCCTGAGCGGGAGGTGCCTGAAGGAAGCTGTATCCGCTGCGATGAACCCGCCGCCCATCTGGCCGTCTTTGCCAAGGCCTACTGAGCTCGGGGGAATCCTGTGGGGTACGGTCGTCCAGTGCCCGAGACTCGAGAGCTCAGGAGCTCTCGCCCGTGATTCGGGCCAGAGCTGCTCGCACTTCGGGTTGATCGGAGTCCAGGGCGAGTGAGGCTTCGAAGGCTTGGATCGCCGCCTCCGTGTCTCCCAGATCGATGAGCGCCTCGGCGAGTGCATTGTACGCCGCAGGGCTGGCGCGCCCGCGCTCCAGTACCCTGCGGGCCATCTCGGCAGCGTTCTCTGCTGCCCCCACTTCGCGTAAGGCTTCGCTAAACATCAGCATATCGGCGGCCATCGCGCCTGCTCCCACGGATAGAGGGCGCAACATCAGGGCAGCATCGGCGTACTGTTCGAGATCCATGTGGAGCTGCGCCAGCGCCCTGCGCAGGCCGGTGTTGTCGGGATCTCGCTCTAAGCCAGCCGCCAGGTAGGCCACCGCCGCTGTCAACTCCCCTTTGCGCATGTGCTGCCAACCACGCAGGCGGTACTCCTCGTTGCCGCCCGCCGGGGCCTCGCTCGCCAAGAGAATCTCGGGGCGCCTGGCGGCATCGCTGGCAACGACCTCGATCGAGCTCTCGCGCGTCAGGCGCTCGCCGCTCGAGAGACTCACGGTCAACCGCACCATGTAGGAGCCTCTACGCACTCCTTCCAGCGGCAACGTTAGTCGTACCCCTGTAGGCGCCGGTGGTGCCGCGACAGTCACCGGAGTGGCATAGATCGTGATCACCTCAGTGCCATCGTCCTCGAGCAGAATGGCGCTGGCCTCGAGCGTAGTGCCGGGATCGAGATCCGAGGGCGCCACGATTTGCGCGAAGAGCTCGACCGTCCCCTCCTGCGGAAGTCGTCCCTCGACGGCGGGAACAAACTGCTCCCCCGCGAAGCGAAACGCGCGCGGGCCTTCTCGACGGGCCGAGCCAGGGAGAACGTAGACTGCCGAGGCAACCAGAAGATCGCTGAGCATCAACTCCTCACCGGAGGCGAAGGGCACGCTCACTCGGGTCCTCGCCAGGGAGGTCTCGTCGGTCACCCGGTTACGCAGCGTGACGGCGATGTCGTAGACCCCGGGAACCAGCTCCATACGGTCATAGAATGCGAGGGGTACTCGGACAATCACCTCGGCGCGCTCCTCATCAAAATGTTGTTCGATCTCGTCGCCGCCGCTGACGATCATCTCGCCGCGTAGATCGCTGATGTCTACCGTGACCGCCAGACTGAGATAGTAGTCCCGATCGTATTCCCCGATGAGCAGTCGCTCCTGGGGAACCTGCACGCCGTAGTGCAGGTAGGGCATACCGCGCTCGTCCCAGAACGCCGCGGTGGACAGTTCCACCGGAATGCTGGAGTAGACTACCGCAGCATCGACCTCCCCCCGGTTGGCCACGAAGGTGCTGGCGTATTGAAGGTTCACTCCCTTCGAAGGCGCCTCTTCTATGGCGGCGAAGAGAATCGCGTTCCCCGCAGACGCCCTTGGATCCATGAAGCTGGTGCGCTCGGTGGGAATGAGGTTGATGCTGGCCAGGGCGACCTCGGCGCCGACGTTGACCTTGAGCAAGGAGACGATCTCGGCAGGCGACGCCATCTGCAGGCTGATCTGCTTGGCCAGGGCGCCCGGACCGTCTGTGATGGGATCGTAGATCCTGAACTCACCTCCCATCTGCGGTCGGAAGAACATCACGTAGAAGAAAGGTGGCAACCCCGTCGCCCGCGGGTCCGTACGATAGAACCAGAGATCAATGGGCCAAAACCCCCTCGGGTCGCGGAAGCTCTGCATATCACCTGGTTCCCCGAGTTGGATGTAGATGCGACCCTGATCACTCCGCCACCCGGCACGAGGGGATCCTCTCCCCAAGAACCGATTGGCGTGCGCGATGCGGCGCTCATGTTCCTCGAGGCCTTCGTTCTTGGCCGTCCCCGGCGTGGGGTCACGCTCCCTCCAGAAGGCCACCATGAAGGCGTCACGTGCCTCGTCGTTGGTGAGGAGGAGAAACGCCTGTCGTTCGAATTCCGAGACGATGTAGACGACGTCTTCCTCGAGCCACTGGCGATGGCGTAGGGCCAGCTCGGCTGGCTCTGTTTCTTCTTGAGCCGCGACGGTGGAGAAGCTCCACAGATTCGCGAGCAAGACAAGGAGCAATCCGATGCGGAGTGCCATCACTGGTTCATTGCCGTCTCGAGGGGATGGATTGGGGGCGTCGATGCCCTCTGCCCGAAATATAGAGCGAGCGGCCGGTAGAAACACCTACCGACCGCTCGTTCTTCAAATCACTGCATCACCCGAGCCTAGAGCCACGACACGGTCCGGATGAGCGGGCCACGGCCTAGTAGAACCCGCGACCCTTCAAGCCGCCACGTATCGATAGGGCACCGAAGAACATGAACGTGCCGCCGGCAGCGTAAAGCGTGTACACGTCGGCGTTCTTGATGCGACCGAATCGGTCAGGCTCATCCTGATAAACATCATTCCCCTTCCAGATGAGGCCGAGACCGAGTGCGATCAGGCCGACGCCCAACCCGACCTTTCCGGCAGAGATTCCGGACTCATCTTGCGGCGGAGGTGCAAGCTCGAGGCTCACGATTTCCGCCGCAACTACTTCCCGGGCGGCCTCGACAGCGGCCTCCGACAAGTCGACCTTGTCGGGCTTGTCGGGGCCGTAAGCAAAGGCTGGGCTGGTCACCAGGCTGGCGACCACCAGTAGCGTAAGTATTCTTTTCATCTCGCTCTCCTGTGGTCTGCGGTGGCTCGACACGGCCGCGGTGCTCAGCCCCGCGGCCATGCCTCCACCCTTCCACCTAGCCTAGAAGATCCACCGCACGCCGAGCCGCATGATGCGCGGTTGGGCAATGCCAGAAGGTAGGCCGAGCTCGCCAGAATCCACCCTGTCGTAGACGTTGGTGATGGTGTCGTCGTTGAAGACGTTGAAGATGTCAAAAACGAGGCCGACATCACCCCAGGCGCCTCCGAGCGGGAACTTCGCGTCCAAGCGAAGGTCGAGCTTGAACATGCTCTCCTTGATCCAGGAGCCTCGCTGCTGGATCGCCGCCGTCACAGAGCTCTGGCCGAACCTGACGTCCTGACCGTTCACCTGGAAGTACCGTAGTCGCTCCATCGGTGTTTCGCGTCCGCCCGACATCCAGTTGACGATTGCGCCCACCTGGATGGGGACGACGGGCACCGGGATCCGATACGAGGCCTGGATCTTGGATACGTAGGTGCGCGAGGCGCTTAGCCAGCCAGGATAGCCGGAAAAGTCGTTCGGATCGTCACGGGTAGACAGTGACCCTGTGCTTGCCGTGTTGTTTCCGGTCGACTTCTGGATCAGCAACGAGGCGATCAGGGACCAGTTGTCGGCCAAACGTTTAGTGGCCTTGAGCTGCAAGCCGCTGTATTCCCGGTAGGAATCGCCGAACAAGC
>SDBT01015616.1_pt1 | contig 12062 bp, 11 predicted proteins | sample 2277101 | NCBI WGS metagenome assembly SDBT01 (sample SAMN10404973, study PRJNA504765) | marine sediment metagenome | isolation source: marine sediment core GS10_PC15, 103 cmbsf | place: Arctic Ocean: Southern Knipovich Ridge | collected 2010
GCCATATGGGCCACCTTACGCGAGCTGTTGGCCGTGCATTGGCCGAACTTCTCGTGCGTAAAGAGCGACTTGACCACGTTGATCGCGGCAGGAACGATCCCCCGCTTGGGCGTCGCATGGCCCTGGGCCGCATCGGCCGCCTTCATGGCGTTCCAAAAGCGAAACACTCCCAACGCGGCCGCCAAAGTCGTCAGTCCGGCAAACCCCGAGAAGAAGGTGATCAGCAGCCAATGGGGGAAGAACCAGGCGTAGAGATCCTTCTCGTGTTCCTCAAGTCCAATCGCATCCCCCAACGGCCCGCGCACCGCCAACACCAAGCCCAGCAACACGGCCGGAATCAACAGCATCAGCGGCAGATACTTCAGGTTGTTCGTCCAGTCGACCAGGAACTTCGGCATCGAGTAGTGGAACACGCTCTGCTGCCGCAGGGCCGCCAGCACGTCGCCGGGCCGCGCGCCGCGGGGACATCGGGTCGAACAATCGTTGCACTGATGGCAGGCCCAAACGTCGGGGTCCGCCATGAGCCGATCCTTCAGTCCCCATTGGGTCCAGAGCATCTCTTTCCGCGGAAAGGCACCACGGCCCTTCGACAGATCGCAGACCACCGAGCAAGTCGCGCATTGGTAGCACTTCTTGACGTCCTCGCCGCCCTCGTCGAGGACGCGGCGGAGGAACTCGCCGTCCGGTTTTACGACATAAGGGTCTGTCATCTACTAAAATCCCTTGAACGGGTTCATACCGATTTCTTCGATCTCTGCCGAGAACTTGTTGATGATCTCCGGCAATTTCCGGAATTCCGAAATGGAAAGCTGTTCCACCTGGACTCGCTCCTCTTCCAACGCCAGGGCCTGAAGCTTCTCGCGGATGTTCTGGCCGCGGGTGTCCATCAGCTCGCTACCGTGAATGAAGTGGCATTGATAGTCGTCGCCCGACTTGCAGCCGACCAGCAATATGCCGTCGAAGCCCTTCGACAAGGCATCGGCGATCCAGACGACGTTGACCGCTCCGAGGCATCGGACCGAAATGAATCGGATCCAGGCGCTGTGTTGAATGCGATTCAAGCCGGCGACGTCCAAGGCCGGATAGGCGTCGTTTTCGCAGAGGATCCCCAACAGGCGAGGCTTCTCCTCGAATTCGTCGGGCACGTCGACCGCCTTGATCATCGAGGAGACGATCTCGATGGAATAATCCTTGAACGAGACGATCCGCTCGGGACATGCTCCCATGCAAATGCCACAACGGCGGCATCGCGTGATGTTGAGCATCGGCGTGCCCTTCTCGTCCTCGTCCAACGTGCCGAAGGGGCACTCCTCGGTGCAACGCTTGCACTGGGTGCATCGCTGCATGGCGAAGTCGGGATAGGACTGGTCTTCCCAGCGCGGATGAACGGCCTTGCCTTGCGAGGCGAGTTCGACGCTTTGGATGGCCTTCAATGCGGCACCGGCGGCGTCTTCTCGGCAGGCGTCCGTGTCGTTGGGTGCCCGAACGCAACCGGCCGCGTAAATGCCCGTGCGGCGTGTTTCGTAGGGGAAGCAGATGAAGTGGGAGTCGGGGAAGTCGTACTTCAGCACGGGCATGTCGGGCCCTTGCCGATAGCCCAGGTTGAGGATCGCGGTTCCTTCGTGGTCCTTGAGTTCCTCGACCGTCTTCTTGGCCATCTCGAGCTGTGCCCCCGCCTCACCCTTGGCGATGATACCCTGGGCATCGACGAACTGACGAACGGCCTCGCCGTCGGCCGCTTGAGGGACCATGCCGGTTGCCAAGACGACCAGATCGGCCTCGACCTGAATGTGTTTGCCGAGGAGCGTCTCCTCGACGTCGACGGTCAGGTTGCCGCCGGCGGCCTCTTGGACCGAGACGACTTCGCCCTTGGTGAAGAAGATTCCCTCGTCTTCCTGGGCACGTCGATAATAGTCTTCGTATTGGCCCGGCGTTCGGATGTCCTTGTAGAGGACGAATGCCTGCGTCTCGTCGTCGAGTTCTCGGACCCAAAGGGCCTGCTTCAGCGAGACGCGACAGCACACGGCCGAACAATAGGGGAGATGGTTCTCGTCGCGCGAGCCGGCACACTGCACGAAAACGATCTTCTTGGCCGGCTTGCCGTCCGAGGGCCGAACGACCTTGCCGGCGGCCGTTAGCTCTTCCATCTGGACGTTCGTAATGACGTTGGGTAGGTTGCCGCCGAGATGATCGAGCTTCGACGCATCGTACGGCTTCCAGCCGGTCGCTTGAATGATCGCGCCGACGCGAAACTCGACGGCCGAGCCGTTGGCTTGCAACGTCACGTCGAACTGGCCGGGTTGCCCGACGATCTTCTCGATGGCTGCTCCGCGGTGGACGGTGATTCGCTCGTTCTGATCGAGCTCTGCAATGGACGATTCGAGCTCGACCGGTTCGGCGTCGCGATAGGGTGGTTTCTTGGGGAAGAGCCGGCCGAAGCCTTTCAGGCGACCGCCGAGTTGCTCTTCCTTTTCGACCAGTATGATCTCATAGCCGGCTTTCGCTGCTTCCAGCGCCGCGTGGATGCCGGTCGGCCCTCCGCCGACGACCAGGATCTTCTTGTCGATCTCGGTCTCGTAGGGCTGGGGCGTCTCGGCCTTCTTCGCGCGAACGGCGCCCATGCGAAGATAATCTTCGGCCATCATCTGCGTGTCTTCGTCGTTGGCCGGATGGCTCCAGACGACCATCTCGCGCAGATTGACCCGCTCGGTGAAGCAGCCGTCGAACGCAAACGTATCGCTGTTGAATCGGGGTGAACAGGCGGCGATAATCAGCGTATTGGCTCCCTCGCCGATCTCCTGCTTGATCAGTTCGACGCCCTCTTCGCCGCAGAGATACTCGTGCGTCTTGCAGACTTCGGCCTCGCAGTCACCGGTGGCAAGTCCGTCAAGCGCACCGAGATCGAGCGACTTACCGATGTCGCAACCTTCGCATAGAAAAACAGCCGTCTTCTTTTCTGTATTATCCACTAGCCTATTCCACGCAATGTTGTAGGGCTTTCAGGGCGGTTCCCGTGGCGTCTCGGACACTGGCCGCGACATCGACGGGCCGCTTGGCACACCCGGCACCCAGCAGACCGGCCAGCGGCTGGTCGGCCGTCAAGAACCCGTGCTCGTCCTTCTGCAGAACTCCACCAACGTCCATCTTCACGACCGCATCGGCCGGGACCAGACCGGTCGCCAGGACAACCAGACTGACCTTCTGGCTGATACGCTGGCCGGAGAGAGTGTCTTCGGCCTCGACAATCAGATCGCCGCCGGCCGTGTCTTCGGTGATCTTCGCCACCTTGCCCTTGGTCAAATGGAGTTTCTCGTCCTTCTGCGTTTGGGCATAGAAATCCTCGAGCCGGCCGGGTGCCCGAATGTCGATATAAAAGACGTGAATATCGGCGTCGGGATATTGCTCGCGGACGTATCGGGTCTGCTTCAGCGACCCCATGCAGCAGACGCCGGAGCAGTGTTTCAGGTAGTTCTCGTCTCGCGAGCCGGCACACTGGACGAACGCGATGCTCTCGATCGGCTTGCCGTCCGAGGGCCGTTGAATCTTGCCGCCGGTCGGTCCGTTGATCGACGCGAGACGTTCCATCATGAGGTTGTTGATGATGTTCGGCGAGGTACCGAACCCGAGCCCCTCGAACTTGGCCGCATCGGGCGGGTCCCAGCCGGTTGCCCAGATCACGGCCTGCACCTCGATGTCAATGCTATCGGGCTGCATGTCCAGTTCGATCGCGTCGTAGGGACAGGCCTCGACACATTTGCCGCATTGGCTGCCCGGGCAGGCGTCGCCATCAATGACGTATTGGACGGGGTAGGCCATCTCGTAGGGTAAGTAGATCGCCTTGGTCGAGTTCATGCCGCAGTTAAACGCATTGGGCCGCTCGACCGGACAGGCTTCGACACAAGCGCCGCACGCCGTGCATTTGTTATTAACCCGGCGTGGCTGCCGCTGGATCGTTGCCTCATAATTGCCCGGCGATCCGGTAATCTTCTCGACCTTCGAGAGGGTCATGCATCGGATACTGTGGCTGGTACGAATCCGGCGGAAGTTGATCTCTAGCCCACAACTTGGCGGGCAAAGCTTGGGGAAGTAGTTGTGCATCTGCGCGACGCGACCGCCGAGATAGGCGTTCTTCTCGACCAGCACGACTTCGCAGCCGGCCTCGGAGGCTTCAATGGCCGCGGTGATGCCGCTGATCCCGCCGCCGATCACGAGGACTTTTCCCTTTTTGCCGTTTCCACTCATCGTCTATCTGTCTCCGAAAGGTGCGTCGGTCACACCACGCGATGTCGTATTATTCGTGCGATAGCCGCACTCTATTGGTCGGCCGGGTTTCCGGCGGAGGCCTTTCGTTGGGCGACCTTGCCTTCGAACTCCTTGACCGCCTCGGGCTTCATTTTCACGGTCTTTTCGCCGAAGAGGCTGAAACGCAGCCAGAGGAAGGCGAACCGCAAGAGCCCCTCGTCGCTGTACCGCATCTCCTCGGCAAAATCTTCGTCCACGTCGAACCGCTCCAGGAGTGTGCTATCGAAGACGAATTCCCGGAATTTGTCCAGGTCGTAGCACGCGGTAAAGAGCATGTGGATTCGCTCGGGTGCCAGGGAGCCGCCTTCCTCGAAGAACTTGTGGAGCGTCAATTCCTTGAATCCTTCACCCCACTGGTCATATTCATCGATCCCCTGGCTGTCCATCCACTCGCGAATGGTCGATTCTTTTTGCTCGTCAAATCCCTGACAGCCGTCTTCCTTCATCAGGAAGTAGAACCGCTCGCCGCGCCAGCCGTCCGGTGTGTCCTTACTCGCCGCCAATCCCACCGGGTACATGCGGCAGGGCCACGGCCGGTCGCTGTAGATGCCGCATCCCTTCTCCGCTAGGAAGGGACACGTCTTGGCCTCGTCGTCGTTCATGCGAAGGATGACGACGGGAGTCCGCATATCCTTCTGTACGGGCATCAACGCATATTTGTCGAGGAAATCTCCCGATTTCATCCCCACACGCTTCTTCATGCGAAGCACGTCGTAGGGGGAGAGGAAGATGTTTACATCGCCACAGCATTTGTTGAAGCAGGAGACCCCCGGATTGCAGCCGAACCGGAACGAGTCGTCCGGTCCGAGTCGAGGATAATCCGCCAGGATCTTCTCTTGCAGTTGTTCGGCTGGGTTCGACGGCGGGGTCGGTTTCTTCTCGTCGCTCATTGGCCACCTCCTTCTTTGCATTCGTCGCCTTCTTCGTCGACAATCATCTCGCGCGTCGCGGAGGCCGACCAGACGGGGATCATCGAGGAGGCACCGGTCGTGGGATTGACCATGAACCGATACGAAGCGTGCTGACTATATGTTTCTTGCATCCACTTCCACCCATCCTGGTAGTAGGAGCAGTCGTCGTTGAAGCAGACGTAGAAGAACTCGTCGTTCCAAGAGGCCTCGATCGGCACGAGCCACTTGCTCAGCCGGGTTTCACAATGAGGGCAGTTTCGCGGAATATCCGCCATAGAGTACCTCAGCCGATCCTCGATCACCCTCGCCAGATCGGAAACCGACTACTGTGGCGACAGCGACCGTGTAAGACAAAGTAGCTTTCGACCGGAAGACGGCCAAAAGCGACAGGAAAATGAGCCTTCGGGCGCCGTAGGACGGCGCCCGAAGGTCTCGGAAATCGAAAGCCCTTATTGTTGTGAAATGTACTTCACGGGCTTCTTCATCATGGTCCACTCGCCGCTGTCCTTGTTATAGGTACAGTTGCAGAAGGCGAGCCAGTTTTCATTGTCCATGTCGGGCTTGTCGGTACGGAAGTAGTAGCCCGGCCAACGTGTTTCCTCGCGGAAGAGGATCGAACGCACGTGGGAGTCGGCTTGGTACATCCGGTGGACGTTTTCCCAGCATCGCATGAGCTCATGCGAGTTCTCGGCAGCCAGGGCCACGGTGTCTTCCTTGAGGAAGGCCAGTAGCTCCATTCCACGCTCGATCAACTTGTCGCTCGTCTGGAATTGGCTGGAGACACCACCCGCGTACTCATCCATGATCTTCTGCAGCCGATACATGAACTGCGTCGGACGGATATAGTTCGGGTTGATGTCGGGGTCCGTCGTGGCACCCTTGTGCTGCTCGAAGGTATCGAGCGGCTTGAGGATTTCCGCGGTCAGGGCATCGACTTGCGCCTGGTCGACATTCGGAGCACCCGGGTTGTCGACGATGTAGGAGATCGCGGCTTTCGCGGCGATCCGACCTTCGGCATGCGAACCGGAGGAGAACTTGTGGCTCGAAGCTCCCGAAGCATCGCCCGCGGCAAACAGACCGTTGATGGTCGTCATATGCGGGTAACCCCAGAAGTATTCGTCCTTGGTCTCGGCGGTTTGCAGGTCCTCGGGACCCGAAACCCAGGCGCCGGAAGCACCGGAGTGCGAGCCGATGAAGTAGGGATCGCACGCCATGATTTCCGAAGGCTTCTTATCCGGCTCGACGTTGGTCGCCGCCCAGAGAATCGCCTGCGAGATGGTCATGTCGAGGAAATCTTCCCAAGCTTCCGATTCGAGTTCCTTGAGCTTCTTCTTGGCGGACTTCTCGTCGGGGGTCTTGTCGATGATACGGCCGATGGCTTCATGCGTTTGCATGTAGATCGGGCCCTTGCCGTCCATGACGTCCAGCATCATCAGCCAGTTGCGGATGTTGGCCGGGCGCGGCTTGACCTTGCCGTACGGCTCCCACTTGTCGAGCTCGGCGATGTTGTCCTGCATGTAGTTGCCGCCCTGCGCGTTGGTCGCAATCGACTTGAACAGCAGGAACCAGGCCCCGACCGGCCCGTATGCGTCTTTGAAGCGAACAGGGATGAACCGAACCTCTTGGCAGGTCATCTCGGCACCGGCGTAGATCGTGAAGAACGCACTCGCGGCGGAGTTGAACGGCGGGTACCAGGAGCGACCGAAGCCTTCACCGGTCGAACGCGGCTTGAAGACGTGGACCGCACCACCCATGACGCACATGGTCGCCTTGGCCTTGAAGACATAAACTTTGTTTTCGCGAACGCTGAATCCGATGGCGCCGACGCACTTGTCGCCGTCCAGCAGCGGATGCGTGATGAAGACGCGCTCGAAATACTCGCCGCCGGCGTCGGCCAGGGCGTTCTTCGCGGCCTCGGCCACGATGACCTTGTACGACTCGCCGTTGATCATCAACTGCCAGCGACCTTCGTGGACGTACTTGCCGTCGGCATCCGTCCAGATCGGCAGGCCCCACTTCTCGAACAGGTGAACCGACGAGTCGACGTGACGCGCGATGCTGGCCACGAGGTCCTCGCGGGTAATCCCCATCAGGTCGTTTCGCACGTAATCCAGATAATCGTTCAGCGTGTTGTTGCCGCTGTTCAGATCGACGTACTGGTTGATGGCCGAAAGGCCCATCGCCACCGCCCCGGAACGATCCAGAGCTGCTTTGTCGACCACTGTTACCTTCAGGCCGTTCTTTTTGGCCCAATAAGAAGCTTCTACCGCCGCTCCGCAGGCAGCCATTCCGCCGCCGCAGATCAGTAGATCAGTCTCTACTGTTACCGTCTCGAAATCCGCCATTTTTCCATTATCTCCTAAGTGTTTTGTTTTGTCGAATTGAAAAGACCCTCAACCAATCGGAGGCCGACTAGAGCGTCGGGACCTTGTCCATCTTGACCGGGCCCTTCTCGGTGTTGAGACTCTCGGGCTCGCACATCAGCGTGGGGCTCTTCAGGTCGTCGTCGGCGGTGGGATAGTGATCGAAGGGCTGTGCCTTGCCTTCCTCGACGCCACGACGGATCGGGAACTTGAATCGCTTGGGGCGGATGCTCTTGTCGCGGAATTGGACGGTCCACATGATGTCCTCCGTGCTCCGCATCGCCGTCACACTCGCACCCAGCGGCACGAAATCGGCGTAGCCGCGGACCTCGACTGCCTGCGTCGGGCAAATCTTGACGCAGCTGTAGCATTCCCAGCACATCTGCGGATCCTGATTGTACGCCTTCATGGACTCTTTGTTCAGGACCATCAGATCGTTTGGGCAAATGTGTTGGCAGGCGGTCTTGTCGAGCGCCTTGCACCCGTCACATTTGTCCGGAATCACGTAACTCGGCATGTTCGTTTCTCCCTCTTGGTCAAATATAAGGTTTTTCCCGGAAACCTGACTAAAATTGTCGTTTGCGTAAACATTAACATCTGTTCTAGCGGAACGACACATGGTGTCAAGGTCCTGCGACTTCATTCCGATGCTCGCCAGACCCGACGCTGCCCACTGCGGAATCATTGCGAAGGACGCAATGACCACACGATAGACTCGGGAACTACTAGCAATGCCCGTGCCAAGGGATCCGGTATGGATGTGGATTGTCGTAACACCCAGCAGTTGAGTCTCTTGCGACTCTCCCGCGAGCGACGACCGATTCGACTCGGTGCGACATACCACGAGACTCCGTCGAGAACCACGGGAATCCGCGGATCGAGAAAGACACGACCGGATACCGTGGAAATTTTCTGCCCTGGCATGCGCGGCCGGATTGATGTGATAAAAGAGGTGGGATGCCCCGTCAATCGCCTGGCCGCCGACGTACCCCGGGGCGCATTGCGCCAGCGGCGTCCCCCTTCCTTCGGCGCGCGAAGCACCTTGACTTGACTCAGTTACCGCGCGTCTGCCGAACAACCCTGCCTAGCCTTCCCATAACGCCAGTATCAATTACTCAAGAGGGCAACGCCATGGAGTTGTAGCCGTCTTGGGTTATGCTCTAGGGAAGCTTGCATCACCTTCGACCGTCTCACTTGGAGTGTCGGCCATGCTAATCCTTATTGCCCATGGTAGCCGCAACGCCGACTGGCGTGCCTCGGTCGAGGACTTGGCCGAGTCGGTTCAGGCCCGGCTGGAAGGGGATGAGTTGGCGTTGGCCTACATGCAATACACGGGACCAACGCTGATGGACGTGGCGTTGGAAGCCATTCGGACCGGCGCGACACGAATCCGCGTGCTCCCGTTGTTTCTTACCGGTCAGGGGCACGTCCAGCGCACCGTTGGCCCATTGGTCAACGAGGTGGCCCGAGCCCACCCAACGGTCGACATCGAACTGCTGCCGCCGGTCGGGCAACATCCGCTCTTTGCGGACCTGCTATCGAAAATCGCCGAAGAAGAAGGCGACTAACGTGCCGCGATACTCATTCTCGTGGGTGCCATGCTCCACGCTTGCGTGGGCATGCCGTCCCAGGGCAGAAGACATGCCCACGCAAGCGTGGAGCATGGCACCCGACACCTCGCACTGCCCCCAACATATGTCCCTAGACACATCCGGGCGGTCGCGGCAGACCGGCCAGACGATAGGCCCCGCGGACCACGCCACAGGGAAACAGCCCGCAAATCTTGTCGGAACTCATACCGGTCGTCTTGCCGATCTTGACCACCGGAGGGCCGGTGCCGTAAGTCTCGTAGTAGTCTTTCACGTACTCGATGACGCTCCAGTGTTCGTCCGTCAAGGGCCCGATGTCGTTCTTCTCGGCCAGATCCTCGGCCATGGACCGGGTCCAAGTCGCCATCTTCTTCAGGAAGCCGTCCTCGTCGAATCCGGCCTCGGCATCGAACGCCTGTTCGTCGACCATGGTGGTTCCTTTCGTGTCTTGCGCCGAAGGTTATCGCCGTTGGGCGAGGAGTGGTTGAATTGGAGATCTACGAATAAAGGAACTCTGGATAATCGCCTCGAGCTGTCGCCTGGCAAAGGGCTTCTCCAACATGCCCACGACCAGATCGTTCTGCGGCAGTCGACGCTTCCGGCGGCTCATTCGAGGCGGCACGATGATGATGATTCTCAAACCGGCCACGCGTGGATCGGCCGCGAATGATTCCACCAACTCGGCCTCCTCGGTCGGCTCTCCCTCGACATCGATCACCGCAAAGGCCGGACGAAACACTTGAATGATTGCCGACGCCTCGTAGGTGTTCCCCGCAAAACGCAGCGAGATCCCGGCGAGTTCGTTTCCGCCGAGAAGATCGACCAGTTCGTCATCGCGAGAGACCACCAGGACATTGGTCGGAAGGCCCTTGATGTGACGGTAGTAAGCACAGTCCTCGCAGGAGCTTTGGCAGAACTTTCGGGCATGGCCGATGTCGGAGTCCATTTCGGCCATCAGGAAACATCGGGCAGCGCGAACGCGATAGACAACACACTTTCGACAATCGTCGCGAACGGCCCCGTGCTCGCCAAGGTATTCCCAGCAGGGGAGGTCTTCCTTGTCGCACTTGAGTGAGTTGTCATCCGAACGGGACGTAATGATAAGCGGTTCGAGGTCGCGTCGCTCGATACGATAATGGCCGCCGGCCGTTCTCGCGCCGTGGAGCCGACCCTTCTTGATCCACTTCAAGACGGTATCCGGCGTGACCGAACAAAGTTTGGCCGCTTGACCGGTGGTCAGCAAATTCGGTTCTTCCGCAATCATATCTGGCACGCCTGTCTGCGTTTTCTGGGGACCAAACTCACCCTTCGCCAGAGGATACATAGCCTACTGGCTGGCATGGCCCGTGTCAACATCTTGTCGGGAATGTCGTCGCCGTCGGACGAGTTCCCTAATGGCCGAACTGGCATCTTGGCAGCCTGCCTGGCCATGAAGCAGGCTCTTTATTTGCTCGGTGCATAGGGATCCAAATCGATAAACCGCACAAAGCCGGCACTCCTCCCCATCCGAAGGGGAACATTCCAGCCCCTTAATCATCCAACAGGGACGGCTGTTGTCCTTGTAGGCCGGACACGTCTCGCGTTTTTCCGGGCTACAGGGTAACAACTCCCAGCAGGGCAACAGCGCCTGTAGCCGGCGAATCCCCTCGATATTCAGCCCCAATTCCTGGATCATCCGCTGGATATTTCCAATCCGATCGATATCCTCCCGCGAGAAGAGCCGGTGCCCTGATCGCGTACGGTGAGCGATGATCAGGCTCTCGTTCTCGTATTTTCGAACGGCCGAAACCGACAACCCTACCCGATCGGCAAGTGTGCCAATCGACATAACCGGGTCCGACGCATCTCGATCTGAATCCATAATCTTCTCTTCGGCTCTATCGGCCAACGGCAGGGAAACGCCATAAGTAACTTTATACCAGCGGATTACGACCACGCCTTGACATTCGGGCGCCGACCCCATACATTCATGTATAATATATCTATACTCGCAAGTCAAGGTATACTATACTTTAACGAGCCGATGGCGAACAGACTCAGGCGTACGGATAAACTGTTTCCCCCAGTATAGAGTCGAAAGGCCATGCTGCTAAGTCCCCAGTAAATCCAGAAGAATTCGGGAAACTGCCGCCCATACCGATAAAACACAAACGCTACGAAGAAAAGACGACGAGGCACCCCATGCAAGAGACCCTTTCGCGAAGCCCTCGAATCAACCAGACCGGTCTCCGGCTGGTTCGAGATGACATCACCCTGCTGGACGTCGATGCTTTCGTCTTCTATGCCCAGGAGGACCTGGCGCTGGGGACGGGATTCGGCACGGCCGTCTCGATTCGCGGAGGCCCGACGATCCAGAAGGAATTGGACGGGTTGGCCCCTGTTGCCGCCTGCGAAGCCATCATTGCGTCGGCCGGCAACCTAACGGCCAAATCCATCATCCACGCCGTCGGTCCTCGCTTTCAGGAGGAAGACATCGAGGGCAAGCTCCGCACAACGATCCACAACGTGCTGAAGCGAGCCGAGGAAAACAAAATCCAACGGATCGCCTTCCCGGCCATGGGAGTCGGATATTACGGGATCGCGCCGGATGTCTGTGCAACCATCATGTTGGATGTGATCTCCGAACATTTGGCCAGCGAAACGAGTATCAAGGAAGTGGTCATCTGTGTCTACGACATCCGCCAACACTCGGCCTTCAAGCATCAGTTGAAGTCCTTTAGCTAAACGGAAAAGAAGAGAACGACATGAGCGAGTTTCTACACTTCTCCGAGCACACGCTACAAGAAGTGGCCCTGGGGATCATGACGATCGTCTATGCGACGCGCATCGTCTGGTTCCTCGGCTTCAAGGCCAGCGGCGAGCGGCAGGCGCCGACCGGTGCTCCCGATACCACGCCG
>SDBT01015617.1_pt1 | contig 12062 bp, 12 predicted proteins | sample 2277101 | NCBI WGS metagenome assembly SDBT01 (sample SAMN10404973, study PRJNA504765) | marine sediment metagenome | isolation source: marine sediment core GS10_PC15, 103 cmbsf | place: Arctic Ocean: Southern Knipovich Ridge | collected 2010
CACACACCGTCCGTCCGGAGGGCAAAACTCCAATGCCGCACCACAAGGGGGCTGTATGCGTCTATCTGCGAGATACTCAGGACCTGCGGATCTACACGAGCCAGCGAACGGATTATCACCTTGAGATCAGAGCAGAGCATGGGCTACGCGACGGCATGGGCGACAATGATCTCTTGTCACGCTACCAAGTAGCCGTGGAGCTTGTTCCGGTTCGCGGATTGTCGGTAATTGAAGACTACGATTTTCGTTTCTACGATGCGAAGCCTGACTGGTGGGAGGAGTGGATGACAGGCGAGGCAAAGCGTGGAATCCATCGACGACGTGAAGCAATGTGGGATGGGCTCACATTGGACGTGCCGGGCGAGTTGGACCTATCGTTTCTGAAAACGTTACCACCAGGCGTGACGCTCAAGGCAGGCGGCAACCTAAACCTGGGGGCCCTTACGGCGATCCCTGACGGCGTGACGCTCAAGGCTGGGTTTGGACTGCATATTCCGCTCGTCAGGTCGGTCGGGAAGGATGTGATTGTCGAGGCAGGGAAGGTCATCGGCCACGGCGAAGGCATGTCTGTCGTGGATGGGAAGTTTATACGGGGGACGTCATGACGTGGATTGATTTGGCGACTGTTGCTTGTGTGGTCTATGCCGCCTTGCTATCGACCCTGGTTGCCATCAGGCAACAGCTACGGATCAGGGGCGAATGGGAGTTGCTCAGGTATAAGCAACGCCTACGGGACAAGAGAAACCGGGCTGGCCTTCAGACCGCCGGCGGTACACCACAAACTGAGGGAGCGAAGAATGGGAATGCTAACGGCTGAACTGGTGGCGATCGGGTTTGCGTTCGGTGTATTGGCCGTGATGCTGATGTTTCCGATCGCAAGGTGGAAGCTCAAGCGGAAACAACGGATCCAAGCCGGTTGGAAAGAGGAGTTTCGCGAAGGGCTTGAAGCTGCGATTGAGGACTTGCCAGTCACGTACTGTAAAGTAGTGGCGAGGGAGCCACTCAAGGTCGGCCAAGCCGTCTACATGGACCTGCCCCCAGGGGGGACGGAGGGCCCCACGGAGCCCGGCGAAGAACGGAGCGTGCCGAAGGTGTCCGGTTTCCATGGATAATCGACCCCACAACCCCAACCCCACCCTCCGATTCGGCCATGACAAATAGCGATGAACCAATCCCACGGGCCGATGGCGGTCCGGCGTTTCCGGTTGTGGAGCCTAACCATCCAACGCCGATTGTCCTACGGGGCATGACCCTCCGGGACTACTTCGCGGGGCAGGCGATGGCAGGGCTCTGTGAGAGTGCAGTCGGGCCCGGCTACAACGAAGCCCATATTGCGGCAGCATGCTGGCGACTGGCCGACGCCATGCTGGATGAGCGATCCCAGGCTACTAACCCTTTGCCACACAACCACTAGCGACGCCTAACTGGCGACGCGAAGCCGACGGGAGGCCATAAGGATGCTGACCATATACGAGGTGGATTCTCAAGGGGTATGGAACTGCACGCCGGCGTTAAATAGTGATGGCGTAATTACCTTCAATAACACGCGGGGCCTGTCTCCGCGAGCAAGGAAAACGATCATGCGCCTGGGCGTTAAACGATGGGCTGGCCTTGCGGCATGTGATCCAGATGAGGTGTTGGAACAACGGCAGTGCGGAAAAGCAACATTGAACGAACTCCGGGCTGCGCTCTTGTTGCGAGGCTTAGATTTTACACATTGGAGACACCAACTAACGACCGCGTAACAACCCAATGCGACGCACTCGGCGGATTGCAATTCGCCGTTTGTATAGCCAGCAAAGAGCCGTGAGGGGCCTCACCCCTTCACGGCTTTTTTGTTGGCGCTTTTGGAATAGTCATGACGCAGATAGCCGACAAACTACGCGATGCTGAAAAAACACTGAGCGACAATCTGCGCAAGGTGCGAGCGGCTCAGCGTGGAAAAGGTGGTGGGCTATCGGAGCGCGACCGGGACGCCATCCGCAAGAGCGAAGCGCGTCTTCCTTACCGGTTGGTGCAGATTCCCAAATTGCCCCCGAAAGATCGGGTCGAGCGACTTCGCCGCGAGGCTGATGATGAACTGTGGATTTCGTCTTATTGGTCGGCCTTTAGCTCTGATTCATATTATCCGCTGGAACCTCAGCAGCGGCAGATGGTCGCCGATTTTGCAGCCTTGCTGTCGGAGGGCGGCGACCGGGCGACTGCGGCCAGTCGCGGGGAAGGAAAAACCACGCTGGCAATTGCCCTGACGCTCAAGGCGATTCTGCAAGGTGGGGGGCAGGACTTGTGGGTCATCCTCGGGGCAACGGCGAAGAATGCAGCCGACATCTTGGATACGATCAGGATGGCCGTGGGAGAGAATGATGAGTTGTTGCGGTACTACCCGGAGGCGTGTGCCCCGGTACGAGCGTTGGAAAATACCGTCCAGCGAGCGAAGACTCAAGTTGCAAACGGCGAGAGGTTTGACAACGGCGAGAGGTTCGATGAGGCGCCGACGCGATTCCACTGGACAGGCGACCGACTGATTTTTCCGAACGTGCCGGGTTCGCCCTCGGCTGGTGCTATTGTCGCCGCACAGGGCCTTGATTCGGCTCTGCGGGGAATGCGGATCAAAAACCGTCGACCGAGAGCGGTGATTATCGACGATCCCGACACTGAGGAAACGATTCACAACCCTACTCAAGCTAGTAAACTACTACGGAAGATTGATCGCAATATCGCGGCTCTTGGCTCGCAGCGCAATCCCGTGTCGCGGCTTGTGCTGTGCACTTGTAGCAGTCGTGTTTCTGTCGCGGCCCAACTGACCGATCGGGACAAGTATCCGTCTTTCCGTGGCCGCCGGATGCGGTTCCTGTTAAAGCCGCCGACGAACCAGACTGCGTGGGCTGAATTCATCGGCTTGTGCAAGCGGGGGTGGACGGTCGAGCAGGCTGACGTTCGCGATTCACCGATTCCGAGGGTAGCACATGAGTTCTACCTCGCCCGTCGCGACGAAATGGACGACGGGGAGGTCGCGAATCCTCACCGTTACGACCACCGAATCCGGCCGGAGGGTGGAACGGTCGAGGTGTCGGCGTTGGAGCATTATTACGGCTGGGTTGCGCGGATTGGTCCAGCCAACACGGCGACGGAGTTTGACAACGATCCGCCCGACGAACTCGGCTTGCTCGATCTGACGCCAGAACAGATTCGCGATTCCCGGAGTGGCAGTGATTACCGAATCGTGCCACCGGGGACGGTCCGGTTGACAATCGGTGCCGATGTCAAAAAGCTCGGCTTGCACTGGGTGGCGGTTGCGTGGGATGAATGTTGCGTCGGTTCGATTGTCGAGTTTCACTTCTGGCGATTCACAACGGCGGGGCTTCGTCCAGCGGCTTGCGAGAGTGCTGTTCTGGAAGGGCTCCGCGATTGGTGGCAATGGATTCAGACCCATAAGCCATGGCGGGAAGATTTGGACTCGGAATCATCGGCCCGGTTTCCGGATTGGACGCTGATCGATAGCGGATGGAAAGATGAAGGCTGGTCGGTACAGCCGGTGACGGTGTTTGCTTCCGAGGTTGGTTTCTCACGCTGCCTGCCGTGCAAAGGGTTCGGAAGATACCGCCGGCCGCAGCCGAACGTCGGTATTCGTTGTTTCGATGAGTGTCACATCGACCGCAGGACGCGGTCGCCATTGTGCGAGATCAACGCCAACGCCTACAAGAGCCGTGCGCAGGAAGCATTCAAGGCCGACTTCGGTACGCCTGGCAGTCTGGGGCTGCATGCTCCGCGGGACGGTGCCGATGGCCGGCAGTTGCGAAGCTCGCTGGATGAAGAGCGGGAATTCGCGGCTCACATTATCAGCGAACAATGGGATCCTACGAAGGCGAAATTCCTGCCACCGAATGGCCCGAACCACTACCTTGATGCGATTGTGTTAGCCCGAGTCGGAGCGGCTCTAGCCAAACTATCGTCAATTCCATCGGACACAAAAGCAACCAAGACGCCCATGAGCCTTGCGGAAATGGCCGGACAATAACAAAAGGACAAGGAACCGATATGCCAGATATACTCGCATCATGGGCCCACCGGGAAAGGCCGCTGGACTTGCCAGGACTCTTAAAGCATCTCGATCGAGTCGCTGGCCCCAAACTTGCGGTTATCGGTGAGGGCCCGATCTGGCCAAGTCGAATCTCACCTGCTGAGTTGCTATGGGATGAGGTGGCGAGAACTTGCGACTGGCTTCAATTTCACGGCTACTACGAAGCGCCAATCCGGCCCCCCAAGACTAGTGACCCCGCCGAGAGCCAGCGGTACTACTGGGAAGTCCGAACCTGGATTTGTACGGAACTCGCCTCCGAGCCGAGCGGGTGACCTACATGACAGATGCGAAGCAGCTAACCAATAACTGAATCGTGAAAGGAGATTGGATATGCCAGAGGCTAACGGCGATGGTGGAAACGTGACGATCAGCCCAGGCAACGGCAAACCATCGGGGAACATTGTTTTCAATCTAGCAGATGGACGCGAAATGATGCGGTTCGATGACGATGGGAAGGTGTACGTTCGAGGGGAGCAGGTCGACGATAATCAGGGAATTTACATGCACTTTCGACGGTGGCTGCAAATCGCTTGCATCACGCCGCCCGATAAGAACTGAGTGCCAAAAGATGAGCGATTCTAAGCCGCCGAAATCCTTGCAGGAGATGAAGGCTGAAGCGGGGCCTGGTCCGAGTGATGGGAGAGTGCAGATGTGCCCTAATCCAGAGTGTGGAAAAAGACTATTCCTGGTGAGACAAACGTGGTATCGGAAGAATGGAAAGAAGCGCAGGGGCTACAAATGCGCGGCCTGTGGCCACGTAGATACTTCCACGGTGACCGAGGTATTTGACGGTGATGAACAAGAATAAATCGCCGGTCCCTAACAGCCGTGTTAGTTTTTCTTCGCTGCCCCCCATCTTCTATTGAGGTGTTGCCATGTAGTGTTATCGTGCAGGTATGGCAACTCCTACAACCATCGCCGATGCGCTCGAGCGAGCTGCGCTCAACCCGAAGTCTGCTGGCACAGACAAGGGGCGGGTTGAAAGTCACGACATCAATTCTCTACTCGCAGCCCTGCGCCACGAATCGGCCCAGGATGCCGCGTCAAAGAATCACTTCGGTCTCCGGATCGTGAGGCTCGAATCCCCGGGGGCCGGTTGATGGGCATGATTTCCGCAGTCCGCCGCGCGTTCTCTCGCCGCCAGCCGGCAACGGTCGACATGGACACGCCCCGACCGATCCGTGGCAGCTACGATGCTGCGGATCTTGATGGCATGAACACCCGGCACTGGCTTGCCGCTGATGCTCTTGATGCCGACTCCGCCAACAGCAAGACCGTCCGCCAACGGATCGCCCGACGAGCCCGATACGAACTGGCCAACAACGGTCAGGGCAAGGGCGTCCAGCTTACCCAGGCAAATTACGTGATTGGCCGAGGGCCAAAATTGCGGATGCAAACCGCTTCGCCCGGTTTCAATTCGATGGTCGAGGCCGAGTGGAAGAGGTGGGGCGGGGAAGTGAAGTTGAACAAGAAGCTGCGTACAGCCATCAAGGCAAAGGTCACAGACGGCGAACCGTTCATCATCATTGTGCAGAATCCGGGGATGCGCCACCGCGTCAAGCTCGGTTTGCGAATGGTCGAATGCGAACAGGTTACGACGCCGCACCTTTGGGCCAATGAGCCGAATAAGATTGACGGCATCGAGTTTGATGAATATGGCAACCCGCTTTTCTACAACGTGCTCAAGCAGCATCCGGGCAGTCAGTGGAGCGGGATTGAGCAAAAAGTTGAACAGGTGCCCGCCCGATTCATGCTTCACCTTTTTCGGGAAGATCGTGCCGGTCAACATCGCGGTGTCTCAGAGGTCGCTCCGTCGCTGAATTGCTATGCACAGGGCCGGCGGTTCCGTGAGGCTGTCCTTACGGGGGCTGAGAATATCGCTAACTGGTCGGTGTTTCTCAAAACGCAGTTGCTACCCAGCACGGAGGCCGACATCGTTCGGCCCCTCTCCACGCTGCCGATCGAAAAAGGGATGATGACGGCCTTACCGGCTGGCTACGACGCATTCCAACCGAAGCCGGAGCAGCCATCGGCAACCTACGCAGAGTTCACGCGCGAGCAATCAGGCGAGCAGGCGCGGCCGCTCAACATGCCGAACAACATCGCAAGGGCTGACTCCAGTGGATATTCGTTCTCCGGCGGCAAGCTCGATCATCTGACCTATTTCGTTTCGGTCGATGTTGAGCAACAGGACATTGAAGATGCCGTGCTTGATCCGCTTTTCGAGGTGTGGTTCGCCGAGGCCGTCGAACGGTTTGGCTGGGGCGTGCCGGCCGATCCGCCACCGAGTCACGCTTGGGACTGGCCCGAGAAACCGGTCATCGACGAGGTCAAGCACGCCAACGCCAACGAGACCAACCTATCGACCGGCCTTGCAAGTCTCCGGCGTCTCTACGCCGAGAAGGGTCTGGACTTTGAGGAAGAGCTGCCGGACATGGCCGAGGACTACGGCATCACGGTCGACGAGATGAGGGCCAAGCTCTGTGCGGCTCACTTTGGTGACAGCGCATCTGCGCCCGCCAAACCGCCAACACCGCCAACACAAGGCAGGAACCGTCTGGCGACTGCCGGCCGCAATGGAAACAGGAGGGCTCTCGCATGAGCAGCAAGGGAACGAAGCGCCGCGACCACGCCGCCAGACATGCGAAGGCTCGCATGATTCGGGCGATGGCCAAGCAGGGTACCATCCTCATGGAGACTGTTGGCGTCGAATGGATCAATGCCGCCGACGACGGCGAGGCGAAGCCCAAGCGGTTCTCGATGACCGCCTACACCGGCGGTCCCATGCAGGTCAGCAATTACGGCCCGCCCGTCGTGATCGATCTGTCTGGCCTCAAGGCCAAAGCTCCCGTACCCATCCTCCGCGACCACGACCTCTCTCGCGTGATTGGCCACGCAGACGAGGTCGTGGTCGGCGACTCTTCCCTCAAACTCTCCGGGGTCATTTCCGGGGCGGGTCCCGACGCGGCTGAAGTTACGGCTGCTGCTGGCAAAGGCTTCCCGTGGAAAGCATCGGTTGGCGCGCGTCCCGACAAACTCGAATTCGTCGGCGAAGGTGTGGCGACGAAAGTCAACGGCAAGACGTTTACCGGCCCCTTGTACGTCGCGCGTAAGTCGACGTTGGGGGAAACCAGTTTCGTGGCAATTGGCGCTGATCGCAAAGCGACGGCGAAAGTAGCGGCGTCTGCCGCACAATACAAGGAGACTGACATGGACTTTGAACAATGGGTCATCGAGGCAATAGGACATCCTTCCGAGGAACTTCGGGAAGACCAACTTCAACATCTTCAGGCGAAGTACGACGCTGAAGTGAAAGCCGCGGCTGACCTCAAGAAGGCAGCGGAAATCAAGGCAGCGGAGTCGAAGGACCAGGAACAGATCGAAGCCGCAGCCAAGCCGCCGATCGTCGAGGCTCCCACGTTCGACCTCGATGGCGTGATCCTCGCCCATGAAAGCCACCTGGCGAAGATCGAGGCCACGGCGGAAGAGTATCGCGAGAAGGTGCCAACGGATGAGTGGACGAAGCTGACGACCGCCGCCCGTAAGGGAGCGATCGAAGCGAAATCGAAGGCTCTCAACGAACAATGGCCAACCGTCAAACTCGAATCCGAACACATTCTCGCCGCCGCAACGTACAAGGCCAATCTCATGGTTGCAGAACGCCCCAAGGGTCCGGCAATTCATTCCAGTAGCCAAGACGTATCGATGCCGGCCATTGAAGCAGCGTTTTGCCAGTCGTGCGGAATGCTGGATGAGGCACGGGAAAAGCAGTTCACGCCGGAAGTGCTGGCAGCCGGTGACCAGTATCGGAACATCGGCATTCAGGAACTGTTGCTGATCGCTGCTTCGGAAGGTGGCTATACCGGCAGGCCGCGAATCGGAACCGACAACCTCCGGGAGGTGATCCGGGCCGCGTTCTCAGTCCACACGCTCACCACTCTGCTGACCAGCACTGGCAACAAGCTATTGCTGGACGGATTCAATCGCTTGCCGCAATCGTGGCGGCAGGTTGCCGAGGTGCGGAATGTCTCGGACTTTAAGGCCGTGACGCTATACCGCATGACGGCCGACCTCGAATATCTGGAGGTTGCCCCGGGTGGAACTATCGAACACGGAACGCTTGCCCAAGAGTCGAGCAGCATCCAGGCCAAGACCTATGCTCGAATGCTCACGTTGACCCGCCAGGACATCATCAACGACGACCTGGGTGCCTTCAACGATCTCCCGATGAGGCTGGGGATGGGTGCGGCGATCAAGATGAACAAGGTGTTCTGGACCGCTTGGCTTGCTGCCGTAAATGCCGGCACGTTCTGGACCTCCGGCCGGGGGAACTACCAGACCGGGGGTTCCACGGCGCTTGGCGAGACTGCTCTCAACACGGCGGTCAAATTGTTCCGTGACGCATCCGGACCCGACAACAACCTGCTCGGATTGGAGCCTGAAATTCTACTCTCGGGGTCCGACCTGGAGGCGACGAACCGCAAGCTCTACACGTCGATGGAAATCCGGGACACGACTGCCTCCACCAAGACGCTGGTCAACAATATCTACTTCAACCGGTTCACGCCACTCATCGTTCCGGAATTGAGCAACATCGCCTACACCGGCTACTCGATTACCCAGTGGTTCCTGTTGACCAATCCGGCGATTCTGGCATCCGCCGTAATGTGCTTCTTAAATGGCCAGCAGTCTCCGACGATCGAATCGACGGACGCTGATTTCGACACGCTGGGAATCAAGAGCCGTGGCTACCACGATTTCGGAACGGCCATGTCAGAATACCGCGCCTCGGTGCATTCGGTCGGCGCGTAACCGTTTTCTCCAATCAACCCGCGGCTGCCGGCAAAGGCGGCGTAAAACTAGAAACAGGAGCAAATCAAAATGGCTCAAACACCATGCTTGGTCCTCAAGGGCGGAAGTGTCGTTGAACACACGGCCGCTGCTGACATCATCGCCGGCGAGGTCATCGTAAACGGCTCGATTCCCATGATCGCCACGGAGGCGGCCGACTCAGGAGACAAGTGTTCTCTTGAAACTAGCAACCAGTGGAAAGTTCCGCAAAAGGCGGAAGTTATCACGGCTGGTGATGCCGTCCACTGGGATGACACCGGGGACCCCTACGGCGGCACAGCGGGCTCTGGGGCCGCCACGGCCACCGCGACCAGCAACACCCTAATGGGTGAGTGTATTGAAACGACCGCAGCCGACGACACGTACGTGAAGATCCTCCTAACCGCGGCCAAGCGAACCGCGACGATCGCCGGGGCCGTGACTGCCACGTCCATCACCGGGTCGGATGCCACGCTCGACGTTGCGGGAATCGCTGGTAGCACCGGGGCCGGAGGGTCGATTCCCATTGTCGGCGGGGCTGGCGACGGGAATGCCGCGGGTGGCCTCGTGTCCGTGACTGGCGGTGCTGGTGCTGGGACCGCAGACGGCGGTGCTGCTTCGGTAGTCGCTGGCGCTGCAGGTGCTACAGGAAACGGCGGAGCCGTTGCCGTGACTGGTGGCGCTGGCACGGCTGGCATCGGCGGCTTGATCGCCATTACTGCCGGTGCCGGTGGCGGAAACGGTGCAGGCGGGGCGGTTGGGATGACAGCCGGTCTTGGGACCGGGACTGAAGACGGTGGCGCTGCGTCACTGATCGCCGGTGCTGGTGGCGCGACTGGCGACGGCGGAGCCGTCGCAATCACTGGCGGAGCTGGACCAGCGGCCGGCAATGTCGGCGGGGCCGTGACGATCCTGTCCGGAGCCGGCGGCAACAACGGCGTTGCCGGGGCCGTGATTCTCGATTCGTCTGGTACGGGCGGCACGAAGGGTGCGGTCACGATCGCGACGAATGCGGCTACCCTGACGCTCGGCAAGATGCCTCGCATCCCCGTGGCGGCAGTGACGTCGGCCGGTGCAAACCTTGCCACCGCCGGGGCGTTGTCCGAAGGGTTCAATCTCCTCTCGGCGAGCGATAACGCGAAGGGCGTTCGGCTTCCGAGTTGCGTCGATGGTGCTCAGTGCATCGTTGTCAATATGGTCACCGATAAGAGCGTGTTGATTTATCCGCCGGTTGGCAAGCAGGTGAATAACGCAGGGGCGAACAACGCGATCAACGTGGCTTTGAACACCGTCGGCATCTTCGTATCGGAAGGCGCCAATGCCTGGTACGGGCTCCACGCCTCGACTGACACAGCGTAAACCTTTTCAATATTCACTATCCGGCCTGGGTGGACGCGTCCCCGAAACCGCAGAAGCCCTTGCCGGACGTTTCGGGAGTGGGTTATCAGTATGAGCAAGTATCGAATCTATCTCGCAGTACCCGGCAAACATATCTGCTGGGGAACGGTCATGGGTGTCGTCCGGTCGACGGCAAAGCACGAGGTTTTGCCGTTCAACGGCGGATTTGGCTTCAGCGGTCAAGAGGACTTCAACGTCCTGTGGGCCGATGCGATGAACCTTTACGAGGCCGGCGAGATCACGCATTTCGCCATGCTTCACGGAGATGTCAGCCCCGATCCCAAAGTCTGTTGGCTTGACGTGCTGCTTGACGAAATGGACGAGCTAAACGCATCACTGGTGTCGGTTGTCTCGCCGATCAAGGACGGCCGCGGGCTTACGTCTATCGGCATCTGTGACCTCAACGACCACTGGCGACCGTTTCGCCGATTTACCATCCGCGAGTTGGAGAAGATGCCGCCGACGTTTGATAACGTGGCGGCCGGCTATCCCGACAAACCGCTATTGCACAATACTGCGCTATGGGTGTGCGACCTTCGCCGGGAAGTATTTCGCCGCGTGAACGATGACGGCGAGCTTGATATGTACTTCCGTTTCCCCACCCGGGCAATCAGGGGGCCGGATGGAAAATGGATGCACCAACGCGAAAGCGAAGACTGGGCATTCTCTCGCGACCTATGGCTCCGTGGCGTGAAGGACACCTACATCACCAACAAAGTCCGGCTCATCCATCACGGGGCTGTTGCCTTTACGACGCATACGCTGTGGGGTAGCTACGAGGACGGCGATGAAGATACGGCCGACAAGTGGCGAGCGGAGATCGACGCCTTGCCGTTGCGAATGCTTCAGATGCTTGAATTCGAGTTGGGGACTGAGTGCAACCTCGGTGATCAGCACGGCGAGTGTCCCAACATGCGACAGGACCGGTACGGAGACCTAGACACGTCGCAGGAGATGGATGACGCAACCATTGTGAACGCGGCAGTTGAAGCGTATACGAAGCTTGGCTTTACCGGGTTCGTCGGCTGGATCTATTACAACGAGCCGTTGTGCCAGGCGGATCGGATGTTCCGGCTGATGAACGAGATCAAGTCAAAGGCTCCGGCGGCCCGTTTCATTCTATGGACGAACGGCACGCTCATTCCGGAGGAATGCGGGCACTTCCTCGCCTTCGAACAGATCGTCGTCAGCGACTATGGTGAGGATTCGCAACACGGAGTGGAGTGTCTCAAGGCGAAGAACATCGGCCACAAGGTGATTCAAGATGCGCCGTTCGACCGGCGATTGCATCAGATTGACCCGGCCGACAAAACCGCCCCATGCCTGCGACCGTTTGTCGAGTTGATTTTTGACGCCCACGGGAATTCGCACCTATGCTGCTACGACTGGCAAGGGAAGGCAACGCTCGGAAACGTGATGCAGCAACCCTTCGCCGACATCGCGGATCGATGGCGACAGCAGTTGCCGAGCATCACGGGGCACGCGATGAACGGCGAGGCACCGAAGTTCTGCGTCGAGTGCGGCCACCGGTGGGACAAGTACCAGAAACACGACGATGCTATCGTGGCCCGGGCAAAACACTGGCGAGAACAGCAGGCGAAGAAAACCGAAATCCTGCAACCCTGCGAGCACGACGCATGAGTTGGTTTTCCGATGGGTTAGCATGGGCGGTCGATACACTGGCCGACGCGGCAGGCGAGACGGTCACGTTATCGCGGGCGGGCGAGACGACGGAGATAACGGCCATCGCGGT
>SDBT01015618.1_pt1 | contig 12062 bp, 6 predicted proteins | sample 2277101 | NCBI WGS metagenome assembly SDBT01 (sample SAMN10404973, study PRJNA504765) | marine sediment metagenome | isolation source: marine sediment core GS10_PC15, 103 cmbsf | place: Arctic Ocean: Southern Knipovich Ridge | collected 2010
CTAAAACCCTCGAAGCAGCACGTCGTCCAACGGCGGCAATTCATCGGCCAGGCCGCTGGGGAGCGTATGCCGGTATTCTTCCAGGACGTCGCCGAGACAGTCGACCACCTCGCGGCATCGATCGGCCACGTCGTTGACTTCCCAACGGTCGTCGGGCTTTGCGAAGAGTTCGGCCCCATCGGCCATTCGCAGATACCAGGCCGGCGTGCGGATCGCCCGTTGCGAGTCGCCGCCCAGCAGGCACAAGCGGTCGCGGGCCCTTGTGACGTCGCCGCGGATAATCGGGATCAGGCCGGTCGCTACGGGCGAGGGCGGTACGTCGGCCACTTGCCACCAATCGAGCAACGTGGCCCAAAGATCGGCCGGCGTGACCAACTCACTCGATCGGGCAGCCGCCCCCAGCCGATCGGGAAATCGCAGGATCATCGGGACGTGGACCAACTCGGCGTAGATCGCTTCGTCGCAGGGCCCCAGCCGGCCGTGTTCACCCAGCGGGAACCCTCGCGGCGAGGTCAACGTCAGCAGCGTTTCCCGAGCCAGCGGTCCCTCGTCGAGCACGTCGAAGCACGCGCCGAGACACGTATCCAACAGCGAAATCTGCCCGCTATAGGCCTGTTCGATCGCCAGCACTTCGTCCGGGTCGTGGTCCTCGGCGAGCATTCGGTTGGGCACCTCGACCGTGTCAAGCGGCTCGGGATCTCCCGGTTCCCAATAGGCCCGGGCGAGATCCATCGGGGCATCCCAGATCGTCCCCAAGCCGCTCAGATGGCACCAGAGCAGAAACGGCCGCTGTTTCAGCAAATCGGGGGCGGACTCTAGCCACTCGATGATCCGGACGCAGCATTGGGCCAGATGGGTCTGGTCGAGCTGCTCGACTCGGCCGCTTTGCCAGGGCGGATCAATTTGGACCAGCTCGTCGAAGTCGACGGCCAGTTCATGTTCGGCGACGGCCCGATCGTCGGTCAACAAGGTCGTGTGGACACCCGTCTGACGCAGCAAGGCGGGCAACGACGGTCGATCCGTCGGCAGCGACCGGCCACACATCGCATGCCAACCTTGCCACGACGCCCGACAGAAGTCGTCCGGCCGAGGCGAATCGATCAGCGTCTGGTCGAACACAAACGCACGGGCGGCCAATCGGTCGATCGCCGGCGTTTGGATCCACGAGTTTCCATACGCGCCCAAGTGTCCGGTGCGGAGTCGATCGATGACAAGGCAAATCGCGTTCATGCCCCGATTGTAGCAGAACTCTCGCGTGTTAGGGAAGGTGCTCCGGCGGCGATAGATTCAGAAATCGCGTCGGCAGAAGATCCATCCGGCCAGGGCCAATACGATGCCCTCGAACGCGAGGGAGGTTCCCAGGACCCACCAGAGCGGGCGTTCTCGCAGCTCTCGTTGCGCCTTGCGTTGCGCCCCCCCGCCGCCGAAGAATCCGTCAGAATACTCGTCCATCGAGATCAGGTTGCGTCCGAGGAGTTCGACCGTATCGCTCGTTTTTGGCAAGACGGTCTTCACTCCGTAGACGATGTTATGAGCCGTCCTTAGGCCGGTGACCAACTCTTCCATCTCCTCGGCCGAACGCTCGGAGTAGAGCGATCGTTGGCGGGGGTTCTGTTGCCGCGCATTCTCTCCCTCGTCCTCTCCCTCGTCCTCTCCCTCGTCCTCTCCCTCGTCCTCTCCCTCGTCCTCTCCCTCGTCCTCTCCCTCGTCCTCATCCACGGCCTGTTGGGCTTCGACCTGGTATATCTGAACAAGGAGGATGGCGTCGGCCATGTTGAATATCCAAATGCCGAACCAGAACGTCAGCGTCAGCAGCAGCGCGGCCAAGGTCGACCGCAGGACGATGCCCAGAAAAACGCATACGCAATAGAGAAAACTGAACAGGCAGACCACGCCGGGAATGGCCAAGAAGAGCCTTGGTTCCCACACGTTCCCCCGCAGGCCGATCACGAAGAAGGCAACCAGGCAAAAGACGGTTACCTGCAACATCATGAACAACAAAGCGGCGGCATATTGCGTAAGAAAGAGCCGGAATCGGCTGATCGGCTTGGCCACCAGCAGATCGATCGACTTGCTGGTGATCAGATCGGGAAAGATGCCGGCCGTGGAGACCAACCCGAGCGCCGTAGCGATCCACGCCAGCCAAAGACCGATACCGAACTCGACAAACAGAAACTTGTAGAAGAACTCCGGCGGCATGAATTGGCTGTTGAACAGGGGGTTATCGATCTGCCAGAAGGCGATCTTCAGCCCCCGCTCATTGATTCCGACCAAGGCGAAGGCCCCGACGACCAACCCCGAAAGGGCCAGCACGACCCAAAACATCTTCTTCGCGTTGATGCTGCGATAGGCGTCATAAAAGATTGCCAAGGTTTGTGTCACGGCCGGCCTCCTTTCGCGATGGGGAGAGCAGCCGGCCCAGTTGCCGTCGCTCCAGTTGCCGTCGCTCCGGCCACGGCCTGAATGAAGTAGTCCTCCAACGACTGGCGGACCACGCCGATCGAGCGGATGGTCAGGTCGCGTTGGCGCAATGCATCGATGATCGGCTGCATCAGCGCCGGGTCGCCCGTGCCGATTCGGATGCCGGTGCCTTCGAGCTCGACCGTCTCGCCGGTCGGCAGTTTCCCCAGCTCGATCGGCGGCGGCGGCGCGGGCCCGACCTGGGCGCTTGGTGTCTCAATGATCGGAGTTGCGGAGATCTCCAGCGGACAGGGTAATGCCTCGCGGATCAGATTGCCCAGGCCAGGCGAGCCGTCGTTGTGGATCTCGATCTCGTAGTGTTCGGTACCGGCGGTCAATTCGGCGAGCGTTCCTTGCCGCACGACGTTGCCTGCGGCCAGGATGGCCACGCGATCACAGACCCGTTCGACCTCGCCGAGCAGGTGGCTGTTGAGGAAGACGGTCTTACCCTGGTCGCGAAGTTGTTGGAGCGTTTGCCGAGTCTCTCGGCGCCCCATCGGATCCAGCCCATCGGTCGGCTCGTCGAGCACGATCAGGTCGGGGTCATTCATCAGCGCCTGGGCGAGTCCGATCCGTTGCTGCATCCCCTTCGAATAGGTGGCCAGTTTGGCGTTGGCCCATTCTCGCATGCCGACCATTTCGAGCAACTCGAGGGACCTTCGTTTTCGCGTCGGCCGGTCAACCTTGGCCAATGCGGCATAGCACTCCAACACCTGCCGGCCGGTGAGATAGCCGGGGAATCGATGATTTTCGGGCAGATATCCGACTCGCCCTAGCGTCGGCTTATGACCCACGGCATGGCCCAGGACGGTCCCTTCGGCCCGGCTGGGGCGGATGACCGTCATCATGATCTTTACCAGCGTGCTCTTGCCCGCCCCGTTGGGGCCAAGCAGTCCGAAGACCTCGCCCGGGTGGACCCGCATGGCCACGCCCCGCAGCGCATGCACGCGACGGCGATAGGTCTTGGTCACGTTGCGCAGGTCGATGGCCAGGCCGTTCTGAGACAGACCGTTCTGGGATTTGACCATGGTTGCCCTTTCGTTGGAGTCGGTCGTTGCTCCGTGGTTATTCGCCGCGGACAGCCGAATGTTTACGGTTTCTTGACCGAAGTAGGCCGTATTGTCGCAGAACGGCATGGTGGGTGACAAGCCCCACCCAGCAGCGGGCCCCACCCAGCAGCGGGCCCCACCCAGCAGCGGGCCCTACGCACCAGCGGGCCCCACCCAGCAGCGGGCCCCACCCAGCAGCGGGCCTTGCCGGAGTTTCCCCCCGCGATGTTCGCTCCTTTTCAGGCGGCAAGAAAGACGGTACGATAACTCCTTCCCGCGATGACCCCCTAATGGAGTGCGACCAATGGCCCGTCTGTTTCAGGATATCTTGGCAACCGACCGCGTGTTGCGTGTCTTCTCCGTTAGCCGCATGATGCATCCGGTGGTCTTCGATCTGTTCGGCATGGCCGAGGGCTTCGACGGTCTTTGGTTCGACCAGGAACATGGGGGCATGACGGTGTCGGAACTTCGCAGCGGCTGTGCGTATGCCCGGGCCAACGGCCTGGGGACGATCGTCCGCATGGCCCCGGCCGGCTATCAGTCGGTCACCCAATACTTCGAGGCGGGCGCCGACGGCGTCATGGCGGCCCAGATCCACTCGGCCGAGCAGGCCGAGGAGTATGTCCGCTGGTGCAAGTACGGTCCGCGTGGCATGCGGGGCCTCAATAGTAGCGGATTCGACGCCCGATACACGTTCAAGCCGCTGGCGGACGTCGTCCGGGACGCGAACCGCGAGAACTTCGTCGCCATCCAAATAGAGACGCTCGGGGCGCTGGAAGAGGCCGACCAAATTGCCGCGATCGACGGCGTGGATATGCTCTTTCTCGGCCCGGCCGATATGTCGCAGGCATTGGGCCACCCCGGCGAGGTAAATCACCCGAAGGTCTGGGAAGCCATCGACCGAATCTCCGACGCATGCCGTGGCGGGGGGATCACCTGGGGGACCGTGCCGGCCGGTGCCGACTACGCGCGACGGTGCGTCGACAAGGGATGCCGCATGCTCACGCTGGCCAACGAGACCCTGGCGATGCGGCGCGGCATCGAAGCGTTGAAGGACTCGTATGCCGATTTCTTTTGAGCTCGATTTGCTTCATCGGGGCCGCTCGAGCCAATAGGTTGCCAATAGGTTGGCCACGAGCGTGTCGGCAGATCGTCGGCTAGTGCCTTCTTCACGGTCGGCCGAGTCGCGCTCGTCCAGCCAACCCAAGCCATCCGCCAACAGGGCATCTTGTAGCGCAGACGTCAGTATCAGGTCCACGGGCTCCGGCGCGGGAGCCGGGCCGGGAGCCTTCGTGAATTTGTGGGTGTTCCAGACCATGAAATCCCGAACATCGGTTATGCCGTCGCCGTTGAAGTCGCCGGATTCCCAATCGGTCGGCGACGTAAACTTGTGGGTGTTCCAGATCATAAAGTCCCGAACGTCGGTCACCCCGTCGAGGTTTGCATCGCCCGGATGTCGATAGGGATCGTCGGGCGTCCCGGTGGCACCCTCGACGCGCAAGACATATTCGCCGCCCTGGTCGCCCGCGTCGCGGACTCGAACGGTATAAGTGCCCGCGATGTCGGCCTCGTGTATCAATCGGGCGTTGCGTCGATCGGGGCCGCCGTTGTCGTTCTCGGCCACCAGGATGCCGTCGGGGTCAAAGAGCTCGACGATCGGGTCGAGGCTGTTTCCCAGTGATGTCGAGCTATCGCCGGGCGTTGACGTCTCGATCACGAGCATATCCGAGGTGTTTACCGCGATCGTGTATTCATCGAAGGTGTCGATCGGCTTGTCGAACGTGAAGGAATCGATCAGCCGTCCGCCGTTGGCCCCGGCGTTGCCGTCGTCGATCGAGAAGAACTCGAAGAGGGCCTCGTTGCCGGTGAGGGTTACTTTCATCGAGCCGTAATCTTCGTTGTATCTTGCCTGCAGACCGGGATAGTCGGCAGTCGAGAAGCTATATATCGACCCTCCCCCCAGCCCGGAGACGAAGTAGAGCATGTCATCGCGTAGGATGCGTTCGTAGCTGTGGTTGTGTCCGGCCAGCAGGGCGTCGGCTCCCCACGCCTGATAGGGCCATTGGACCCTTGGATTCGGAAGATGGCGTCCGGACGAGTAAGGCGGGAGATGGGAAGTGACGAACTTCCACGGGGCAGTCGAGTTGGCCAGTCCGGTCTTCAGCCATTCTCGCTGTGCAGCCGCCGAAGCCGGATCGATCGACGCGTGGTCCGTATCGATGGCAAAGAAGTGCATCGGGCCGACGCGGAAATCGTAGTAGCTATTCTCCGCCGTATGCACTCCCGAACGCAGCCGTCCACCGGTCGGATCGGCCGGGTCGTAGTGGAAGTAGTCGAGGTATCCAAACAAGGTCCCGCCATAGGAACCGTTCGAGACGCCGGGCGTACCGCTGTCGTGGTTGCCGACCGAAGGAAAGAACCGCTGGGTCGCGCTGGTCTGCTCCGGATAGCGGTTGTCGCTTCGGCCTTGGATGAACTCACCGAAGAACTCGCCGACCATGTCCGTCCAGTCCTCGTGGCCGACATCAAGGCCTCCGTAGTTGTTGTCTCCGGTGGTGACGATGAAGTCGGGTTGCCAACTCTTGACCATTCGAGCGACGGCGTCTTCGCGGTAGCTTGGATGGCCGTAATCGCCGAAGACGGCGAAGGTAAACGTTTCGTCGTCGCGTTTCGGTCCGACCGCTCCGAGGGCCGTTCCGGTGGCGGTAATGTCCTGCGGGTTGGCCGATTCGACGTCGAAAACGCCGCCCCGTGTAATCACCAGGCCATAGCCCGAGTCGTAGCCCGAGGAGGCGATCCCCGAGATGCGAGCGAAGTAAGTTCCGCTGACGGCGGCGGTGAAGCGAGCGATGGCTCGTTGGGTCGAAGAAGACGCCGCTCCCTGGGCCAACAAGTTCCCCTGGCCATCGTACAGATCGAGCGTCGCGGTCTGAGTGAATGCTCCTTGTAGAGCAAGCGTTGCCGGTTGGTCGGCGAGAAGTGTGAAGCGATACCAATCGTCGCTGCGCGCATCGCCCGACGGCGGCAAGCTACCCAGCACGGCGCCGCGCTGCATCCCCGAGGGCCCGATTGCGATGAAGCTGCTGTCGAGGTCTTGGGCGGTTGCCGGCTCGTCGTTCGATTGCTCGCCGGAGGATTCCTGCTCGATCGCCGCGTTGAAAACCAATCGCAAGACACATTTGCCCGTCGTACCCGACTCGCCGCCGAGAACGACGGTATAGGTTCCGGCTCCGACGGCTGGCACCGCCTGCAAGACGAGACGTTCTCCCGGCGCGGAGGCCGCAGCGCTGGCAAGGAGATTGCCGTCGGGATCGCGAAGCTCGAGCGTCGGCTGAAGACTTGCCTCGGGTTGGACTGCCAAGGTCAGGGTCTTTGCGTCTTGGGGGTCGAACGTGAAGGCATCGATATCGCCGGCCGTTCGGATCCATGCGTCGAGCGATTGTTCGAGGATCAAGCTTCCTCGCGGCCCTTGTCGCATCGGATCGCTCGAGAAGGAAGCCATTGCTTCGGGCTTCGCCGGGGACACGTCGACCTCGGTGCTGAAGTGAACGGCGAACGGACCGCCCGGCACGCCGTTGCCCGAGGGGATCAGATCGATCGGGTCGGGCTCGCCGTCGAGAGGCTCGCCATGGAGCCCTTCGATTTGCCCGATACCGCTGTGGATCGTTAGCGTGAAATCGCCCTCGGGCAGATGTTCGTACTCGACGCTCACGGTGGCGGCCGCCGCATCGTGGTTGAACCCGACGACTGGATACTGCGTGCCCTCTTGATCTTCCAGCGTCATGTCCCAGGGGTGCATACCCCTGTTGCTGAGTACACGATTGAATCCGACCGTATAGGTCAGCTGGCCGGCCGGAACAACGTCTCCCTCGCCAATCGACGAGGCAATGACCTGAAGCCGCAGTTCGTGGCGGTTGCCGAAATCGGCGATCGCGGTCTGGCCGTCGAGAAGCTCGACCGCTCGGCTGGCCGAGTTGGGGTGCGTCGGTTGCCAGCCGTCGGGCAAGACTTCGACGACCGTGTAGGTTCCGGCGGCCAAGTCGGTGAAGGAGTATTGGCCCGGGGCGTCCTCGGCGGTGTCCACAGTAGGCTCGCGCTGGTCGAGTAGGCCGTTACGATTGGTATCCAGGAACACGGTCACACCGGCCATCGGATACTCTTCGGCGTCCGACTGGCCGTCGGCATCCCAATCGTTCCAGACGACGCCTTGGATTTGGCCGGTCAGAAGTCGCCGACTTTCGAGCGGCTCCAGTCGAAGTGGGCGCGACTTATGCATGGCAGTGGATTTCCGAGCAACACAGCGAGATTCGTGCGAGAAGAGCTATCTTCCATTGTAAGGGCCATGCTCGCGAGCGTCAAGGATTTTGCGGGACGGGCCAGTCAGTTGAAAAACGTCGTGTGCCACTACTTGCTTTCAAGCAGTGCCGGCGAGTAGGGCCTGGAACCCCGGCAGAAACACTGCTTGAAAGCAAGCAGTGGCACACATGTCCGTCTTCTTCAACGGGCTGATAGCCGGCGCCTTCGGCTGGGCGTCACACGATCCGAGCGACCACGCATCTACTCCTCTTCGCTGGCCGGTAACTTCACGACCGTTACCGGGGCGATCTTCTCGAGGTCTTCCTTCAAGTTGGCCGCGTCGCCGACCACCACGATGGCCAGTTTCGACGGGTGGATCGCCTCCTTGGCCAATGCGAGGCATTGCGACGGCTCGACTTGTCCGATCGCGCCGAGCATCGTCTGGAAATGATCCTCGGGCAAGTCGTTCGACTCGATCAGCCATAGGTCGCCGGCCACCTGCTGCGGCGTCTCGCGTTGGCGTGCGAAGCTACCCAGGTAATAAGTCTGCCGCTTCTTCAACTCCTCGGCCGTGGGAGCCTCGACCCGCAATCGCTCGATCTCTTCCAGCACCGTACTGACCACCTCGGCCGTCGAAGCGGTTTTGGTGAACGTGCTGGCAACGAACGCGCCGCCGAAACGATGGGTCTGGAAGCCACCCCGAGCACCGTAGGTCAGTCCCTTCTTCACACGCACCGCTTCATTGAGCCGGCTGTCGAACGCGCCGCCGAAGTAGTCGCTCACCAAGACGCTCGTGAAGTAGCCGGGGTCCTTGCGGGTCATGCCGAGTTGCCCGATGCGGATTTGGCTTTGCACGCTGCCGGGTTGGTCGACCAGGTAGATATGCGTCTCCTTGGCCTCGGGGAATTTCGGCAGGTCGACTTTCGGGCGAGGTCCCTTGGCCTTCCAGTCGCCCAACGCCTCGCGGGTTAGTTCCATCGCCTGGGCTTGGTCGATGTCGCCGGCAAAGATCAGCACGGCCATGTCGGGCCTGACGAACCGCCGCCACCATCGCTTCAAGTCCTTGACCGCCAGACGCTTCACGTCGTCGATCTCGCCGGTTCCGGTCCGCGCGTAGGGATGGTCGCCGTAAAGCAGTCGATCCATCTCCCGGCTGGCCAAATAGGTCGGCGTGACCGAAGAGACCTCCAATCCGGCCAGGACCTGACGGCGGAGTTTCTCGAACTCGTCCTCGGGGAAGGTCGGTCGGCGAGTGACTTCGGCCAGCAGTTGCATGGCCCGGCCCGTATGCTCGGTCAAGCAGCTTGCCGAGACGGCCGCCGTATCGCTGCCGGAGCTTCCGGAGAGCGAGATGGCATAGGTTTCGAGTTCCTCGGCCAGTTCGCCCTCGGTATGCCCCTCGGTTCCCTTGGTCAACATATCCATGGCCATCGAGGCGGCGCCGATCTTCTGCTCCGTGAAACCACCCGACAGCAGGCCGAGCCGGATCGAGACGAACGGGACTTCATGGTTGGGGACGACGAGGACCTTCAGCCCGTTCGACAACGTCTTCTCGGAGAACTCCATTTCCGGCAGATCTTTCAGCAGCCCGGCGATCGGCGGCTTGGCGGGAAAGTCGTCGGGCCGTTGGAAGTCTTTCTTGGCCGCGGCGGTCGGCTCGTCGGTTTCCGTGCTTTGCTGCGAGTCGGCCTCTTCGGCCGGTTTCTCGGTTGCTGCCCCGAGCATACTTCGAGGGACTCGGAAGACGAGGCTACGATCGGCCGCCAAGTAGGTGCGCGCGACCCGCTGAAGGTCCTCGACCGTGACGCGGCGAATATTCTCCAACTCCCGGTTGACCCGCGATACGTCGCCCTCGACCACGGCAGCTTGGCCCAGCGCCCGGGCCTTGCTGTTGATGCTGAGGTTCTGCGTGACGAGTCCCTTGAGCATTTGGTTTTTCGCCTTGGCCAATTCACCTTGGGTAACCGGCTGGTCACGGAGTCGCTCGATGTGTTGCTCGATCACTTCGAGGACCTTATCCGGATCGCCGCCCCTCGGCGATAGGACGGCCATGGCCGCCAACATGCCGTGATGCTCCAGGGGCATGATCATCGAGTTAGCCTGCACGGCGAGTTGGTTCTCGGCCACCAGATCGCGATAGAGTCGGCTACTTTGTCCGCCGCCGAGGATGCTGGCCAAGAGTCGAAGCGGCACGCCGTCGTCGTCGACCATCGGCACGGTCCGATAGGAGATACCGACCATCGGCAGCGGCGCATTGCGCTGTGAAAGCTCGGCTTCTCGTTGTTCGGTCGGAACCGGCTCGCGAATCGTGACTCGCGCCGGATCGTCGCTTCGGGGGATCCACCCGAAGTATTTCTCGGCCATCTGCTGAGCCTGCTCATGAGGGACGGCACCGACGATCACCAGCGTTGCATTGTTCGGCACATAGTAACGGTTCCAGAACGCTTGGAGTTCGTCAACCGTGGCCGCGCGAAGATGCGGGATGTTGCCGATCGGCGTCCATCGATAGGGATGGACCTTGAAGAGCTCGCCGAAGAGTTTCTCGCTGACCGTTCCATACGGCCGGCTCAAGCCCATCCGCCGTTCTTCTTCGACCACCTTTCGCTCCGTGTCGAACGATTCCTGATCGATCTTCAGAAAGGCCATTCGCTCGGCTTCCAGCCATAGCGCCAATTCGAGTTGATTGGCCGGCAGGATCTCGTAATAGACCGTCATGTCGAAGCTCGTATAGGCGTTGACTGTCCCTCCGGTCCGGCGAACCAGATTGAAATGGTCGGTCGGGCCCAGCCGATCGGTGCCGCGGAACATCATATGCTCGAACATATGGGCGAACCCCTGACGCTCGGGATTCTCATTCTTGCTGCCCACGTGATACCAGATCTGCACGGAGACAATCGGACAGGAAAAATCTTCCAGTGCAACCACGTTTAGCCCATTCTTGAGCGTCGACTTGTGATAATCGAACGCTTCGGTTGCTTCGGGAGGCGCCGCCGAAGCGGTCATCGCGGTCCCTATCAGTAGGGTGCAAAGAATAAGCGGCAGCAGCCATCGCGAGAGGTGCGACATTCGGTTCATCGATCCGCTCCAAGTATCCGGGGAACAAGTGGTAAAGCCCTCAACAACCAATCGGCAAGATAGCCCAAACGCCGTTGCGAGTCAACCGTGCAGGCCCCCCCGAATGTTGCACAAAGGGTCATTTTCGATTAGCATAGAGAGTGCGCATCCTTGCGCCCAGTTTACGCAACATTCTTCTCGTGAAACGCCTCTGCGCGAGCAGGGGGGAGGTTTTGGTACGTGGGACATCTCTCCAAGTCATACAGTTCACGGTCACTGCGTGTCGAGCCGCTCGAACATCGAAACCTCTTAGCAGCGGGGCCGCTTCTTATCAGTGAGTTTCTCGCCGTGGGCAACGGCGAGTGGGACGATGTCGACGGCGATCCCAGCGATTGGATCGAAATCTACAACCCGACCGATCAAGGCATCAATCTCGATGGCTGGCATTTGACCGACGAGATGTCCGATCCGATGATGTGGACCTTTCCCGATGTCTCGCTCGGTGCCGGAGAATACTTGATCGTCTATGCCTCGGGCAAGAATCGCCTCGACCCACAGGAGCAGTTGCACACCAACTTCCAACTCGACGATAAAGGGGAATACCTGGCACTGATCGGACCCGAGGGAACCATCTCGCACCAATACTCCCCGCAATATGCCGACCAGCAAGAGGGGGCGTCTTACGGCATGGCACAAGAGGAAGCCATCTTGCTCGACTCGGGCACTCCGGTGAGCTATCGAGTCCCCGACGCGAGCGACTCCCTCGGCGGAACCGGCTGGACCGAGCCCGACTTCGACGGCGCAGGCTTTACCGATAGCCTCGCGGCCAATCCGATCCTCATTACCGAGGCCGACCCTCGCAGTCCCGACTGGCTCGAAATTCAGAACGTGAGCAACTACGCAGTCGACCCGACCGGTTGGGTCGTGGCCGTGAACAACGCCCAGGCCCTTGACATCAACGTCGTGGATACGGCGCTGTGGCATTTGTCCGACGTCATCCGGCCCGGCGAGACCCTCGTGGCCAGCGAGGACGATAAACTCTCCGAGTTTTACGACGAGGGGATCTACTGGCGGGGCCGTGGAGACGGTTGGATACTGATCGTCGACGACTTGGGTAACGTCCGCGATTTCGTCGTCTGGGGTTACACTCGACAGGAACTCGACGATCTGCGGGTCGATATCAATGGGTTCGAGGACATCGCC
>SDBT01015619.1_pt1 | contig 12061 bp, 10 predicted proteins | sample 2277101 | NCBI WGS metagenome assembly SDBT01 (sample SAMN10404973, study PRJNA504765) | marine sediment metagenome | isolation source: marine sediment core GS10_PC15, 103 cmbsf | place: Arctic Ocean: Southern Knipovich Ridge | collected 2010
AGGCGGTGCCAACGGCTTCTTCATTTCGATTGTACCGCCCAAACGGGTGGGCCAAGACGGTTCAGCTTCTACAACTACAGTCGCAAAATTTACATCGTCAAGTAATAACGGTGGGGATTAGCACTAAACTAAAATAATACTACGCATGGAGTAAGCACAATGGCAAAATTAACAAGCAATCAAAAGCGGTTAAAACCGCAGATGAAAAAGGACGTTGCGGCCTTGAGGAAAGCTTGGGCTGAGCACACACCCGACTTAGCAATAGATGATTTGCGTGCTAAAAGTAGAGCCTTATTTGGCATCACTGCATCAAACATAATGGTTGATGATGACCGGATCTGCGTTATCGTTGAATTGCTCAAAGGTGACTGGCAATTGTTGCTTACTGCGCTCGCGCTGATTGAACCGAAGGGCCTAAGAGGTCGTTTAGCAGACGCCGTTTTTAAAAAGCTTGCTGAGCAAGATTCCCGACCCGGTAAATTTGTGCTGGAAACCATGGGACGGGAATTTCAAACCCTGTTGGAACACGCTCAGCCCGCCTCAAGTGATTCGGCCCCAGCCCACCCAACCGTCTTACAACATCTTTACAACACGCTACTAAAGCGCAACGAGTCTTTCGCGCGTATGACGCTCGACTATGCAGACTATCTTGGAGAAGATAATAGAGCGCCCAGCGAAAGAGCGATAAGACCCGAGTCGGGCGAACTGCCGTTGGTCGTGGAAAGCCTAGTTGAAGCCGACATGGTGCACCCTAATGCCCTGAAGACGTTTAAGGAACAACATAACAAACCCAAAAAACGCTTTGAGTTTAAATGGCCAGCGTTTATAAAGCGTATGTTCCGGCTGCCACTTAAGCCAAAGTTTTCTCTGTTTAACCGTGTGCTCCGGAAAACTGCGCCTCCTAAAGCAGCACCTGTACCATCCGTACCATCAGCACCACCTGCGCCTCTTAGGCGTGATCAAGGTGCACACGCGATGCTGGCTGTAGGGGTTGCTGGTTTGGCCGATCGGATCCGCGTACTCGAAAACCAACCTGCTCCGTCACTCCCACCCCAGGCAGCCGCAGCAGGTGATGTGGACTTGGCTGCAACGCTTTCCAGGTTGGGTGATCAGGTTAGTTCGCTTGAACAGGCCAATGGCATTGCCACTCAGGAAGTTGCCACGCTGCGCGGGAAGCTAGCAGAGACTAGCGGGGCTCTTACTGTCATTAGTAGAAAACCTGCACTTGAGCTCTCCGCGGATGCGGTGAGCCAGCTCGAGGGATTGACTGCCGCTGTCAGAGATTTGTCTGGGCGGTTGGAGAGTATGAATAGTACGTATGCTAGGCTTATGGTGCCCAATGGGGTAGGCGATTTCGGCAGTGGAGATGCAACTTATGCAGCAGGCACGTCAACGCTGCGCTCGACCTCATCTCTATTATCTACACCACCGCCAGGAAGGCCTAATTTCGTCCCCACCCCCCCTAACGCTTGCGCTGGTTCTCAAGCTGATGGAAAAGATAAAGAAAACGCAAAAGAAAACGCAGTTGCCGCTGCTCCTCAAGCTGATGGAAAAGATAAAGAAAAGGTAGTTCCGCTGCTCCTCCGCTTCGGCTCAGCAAGTGGCATGTCCTAGCAGATGCTATTTGCCACCCCAGCTTCCGCTGGGGTGACGTGCCTGCCAAGGTATTTTAATACTTTATAAATTGCTATCCAAAAACGCAGTCAATTGCGATTTAGACAAGGCCCCGACTTTAGTCGCTTCAACTTGTCCATTCTTAAATAAAATCAAGGTTGGAATACCGCGCACGCCAAATTTGGCGGGGGTGCCTGCGTTATCGTCGATATTCACTTTGGCCACGAGTATCTTATCTGCGTAATCGCTGGCAATTTCATCGAGTATGGGTGCAATGGCTTTGCAAGGCCCACACCATTCCGCCCAAAAGTCGACTAATACGGGTAATTCAGCTTGTAAGACATCTTGCTCGAAGGCCGCATCGGTGGTTTGTAAAATTGAGTCACTCATCATCTTTCCTATTGCTTACGGGGTCGTCTATTTGACCTCAGTTAGCGCAAACTTTCAAGGAGTTTTGAATGGCTTTTGAGCTAACAGCTCGAGTAACGCGGTTTGGGCGGGGACTTTTTTATCTTTACGCGGTTTTACTTTTTTATACTCACCCTTGGCGGTGAGCATCCAGGTTTGTGCCGAGTCATTGAGGTAAGTCATCAAACCTTCTTTTTTAACGCGTTTAGCTAATTGTGGATCTTCGATGGGAAAGCACACTTCAACGCGGTGATATAAATTACGTTCCATCCAATCGGCACTGCTGCAATAGATTTTTTCTTCACCGCCGCCCTGAAACCAATAAATACGCGAATGCTCTAGAAAACGCCCTAACACGGAATAGACTTTTATGTTTTCAGAAACGCCTTTTATGCCGGGGCGTAAACAGCAAATGCCACGCACCAGCAATTGGATTTTTACGCCTGCTTGTGACGCGCCATACAAAGCCCGAATAATTTTCGGATCACTTAAACCATTTAACTTTAAAATGATCCTGCCGCCTTGCGGGGTTTTAGCAAATTGACACTCCTGCTCAATTAAGTGCAACAATTGCTTGGCTAAATTCACCGGTGAATACAGTAATTTCGATAAGCGCATAGCCTTACCCATGCCGGTGAGTAATTGAAAAACTTTTTGCACGTCGTGTGTCATCGATTTATTATGCGTTAACAAACCAAAATCAGTATACAAGCGCGTGGTATCTTCATGGTAATTGCCGGTGCCCAAATGCGCGTAACGCACAATACGCTTATTCTCTTTGCGTACCACCAAGGTCATTTTGGCATGCGTTTTATAGCTGACGACACCATAGACCACCAAGGCGCCAGCCTGCTGCAAGTGATTAGCTAATTCAATATTCGATGCCTCGTCAAAACGCGCTCGCAATTCGATAATGGCTGTGACTTCTTTGCCAGTACGCGCCGCATGAATTAAGGCTTTGACCATTCGTGAGCGGGGGTGAGTGCGATAAAGCGTTTGTTTAATCGCAATGACGTTTGGATCAGAACTGGCTTGTTGAACAAATTGCAATACAACGTTAAACGATTGATAAGGGTGATGCACTAAAATATCCTGCTGGCGTAGCGTTGCAAACAAATCCTCGTGCTCTTGCAAGATCTCAGGCAAGCCCGGCGTAAAATGAGGGTAGCGCAGATCATCGCGTTCTAACAAATCTAACACGGCCATATAACGATTCAAGTTAACCGGTCCTTGGCAATGATATAAATCCAACGTCGTCAAGCCATGCTTTTGCAATAAAAAATCGGATATCGTCTCGGGACATTCGGCCGAGATTTCTAAACGCGCCACATCTCCATACGGTCGTTTGAGCAATTGCTTTTTTAACGCCAAGGCTAAATCTTCCGACGCGTCATCTTCAATATCGACATCGCTGTTTCGAGTTAATCGAAAGGGATAACAGCCGGTGACCGTCATGCCGGGAAATAATTCATTTGTAAAGCGACTAATGATTTCAGTCAGCAACACAAAGCAATCTCCCGACGGGGCTAATTCATCTGGCAGCTTAAAGGCTCTGGGCAACGCTCTTGGCGCATGTACGATCGCCAAGCCACTATCGCGATGGAATACATCGGGGCCCGTGAGCGTGACGATAAAATTCAAACTTTTATTGACTAAGCGTGGGAAGGGATGGGTTAAGTCTAAACCGATGGGGCTTAATATCGGTAAAATTTCATGTGCAAATAAATGTTCAGTCCAGTTTGAAATGTCATTATTCCATTCCTTGGCGGTAATAAAGTGAATGTTCTCCTGTTTGAGTGCCGGTAATAATTGCCGGTTGTAGATTTGATAAATGTTTTCAACGAGCGGATGCGCTTTTTCACTAATGGCTTGTAAGGCTTGGCTTGGCGTGGCGCCATCCGCGCTGGGCTTGCTCACGCCTAACATAACTTTTTCTTTTAAACCTGCGACGCGAATTTCAAAAAATTCATCTAAATTACTGCTAACAATAAATAAAAAGCGCAAGCGCTCCAACAGAGGAATCGAATTATCCGTAGACAACGACAACACCCGCGCATTGAAATCCAACAGACTCAATTCGCGATTAAAATATAGCTTAGGGTTTGTCAGTTCCTTATTCAGCTTCAAGCTATTTTTCCCTCGTGTTTGATTTTACTACGCACAGTTCATCTATAACCTGCGAATAACGTACCAATTACGGGGCGACCTAGAAACATTCAGTCAAATGAATTAACATGCTCGGTTTGGCTAACTATCCAACATTATGCGGTAACAATGAACGACCCAATCGACACTCGCACCGTCCGCGATACGCCAGCGCTGCATCCCATTTTGATGTTAGGGCTTGGGCTTGTTGTGGGGATCTTGGGTGGTTTTGGGGCGGTAATTTTCCGTAAGATGATCGCGTTTTTCCATAATCTGTTGTTTTATGGGCAAATAAAATGGTTATACGATGCCGACTTACACGCGCTAGATAGTACCTGGGGTATTGGGATCATTCTCGTGCCTGTGCTCGGTGCGATTGGCGTCACCTGGTTAGTTAAAACGTTTGCGCCGGAAGCGAAAGGCACGGGTGTTCCTGAAGTCATCGATTCTATTTATTTTAATGAAGGGAAAATTCGCCCGGCGGTGGCCTTTTTTAAATCCATAGCGTCTGCACTGACAATTGGTAGCGGGGGCTCTGTTGGCCGCGAAGGTCCTATTATTCAAATTGCTTCGGCATTTGGTTCGGCCTTGGGGCAATGGATCAAAATGCCTGTCAGGCAACGCATCATTTTAATTGCGGCCGGTGCAGGGGCTGGGATTGCAGCCACGTTTAACGCACCGATCGGTGGTATTGCTTTTGCGGTTGAATTATTACTGGTGTCAGTTAATGCGGCTACGCTGGCGGTGGTGTCGATTTCGACGATTGCCGCGGCGTATATCGGTCGGCATTTCATGGGCTTATATCCCGCATTTGATATTCCAGAGCTCGCAATTCCCGGTCGTTCAACGACGGATTTAATCGATCTGTTATTAATGGTGCCGTTTGGTATTTTAATAGGCGTTGCATCTACACTGTTTGTGCGAACAATTTATTGGTTTGAAGATCGTTTTGAAGATTTACCGATCAATCCCTACCTGCGCCATATGTTCGGTATGTTTATTGTCGGTATTATTCTCTATGTTTGTATGCGTGCGTCGGGTCATTATTATTTACAAGGCGTTGGGTACGCGACCATTGTGGATGTGTTAGCGGGTTTGTTAAAACATCCCTGGTTTTTATTATTATTGTTTTTTGCAAAATTGATTGCCACGGGGTTAACCTTAGGTTCCGGAGGCTCTGGCGGAATATTTTCACCAACCTTATTCATGGGCGCGACACTGGGCGCCGCGTTTGGTGAATTCGCCAAATTATTATTGCCTCACGCATTGATCAATCCCATCATGTTTGCCATTGCGGGCATGGCGGGTATGGTCAGCGGGGTGACCGGTGCAGTGTTAACAGCCATTACGATGTTGTTTGAAATGACACGCGATTACAGTGCCATTTTGCCTGTCATATTAACCGTTGCCTTGGCGTATATCACGCGCGTGATGCTGTCTAGCGAAAGCATTTATACTCAAAAACTGTTGCGCCGAGGTCACTCTGTGCATGAAGGTTTGCAAGCGGCGATGAACTCTTCCCAGTTAGCAGAAGATGTGATGACGGAAAATTACAAAGTGGTGTCCAAATCACAAATCGAACAATCACCCAGCTTTATTGAAGAAGCACTAGCCCAAAATATTTTAGTCGTGGTAGAAGAAGGTGGCGTGATTTTAGGTTTACTGAAAGACGGGGCAGATCTTAGAAAACTAGATACAATGATCCGCTATAATTATATTACGGCCACCCCCCATTGTGGTTTATTGCGGGTGTTGCGTAAAATGCGTTTATACCATGTCCGAACGGTATTTGTGACTCGTAAGTCACGATCACAAAACGTGGAAGATCTCATGGGTGTGATCACGCCATTTGAAATCACTCAAGTGGCGAGTCAAAATGCTCTGCTACTTAACGAATCAGTTTGAGTTAAAATAAAATAGCCAAATAGCTGCCATAGCATCCAAGTAGCAGCAATCCCTGCCAGCGACTGATCTGCCCCGGTCCGCGAAAACCATAAGCCAGAATAAGTAATAACACTGTCATCACAAACATGACCGGTAAATCACGTTGTAACACCATGCTGTCTAGTAAATGCGGAGCAACTAAAGCTGGGAAAGGCAGCACGGCGAGTAAGTTAAACATATTGGAACCAATGATGTTGCCGATTGCAATGTCATCTTCGCCTTTTAAGGTCGCGGCAATACTGGTGGCAACTTCTGGCAAGCTAGTGCCAATGGCAACAATCGTCAAACCAATGGTTAAATCACTGATCGCAAAATGTTTAGCAATAATAACTGCGCCACGAACGATTAACTCGGCACTCATGGGAAGCAATACGATGCCGACGGCAACCCAAAACCACGCTTGTTTTGGCGGTAGTGTAGTGGAAATTTCAGCAGCAAACTCTGTCGCCAAGGGTTCATGATTTTTTTCACGTTGTGCGAGGAAAATTAAAATTATCATTAATACGCTTAGACCTAATAACAAGATCAAGCCATCAAGATAATTTAAATGGCCATCGGAGAGTAATAACCAAGTTAACAACATAACAATGAATAAAATCGGAAATTCTCTTTGCAAAATTCGCGAATGAACGCTTAAAGGTTTTATTAATGCGGTAACGCCTAATACCAAGCCGATGTTGGCGATGTTAGAGCCAATGGCATTGCCGACGGCTAAACTCGCATTGCCTTTGGCAGAGGATACAATGGCGACTACAATTTCCGGGGCAGAGGTGCCAAGTGCAACAATTGTTAGCCCGATAATGAGCGGACTAATATCCCATTGCTTGGCTATCGCGGTGGCACCGTCAACAAATTTATTCGCAGCCCAGCTTATTAACAATAAGCCAGATAATAATAATAAAATAGCATTGAGCATATGCCCTCCCTGGATGCAATACCCCGGGCATTATGCAACACAATCGTTTAAATTGTCACTAACAAAATCGCTCTGAGCCTGATCCGTCGTCATCATTTTTTAGGCTGAAGTAAGTACTATTTGATTGGCTAGACTGATCATGTTGATTGATTGCAATTCGCAAATCATTTTTTGAATCTGCATGATGTATTGCGGCCTCATCCGAAATTTTATCTTGCTCGTAGAGTTGCAGTAAGCTTTGATCAAAACTCATCATGCCTTGATTTTCTGATTTTTTCATCGCCTCTTTCAGGCCGGCGATATCATTACGTTTAATTAACTCACACACTAAAGGCGTGCCCAATAAAATTTCAAAAGCAGGCACCAAGTTGCCATCAACGCTTGGGATCAAACGCTGCGAAACGATAGCCACTAAGTTTAGCGAGAGATCTAATAATAACTGCTCACGATTGTCATCAGGGAAAAAATACATAATGCGTTCTAACGCTTGGTTCGCATTGCTAGCATGCAAGGTGGATAAGCATAAATGACCGGTTTCACTAAAGGCAATAGCATGTTTCATGGTTTCATGATCACGAATTTCACCTATTAAAATCACATCAGGCGCTTGTCTTAATGTGTTTTTTAGTGCGATCGTATAACTGTCTGTATCCATCCCGATTTCGCGTTGAGTAATAATACTTTTTTTATGCCCATGAAGATATTCAATTGGATCTTCAACCGTAATAATATGCCCGGTGGAGTTTTCATTTCGGTAATCGATAATCGATGCTAAAGACGTTGATTTACCCGTTCCTGTCGCACCCACAAATAAAATCAAGCCATGCTTGCACATGACTAATTCTTTTAATGTTGACGGTAAATTTAAGCTCTCAATACTTGGGATCTCAAGTTTAATATTACGCATAACAATGGCAACGTCGTTGCGTTGATAAAACAAGTTTACTCTAAATCGACCTATCCCAGGTAACGATAAAGCCAAATTCATTTCATGGGCTGCTTCAAACTCCCGCTTCTGATTTTCATCGAGAATCTCGTTGACAAATTCGCTTATGATGGCACAGGTTAACTTGGGTTTGGGCAGCGGTGCTAAACTGCCTTGCACCTTCATTGTTGGCGCCGTGCCGGTTACTAAATATAAGTCTGAGGCTTTAGCATCAACCAAAGATTGTAAGTGTTCATTCAACTGACTCATGCCGTGTCCTTATTGTCTTGCATCTTAGTGTATTCTCGGCCGCTCCAAGCATAAATAAAGTGTTAAACTCGAAGTAAAGTGGTTTTCGGCTTTTTGCCGTGTTATTTTTCGCGTATATATTTGACATATCAGGTGGTGTCGGTATGATTTGTGAAATGAAAGCCAAGCTCTACACTTTAATTCAGCAAGCCGTCGCCACCTGCCAAACGAATGGCAGTTTACCCGCGCACGTGTCAACAATCGGTGGTATTGATCGAGCTAAGTCTGAGGGACATGGCGATTACGCTAGCAATGCCGCAATGATTTTGGCAAAGCTCGCCAAGCGTGCCCCGCGTGAAATAGCTCAGCAACTTATTGATGCCTTACCGGCTGATCCGTGGGTTGAAAAAGTTGAAATCGCTGGCCCTGGGTTTATTAACTTTTTTTTATCGCCAGACGCTTTTGTAGATACGCTAAGGCACGTGTTAGAGCAAGCAGATACTTTTGGTCATTATCAACAAGATGAGGCTAAAGCCATTCATCTCGAATTTATTTCAGCAAATCCTACGGGCCCGCTGCACGTGGGTCATGGTCGTGGCGCTGCCATGGGTGATTCGCTGGGACGCTTGCTGAAAACTGCGGGCTTTGATGTGACGTGTGAATATTATGTTAATGATGCTGGCAGGCAAATGAATATTCTAGCGGTAAGCGTTTGGATACGTTATTTGCAGCAATTAGATGCAAACGTCCCTTTTCCAAGTAATGCTTATAAGGGTGACTACGTTATTGATATTGCCAAGGATCTTAAGCAGCAACATAAGAAAGATTTTTTACACACCGCCGCAGAGGTTTTGCAAGGGCTCCCGGCTGACGAACCTGACGGCGGCGATAAAGAGCAATACATTGATGCCTTAATTGCTAAGGCTCAAGTGCTATTAGGTGCATCGGGCTTCGCCCAGGTTCATCGATTTGGCCTGGATGCAATTCTGGCTGATATTCGTGATGATCTACTTGAGTTCGGTGTGCAATTTGATGAATGGTTTTCTGAAAAGTCCTTAGTAACAAATGGTGCCTTAGAGACGGGCCTTAAAACCCTAGACGATGCCGGGTATTGTTACCAAAAAGATGGCGCGACGTGGTTTAACGCCATTCATTTTGGAGATGAAAAAGACCGGGTGCTCGTGCGTGCCAATGGTCAAACCACGTATTTTGCATCTGATGTGGCCTACCATTTTGATAAATATCGACGCGGTAATGATTTGATTATTGATATCTTAGGCGCCGATCACCATGGCTATGTGCAAAGGGTTAAAGCGGCTATAGAGGCACTAGGCTATGATCCACAGAAATTTTCTGCCGTACTCGTGCAATTTGCGATTTTATACCGTGGCAAAGAACGGGTGCAGATGTCTACCCGCAGCGGTTCCTTTGTTACCTTAAGAGAACTGCGTGAAGAAGTGGGCAATGATGCTGCCCGTTTTTTCTATGTGATGCGAAAAGCCGAGCAGCATATGGACTTTGATTTAGAGCTTGCCAAATCGAAATCCAATGAAAACCCCGTTTATTATATCCAATATGCCCATGCGCGGATCTGCAGTATTTGGCGTCAATTAGACGAAAAGCAATTAACCTGGGATGCAGCACAAGGCGAAGCATCACTGCAACGCTTAGTCGAACCGCAAGAACGCGCTTTGATTGCATGGCTTGCCCATTATCCTGATATGATACAAGCTGCCGCCAAAGCTTTTGAGCCGCATCAAGTGGCGCACTACTTATTAGAGCTCGCACCTTTGTTTCATTCGTATTACAATGCACATAAATTTATTGTGGATGATCCACAACTTCGCAATGCCCGCTTATGTTTGATTAAAGCGGTGCAGATAACATTAACAAATGGACTTAACATTATAGGCGTATCCACACCAGAGCGAATGTAAAAATAATGAGTAAAGGGATTTTCGAGTTTGCCAGACAAGGAATGTCAGGCGAAGGAGACGAGGCTATCAGTCTGCCCAGTTGGTTTGCCACAATGTTGTTGGTCGGTTTATTCGTGGCCGGTTTGTATGGTTTGCAGCAGTATGAATTGCAATCCAAACACAAACGGCACGCGCATAAGCTGTCACAACGTAACAAAACAGTGCGCTATAAACATAAGCCGCGCTTTGAGTTCTATTCTATTTTGCCCAAGCGAATAGTACACCCCAAGTTGCACCCTTCAAAAACGTCGACCACAGCCAAAAAGCCGGCTAAACCTTCGCGGTATATTCTGCAAGTTGCTTCATTCAGTAAGTTTAGTGACGCGGATCGCTTAAAAGCGCAGCTGACTCTCCGCGGCTTTGATGTCAAGATTGAATCGACTAAAATCAAGGGCGCGGTCTGGTACCGTGTGCGCACCGGCTCCTATGCCAATTTCGCTCAGGCACAAAAAGCTAAGCAGCAATTCGCCACCCACCACTACCGCACCTTAGTGCGGCACATTCACTAGCGGTAATACCGGTAGTAACGGTGATATCCACGATGCGGATAATACCAATACGGTCCACGGTAGTGTCGGTAGTAAATATACGGGTAGTAGTATCGCGGTCCATAATAGCGGTAGTAGTAGGGTCTATAACGGTATCGGCCATAAGCTCGATAACGATATCTCCTATCAAAACGCCTACCTTGATACCGGTAACCACGATAGTGTCGGCTGCCTCCCCGGTAACCTCTGCGCTGATAATTCCGCGCGACCACCACGGCGGATGCTTGCGCATTTTCTGCCAAGGCCTTGGGATCTGCAACCGTACTAACGCCGCCTGTTTTGCTAAAACCCGCTAAACACACGGCTATCACTGCTAGTAGAGATAATTGAAAAACTCGCATAGTAACCTCCCAACTATAAGTTTCATGGTAAGTATAGTTTATATGCAAGCCGTTTGTTTGAGATTGGGGGATATATACGTTAACCACCGCATAAAATAGCTGCTCTGATTGATTTTACGCGTTTGGCTGGCGTTCAATACAGATTTTAGCGGCTGCCATGCCGTTTACGGGTTGGAATTTGGTGACTTTGATTTTAAGCCAACAGACGGGGAAGTGTTCCAGTAATAACTGCGCCGCGGTTTCAGCTACGGTCTCGATTAACTTAAAAGACTTTTCGGCTAATAAACTTTGTAACTGCTCGGCAACGGCGGCGTAATCGATGGCTAGCGTCAAATCATCGGTGCTGGCGATCCGCGCGGCATCGGTTGCTAATTCAATATCAAAACGTAAGTTTTGCTGGACTTTTTGTTCCCATTCTTGGGTACCGATAGTGGCGGGGATGGATAAATCTTCAATGATTAAAGTATCCATAACAGCTCCTTAGGTGATGATGGGGTCATTTAGCATGGGCTTGGCAAAAGCGTAGATCACACTGCCACCTTTGACTAAATTGACAAATCGACGTGAGATAGCCGGGCTGATCCCGAAGCAACCCCAGCTGCGTCCTGCGCGATGGTGGGAGCGAATGTATTGCGAGGAAGCGTAATAAGCCGGGTGAACCACAATCGCTCTGTGTAAGGCATTACTGTTAACGCCTTTTTCCAACCCTTTCAACCGTAAGGAATAACCATGTTTTCCATGATAAGAAAATAAGGTTTCATACACCCCGAGGCTGGTTTCATCCGTGCGCGCACGATTTGAAAAACGCTTGGCGTAAGATAAGCCGCTTCCTTTACCGTGTGTGGTATAGGTATTCATGAGCATTTTGCTGGTTTTGAGATCCACAACCCACAAGCGTTTTTGATATGAAGGCAGATTAAAATCAATGATCGTTAACACATTGGGTTTTTTAACACTGCCGTGCTTACGTGCCCATTGATAACACCTAATGGCGG
>SDBT01015620.1_pt1 | contig 12060 bp, 6 predicted proteins | sample 2277101 | NCBI WGS metagenome assembly SDBT01 (sample SAMN10404973, study PRJNA504765) | marine sediment metagenome | isolation source: marine sediment core GS10_PC15, 103 cmbsf | place: Arctic Ocean: Southern Knipovich Ridge | collected 2010
GGCTTTCGAGATAGGCTGGGAACGCCTCTTCACCGGGGATTTCTTCCAGGCGGCCTGACACTTCGCGCATCGCCTGTGCACAGCGGCTGGTCGAATCGGCCAGCAGCAGCACATGCATGCCCATCTGGCGATAATACTCAGCCAGCGTGACGGCAGTGTATACCGAAGCTTCGCGAGCGGCGACCGGCATGGCCGATGTGTTGCAGATAATGATGGTTCTTTCCATCAGGCTCTTGCCGGTACGCGGGTCGATGATCTTGGGGAACTCGCGAATGGTTTCGACGACTTCGCCGGCACGTTCGCCGCAGGCTGCGACGATCACGATATCGACCTCGGCGTGGCGGGAGGTGATCTGCTGCAGAACGGTCTTGCCCGCTCCGAACGGTCCTGGAATGCAATAGGTTCCGCCGCGGACGACCGGGAACATCGAATCGATAATCCGCACCTGCGTGCTCATGGGCTCGGTGGGCAGGAGTCTGCGTTTGGCGACCATGAGCGGCTTCTTTACGGGCCAGTCCTGCTTCATGGTCACTTCGCGATCGACGCCCTGGGAATCGGTGAGCGTGGCGATTACGTGTTCGACGATGTAACTGCCCGGCTTGGTGACGCTCTTGACTGTCAGTTTGTCGCGCCAGCCGAACGGAACCATGATGCTGTGGGTGAAGATGCCTTCCGGGACGGTTCCCAGCGTGTCGCCAGCCTGGAGGGTATCGCCCGCCTTGACGGTGGGGGTGAATTCCCACTGCTTCTCGAGATCGAGTCCGCTCAGGTACATTCCCGGCTTGAGGAAGAAGCCCACCTTTTCAGCCAGTTGGGGCAGGGGGTTCTGCAGGCCGTCATATATCTGACCAAGCAGGCCTGGTCCAAGGCTGACCGAGAGCATGTCCTTCGAGAATTCCACTACGTCGCCGATCTTCAGACCGCGAGTTTCCTCGAACACCTGAAGGTCCGCGAACCGACCGCGGATGCGGATGACCTCGCAGAGCAGCTTGGCTCCGTCGGCGCGGCAGCAGTAGCCCACCGAGTTCTGGTACAGGTCGGTAGACGTCTCGGCGATTACCATGTTTCCGAAGATAGCAACGATTCGTCCGGTCACGATTCTTACCTCATTGCGAATTTGTTGATTGTTCAGTTATCGTTAGATGGACGGTCCTGGCCTGCTTCGCCGAGGCGGCGCCATCGTGTAATCAGCATTTTTTGACTGTTCAATTATCGTCGAGGGGCTTGTCCTGGCCTGCTTCGCCAAGGCGGCGCCATCGTGTAATCAGCATAAGCTTCAGTGCGTAGGCAACCAGTTCGTCGTCGTCGAAGCTGAACCAGTTGTCGTTTTGATTAAGATAAGTCCACCTTGCAGCGTCGAGCACCTTCAATCCGGCGAGGGGGTCTGCCGCAGAAGCCCATTCGTTGAGCGTAGCGGAGAAGTTTTCGTCGGAGGCGAGGTCTTCGGCGATTGTGTAATCGGCTTCGTTCAGTCCGAGCGCCTTTGCCCGCCTGGCGGTGAGTGCATTTCGAAGCGCGACCTCAAATCCGATCCATCGGGCCAGTAGCGATTGCGGTTTTGCAGAAGCGATTTCCCACGCGTGGTAGTAATAGGCTTCCCACGTCGCATCGACGGATGCGGGCCTGCGGGCTGCGATATCCGCCGTGGTAGCGAGGTATTCCGGCAGGGGCTCTTCGTTGCGCATCTGGGCCTGGGTGAGGACCGAGGGTTGGGCTTGGTCGATTTCGCCGGCCAGCAAAGCCTGGCTTTGCAGCAGATCGTCGCCCAAGAGGATCGTTTCGATCGCCTGCAGCGCGCCCGGCGAAGGGGCAACATGCTCCAGTAGTTGCCCAAAAGTGATGGGAACCTCGTCGCCCAGCCTGCCAAGCGGCTCAAGGGCGGTGATCAGATAGTAGTTCTGTCCTGCCATGAGATGCTATTTGGTGTCTTGTGAAGGTGGGTTGATCTCGGCAATTGCCGCCTGGGTGAGTTCTCTGAGCCTCGGGCTGATAAACTCGGACAGCAGTTCAACAACCGATTCGGGCGTGACCTCGACGGTAGCCCCGGAAAGATTGTATTCGAAGCCAGCCGTAGCCAACGTTCCGCGAAGGTCGATCCGGGTCTTGGTCGGATTTTTGGCGGTCATCTCGTTCAATGCCCAGTCGGCCACCTGGCTTTGCATCTCTTGGGAAACATTGAGCATGATGGTCTGCTCGCGATCGATGTCCGCATCGGCGTATCGCATCGTCAGGTCGTGCAGGAGCTTGGTGAGGAACTCGGCATCGGAGAGTTTTTCGGCGGTCTCTGACAGAAGAACGGACTTGAGCGCGTTCTTGAGCGTTTCGCCAAGCCTCAGCACGATGTCACGGGCCGCCAGTTGAAGCTCGGTCTGTGACCTGGACACCAGATCGGCGGCCTGTTTTTCGGCGGCGGCTTTGATCTTGGCCGCGGCGGTTTCAGCGTCGGCTACGATCTTGTCGGCCTCTCGCTGTGCCTCGGTGCGGATGTTCTCGGCGGCCTGTTGGCCTGCTTCCACGCCTTCTGCTTGTAATTTTGCCACGAACGATTCAATGGTTTGGGCCATCGTTGACTCCGAAAGTGAATAATTCCGATCTGCAATATGTAGTTTTCAGTACATCGTGAGCAACACATGATAGTGAAAATCCGCCGGAGGGCAAGTCAATAGAGGGGAGAATTCAGTTAGATTTGCGGCAGCTGAGTGTCAGATGCAGTTTCTCAGTTTCATCATGCTGACTATGTGCTGTGCGATCTGCGTGAGCGTAAGCACCGAGCAATCGTATGTAATGTGGAAAGCTGGTTTGCGGGGGAAACGTGTTTCGTAAATCTTGCGCAGGTATTCCCTTTCCTGCTCTTTTTCCCGGACCGAGAGCTTTGCTTCGATTTCGGATATCCCCTCACGGAAAGCGATCTGCTTGACGCGCCATTCTTCTGGTCCTTCGAGGCGTACGGTAAGCCCGTTGGGCAGGTCGGCTGTGGCACCGGCTCCGCCCTGTCCGACGATTATGGCGTTTCCGTCGATAGCCAGACCGCGAATAATCGTCGTAATCCTGTTGCGTATCTCATAGCCCGACGGAATGCGGTCCTTCGAGAGCGATCGGAAGAAATCGACGATCATGCTGGGTTTGCTTCGGCGCTGCTTTTCGAGGATTTCGGTCGCCAGGTTCGTCTCGGTAGCGAGATTGGCCAAAATTTCTTTGTGGTAAATCTTCCAGGAAGCGCCCGCCGTCTCCTCATTGAGAACCTCCAGCAGCAGCAAGCCCAGCGAGAACCCGTAACATCCGAACTGACGGGAGACTGTCAGGAAAGGACCGCAGTTTTCCAGGTCCTCGTCCTGACTCGCTCGAACTTCCTTCATATGCGACGCTAGCGAAACCTTTGCCATTGACACACTCCTCATAGTGCCTTGTTGCAGAGTATTGGCTTTTAGTTGCCTATTGAATTCTAATACCTCAATCGCTCCTATGCCAGTCTGAGCAGATTGCGATTTGCAGTAAGGTTCTTCGGCTCTTTTGGCAAAAGGACTTAACTCTGGTCTCCGCCGCCTGGTTTGGGTTGGCTGATCTTGCCGAAGATCATTCGCCCAGCCGAGGTCTGCAGCGCACTGGTGACGGATATCGCGACCTCCTTGCCTACATAATCGCGTCCCTGCTCGGCGACGACCATCGTTCCGTCTTCCAGGTACCCGACGCCCTGGCCGGGTTCTTCGCCGGGTTTGATGATCTTAATGGTCATCGTCTCACCCGGAAGGACTACCGATTTGAGAGCGTTGGCAAGGTCGTTAATGTTAATCACATCCACGCCGCGCACCTGTGCGACCTTGTTAAGGTTATAATCCGTCGTCATAATCCGCCCATCGAGGTGCTTTGCCATCGCCAGCAGCTTGGCGTCGATTTCCTCGGCTTGTTCGACCTGGGGAACGTGGATGTCGACGATCTGGATATCCAGGCGTTCAGACTCCTGGAGGCGATTGAGGATATCAAGCCCTCGGCGGCCCCGATTGCGTTTGAGCTTGTCCCCGGAATCGGCCACCGCGTGTAACTCAGTCAGGATGAACCTGGGAACGATCACCTGCGATTCCATGATTCGTGTCTCGGCGATATCGGCAATGCGTCCGTCGATGATAACCGACGTGTCCAGCAGCAGCGGGCGAGAACCTTTAATCTGCTTGGAAAACTCCACGTATGGGATTATGAAGCGGAAATCATCCTTGGTCTGCAGCACGAACGATACGCAGAGGAACACGATCGAAGTTCCCAGCAGAACCTTCGCCAGCGCGATGGCCGGGTCTTCGCCCTGAAACGATGGGGCTTTGTCGATCGGCGGCTGGATGATCTTGATGGTTTTTGCCTCTGTCTGCGAATCGCCGAGATCCAAAGTGATGTTAATCGGTTGCGGCGGCTTGGCTGTTTTCTCGGAAGCATATGTTCCCGGTGCGATGAAGACCTGTCCTGCAAACTCGGCGATCTGCGCCGTTACGAACGCTATCACCAGCCCGGCTAGCAATCCGAAGAACAGCCCGCTCAGAACCTGGAGGTGTTTTCGCTTCCAGAACATGTCCACCATGACCACGGCGAATGCGATAAGCGAGGGTATGAGCATGTACAATGTTGCGTAACGGATTGGATTTGGGATGTTATCCGGCAGATTGAATGCGTACGAAGCAGTGGTAGCCAGGCATATAACCAAATATACGGCGCGGACGATGTGGATAACCATTCTTGACGCCTTTCAGATATGAAATATATTGGAGCAATTGCTCCATCAAATGATAGCTCTGACTATATCATCCGGATCGCAGCAGCGAAAGAGACTTCTGATGCTTATCAGATTGCCTGACACAGTTCGGTGTATTGGCAGAATTCGCACTTCTCGCTCGACTGCCTGGCGAAGCTGCCAGCGCGGCGGGCGGTGATGAGCTGCTCGGCGAGGGCGGCAATTCGCGCCGCCGCCGATTCGAGGGCGGACGAATCGATGCTGAAAGTGTGCGTCTTGCCCGGCCGCAGGAAATAAAGCGCCGCTTCGGCGGGCAACTTGCCCGTATATCGCTCAGCCGCCATCGCGTAAATGAGCATCTGCATTTCATAGTGAGCGGCCTTGCCCGAAATATCGTCGCCACTGACGCGGTCGGACTTGTAGTCCACGATCCGCCAATTGCCCGCGGAGTCCTCGAAGAGTAAATCGATCTGCCCTCGCAACATCGCCGGGCCTGCCTGCATTGTGAAGTCCAGTTCGCGGAAGACCTGCTTCGCCGAGGCGATCCGGCCGTGAAGGTCATGTTCGCCAAACGTCGCGAGCATCCGCTCCAACTCGGCGGTGATTTGCTCAGCCGCCGCTGGGTTGTCCAGTTCCATCTCGCTGAGCGTCTGGCTGACCAGTGCGGAGGCCTGTTGCTGTGAGGCGAAATCGAGCAGCTCCATGCATCGATGGAAGATCGTTCCGAGCGTAGCTGCATCGAAGTGCGTCGTCGGTCCGTCGCCGCCGGCTTTGCCCAAACGCGGAACTCGCAGTTCGTACTGCCACCGATAGAGCATCGGACATTGGGCGAACTGTCCCAGCGCGGTGACGGCAAGTTCCACCTCGCCGATAGCGGCTGGGATTGGCCCGAGAAGTGGCAGATCGCCGGTCGACGAGCCGGACTGTGCGATGGATCTGGCAAGGTCCGTCCCGCAAGCAGCCGCGGCGAGCATTGCTCCGCCTGCGGTTTTGCGACGGCCTGTGGAATCGGCGCGCGTCGCTTCCACAGGCCTCAGGCGTGCGGCGAATTTGCCATCGGCGTAAGGAATCCGCTCCTGGCCTGCATCGAGCGCCGATCCGAGGCCAAGAACATTGTCGATCTTGCTCAGATAGCTGCCGGACTGTCGCAGCGAACCGTCCTTGCTGCGCCAATCGGCACCGATGAGCACCAGGTGATCTTCATGGCGGGTGGTGGCTACGTAGAATCGCCGGATGTTCTCGGCGGCGTCATCTTTTTTCTCGGCATTGACAGCCAGGCGATACGACAGCGGAGTGTCATCCGGCTCGGCTTCGCCTTGCGAATCGTCGGTTTGCAGTTTGTACGTCAGCCCCCAGTCGGTCCTGTTGAGCAGAGTGTCTGGTGAGCCATGCCTGCCGGCGCTTAGGTCGGGCAGGAACACCACCGGGAATTCCAGGCCCTTGGCCTTGTGGACGGTCATTATCCGAACGACGTTTTCGTGCTCGCCAGAGACGCCCGCCTGTTCGTATCGTGACTGGGCAAGAATCTGCTGGCTCATCTGGCGGACAAAATCGCTTAGTGGCAGTGCTTCTGCATTGGCCACCGTCGCGTGCTGGATCAACTGCCTGACGTTACCGAGCATCTGCTTGCCGTTGGGTTGGGCGAGCATGACGGCATGGTAGCCGGTCTCGGATATCAGCCGCCGCAGAATAGCCTCAACGCCAAGTGCGTCCTTGGCCCGGGCCAGGGTGCTGAGAGTTTCAACCGCGAATCGCAGTGCATTCGCCTGCTCGTCGGACAGTCCGGGCACGGTGCAGTCTTCGACGAGTTTGGGCAGGTACGGCGTGGAAATGTGCTCGGCGATGTGCATCAGTGCATTGTCGTCCAGACCGATCAGGCTGCTTCGAAGTACGCCGAAAAATGCGATGTCGTCGAACGGGCTGTCTATTACGCGCAGGGCGTTGAGCAGATCGAAAATTTCCTGCCGCTGGAAGAAACCAACCCCGCCCGAAACGTAATACGGTATTCCGCGCCCGGCGAGTTGACGTTCATATTGGAGGCTTTCGGTCATTCTCGAAAACAGAATCGCGATGTCGCCATACTTCACTGGCCGCCATGTTTTGCTCTGCCGATCGTAAGCTTTTCGCTCGCCGCCGGAGACCATCTCTGCGATTCGCTGTGCAGTCGCTGCCGCCTGGGCCGCAGTGGCAGTCGCGGCGTTCGTGACCACCGTACCGTCAATGCTGCTAGCGAGAATAATCTCGACGGATTCATCGGCCGGGGTGTCCTGGCGGTGAGCTTCGATGGGCGAGTAGTCTTCGCCCATGAGCGGGGCGAACAGATGATTGATGAATTCCACACCCGCTGCGTGCGTGCGGAACGATTTGGCGAGCTTCTCCTGCTTGTTCCTGCCCAGCCGGGCGCATAGATCGTCGAACAATTTTACCTGAGCCCCGCGGAAGCGGTAGATGCTCTGCTTGGCGTCGCCGACGATAAAAAGTTTACCGTCCGTGAGATCGTTCCCGCCGGTCTTACCGAACATCAGCAATTCGAGCAGTTCGATCTGGAATCCGCTGGTGTCCTGCGCCTCGTCCACAAGCAACTGATCGATCTGTTCCGCCACGGCCCGCTGGAGAGATTTATTTCCCGCGAGCAGTTTGTGTGAAGCTTCGAGCAGGTCGGTGAAGTCCAACATGCCGCGCCGGCGTTTGTCGGCTGTGAATATGGCGTTGGCCCTGACGGCCAGTTGGGTCATCGTCGAAAGGATCGTCGCGGCGCGGGTGTCCAACTCGCTAAAATCATCGGCGAAGTCGGCTACTTCCACAAGGCGGTCAACGGCGGCCTCGATTTCCCGTCGCAGGCTGGAGACCTGTTCCTGTGAGCCCCAGTTTTTCTTTGAACCTCCGCGCGTCTTGCCCTTGAGCTTGCTGAAGTACTCGGGAGTCCAGTTGGTGATGTCAGCGAGCAGTTTATCCAGCGTGTCGCACTGCTCGTCGCGATGGACGGCCAGCTTGTCCGTCGGATCGCTGCATGGCTGCGACTTGAGATCCTCCAGGCGTCGGGCGAAGCCCTTATCACCGGCCAGCTCGTCGTAGGCCTCCTTAATTTTCGTCAGTCGCAGAGACTTCCATTTGGCGACGATTGCTTCGGGATCGGCGTAATCGGACGGCTTCCATGCCGTACGCGTCTTGACCAGTTCGGCGACGTGCTCGACGAATCGTTGGTAATCGATCAGTCCCAATGCCTCGCAAGTTTCGCGGTCGCGCTTGGCGACTGCATCGAGAATCGCCTGGTCGGCCGCTTCGATGCGCATCTGCTCGACGATCAGTTCGTCGGCGCAGAGTGAAAAGTTCGGATCGATGCCCGCCTCGATAGCGCTACTGCGCAGCAGCGACGAGCAGAAACTGTGGATGGTGGAGATTCTCGCTTCGGGCAACGCCTGCAACCATCCGAGCAGCTTGTGGCGGTCGGCGGTGCTATGGCTGGCGGCGGCCCGCTCGGTAAGCATTTTCCGCACCCGCTGAGACATTTCGATAGCTGCCTTGTCGGTAAACGTCAGCGCCACGAAGTTTGCCAGCGGATTTACAGCCTCCGGATCGCGGACCAGCAGTTCGGTGAATCGCCTGGCCAGCACGTGCGTCTTTCCGCAGCCTGCGCCGCTCATCAATGCGATGTTCTCGCAGATGCGGTCTTTGGCGGCTGCCTGCTGGGCGGGTGTGAGATCGAACTTCTCGCTCATGACGATCCCCCCGTATTTTTTAACTCGGCGGTCTTGAACTCGGCGCGAGCGGGCGAGTAGTGGCATATCTGCCGCAGCGGGCACCATGTGGGGCAGTTGTGGCTCGGGAGACAATCGAACTTCCCGGCGGCCATCTGCTGCACAAACTCGCCGATTGTCTCCATCGCGTCGCTGCGGCGTTCGTCGAACGTGCGCGGGTTGCGGGCGGGCGGCTTGATCGACGAAAAATGCTGCACCTTATCGCCGGTGATCTTGTGGAAAGCTCCGCCGAAGCATTGTTGACCCAGCATGCGTTCGACGACTTCGGTGTAGATGGGCAGTTGGAGGTTTCGCCCGGCGTCGATGTCTTTGTGTGTGGGAAGCTGTCCGGTCTTGTAATCGATCACGAACAAGCCTTCGCCGTCGTCGATATTGAGTCTGTCTACGCGGTCTACGCGTCCGCGAACCTGCACCGGGCCGGCGGGTGTTTCGAGCGAAACGGTGTGCTCGTCGCTGGCGGCGTCCTGCGGGTTGTCGGGGTCTACGTCCATTCCGAATCCGAGTTCGAACGAAAGGTGCTCGACGTTTGCGCACTGGGCCTGTTGGGATATCAGATATCTGCGTAACTGGCGATGCACCTGGGCGAGTTGAATATCGAGAAGCTCCGGATAGGCCGATACCCTGACCATGCGGGCGGTTTCTTTGGCCACGGTGCTATCGAGCACTTCGATCAGGCGTTTGGAATCGACGGTGGCGAGGCTGAAGCGGCCGTCGGTTTCGTCGCGCAGGGATGTCATGACCTCGAACAGAACGTTGTGGGCGAACGTGCCCCGTTGCAGCGGATCGAGCCGGCGCTGCGGTTCGTCCAGAGGTTCAAGGTGCAGGATGTAGCGGGCGAAGAATTGCCACGGACACGCACCGAACGTATCAAGCCGATTCGCCGAGAAGATCGTCCTGCCCGGAAAACGCTCAGCGAGTTCCTTCACAAGCGAACTCTCGGTTATTCGCCCGTCGAAGCGGTCGCACGCACCGGGCAGATAGCGGCGATACCTGGCAAGCAGGCCCATGGCTGCTCTTGCGAGCCGGTCGGGCTGATTGGTGTTGGCCCAGCCGATGGCGTCGGTAGCTCCTTCGCCGGTGGGTGCGAACAAGCCGGAAATCGCCACGCTCAGCGCCTCGTCCGGAGATGCAGCCTTGTTGCGAGCGGGCAGGAAGCTGCCCGGAACGATTCGCTCCACCGCGTCGCAGGGGCCTGTCAGATCGAGCCCGTCCAGCGGATCGAGCATCGCTTCGAGGAATGCACCGGCGGCTGAGTATCGCCCCGACGAATCGGATTCCAGATAGCTGAGCGTCAGCGTTTTGTCGGCGCGTGAGATCGCCATGTAGAACAGCAGCATCTCCCGCGCAGTCAGGTCTCCGCGGAGATCGAGTTCCAGACCGCGTGGCTGCCATGCGGCCCGGTCCGATTCGCGGATCAGCGACGATTCGGTGAGCTTGCGTGGGAAATCGCCTTCGGACAGTCCAAGCAGGAAGACATGATCGTAGCGCATGGGGCGGGCCTCGATCACGTCGAGCACGTCGATTAGCGATTCGCCGCGAGCGGGCGTGGCGGTGATTGCCCCCAGCGCGTCGGTAATGGCTCGGGCGGGCGTGCCTGGGTCCACGGTTTTGAGTGTTGATGTCAATTCGCCGAGCGCGCGCAAATCGCGGGCGATCAATTCGGCGTCGCCGGAATTGGCAGCCGCCTGGTGCAACTGGAGCGAATCGACCATGCTCAAAAGCCCCGCTGCACTGCTCGCCGATTCGGCAAGGTCGAATAGCGCTGAGAGCATCATCGCCGCGGAGCGGAGTTGCTCGGGCGAGGCCGTTTTTGGGCTGGCCGCCGCCTGGTCGTCTTGATCGTCTACCCGTCGAGTGGCTGCCAGACGTTCGCAGGCCGATGCGTAGGCGAGTTTGCCCGTCAGGACGTTGCCCCGGCGGATAATCATCTCACACGCTGCGATATCGGACGCGGCGAACTGCCCCAATGCCTGCGGGCGAAAATAGCTGCGGGAGATAACCCGCAGCACGCAGCGGTAATCGAATTCCGGTGATAGCGATGCGACGTCCAGCAGGAACCTGACTGCACCGGCTTCGGTTAACGCAATCGCGGGCGGCGGGGTAGGAATATCGAACTCGCCGAACACTCTGGCGATCAGGTTGCGATAACTATCGAGCGAGCGGGCGAGGACTGCTATCGATCCGGGCGAATCGCCGGATGCGAGCAGTTGCTTGATTCGCCGGGCGACGGTTGAAACTTCGGCTTCGATACCGGCCGCTGCGATAACGCTGATGCCCTCGGGAGCGGGGCGTTTCGCTGCGTCCATGTCGAACACGCTGTCCTGCGCAGCAAGCAGAGGCGTATCGACGGCGGGCAAATCGATTTCGCAAAGTTCGTCGCCAAGTACGCGTCGCATTCGCTCGAGCGTGCGGGCCGTCCACTGCCACAGCCTCTCGCGCCCGTCGCGGGCGAACGGAAGGGTAATCACCACGCGCTTAAGTCGCTGGGAGATAAGGTGGACGATCTCGAGTTGGGTCGGCGTAAAATCGGTAAACCCGTCGAGTACGACGCAATCGATTCCGTCCAGTCCTGGCGCGGCAGCGGCGCTCGGCGAGTTGGCGATTACGTTCCGCGCCTGCCACATTCTGCCTTCCAGATCGTATGCGCCCGATTCGAGCAGGGCTTGCTGGTAGCGACGATAGACGCTCAGCAGGTCTTGCGATTTTCCTTTGGCGCGGCCGACCGCTGCGGCCAGTGCGTCCGGTTCGATAGCTGCCCGCTTGAGTTCGGCGATTGATCTATCCATTGCAGCCGGCAGCCCGGGCGTATCGGCGACGGCGGACAGGGCGGTCAGCTTGCCTGCAGAGTTCAACTCGTCGATGATTTGCCTGATGAGGAATCGCCGCTGGAAGTCGCCCAGCATTCTTCCGGTATCGCCGGCGGCTGTGAGTATGCGTCCGCCCAGCGAGGCCAACGTCGTAACCTGCGGGCTTATCAGCAGCCCGGCGGGCGATTGGTCCAGCAACTTTCGCCGCCCGAACGCCGCAGCCTTCGCGTTGGGCGCAAGCAGCAGGCATTTGGATAGGCCGGTGGGTCCGATGTGCGAGCGATAGATGTCCAGCGACGCAGCCGTCTTGCCGGACCCCGCGGGCCCGCTCAGCAGCACGACGGGCTTGGGTGCATCCGAGATGCGCTGAATAAGCGTCGCATTGTTTCTCTGGCGATCCATCTGTCAGCTATTTTGCCATCGATAGCCACGGTTGACAACCGTTCGCTGCTGTGCAATAACCTGACAGACGAATAATGCCAATCGGCCGGCAGCTTATCTGCCTTCATATCAGCGTGCCCGCATGGGAGACATGGATGGCTCTGGACTACTCTGTTGAGACGGTAAATAAACTCACCGAACGCTTCGATAACGCCGAGCTTCACCGCCCCATGCGCGTAGATCGGTACGAGCTTGGCGACGAGCTGAGCTACGACGTAACGGGCGTAGCACCTGCAATTTGCGGCAAGGTCAAGCTGCGGATCAAGAAGTTTGTCGGCGGCGGATTCGCCGGGCAGGTCTATCGCGTCAAGGTGCTCGAAATCGATTCGCCCAAGGGCGA
>SDBT01015621.1_pt1 | contig 12060 bp, 7 predicted proteins | sample 2277101 | NCBI WGS metagenome assembly SDBT01 (sample SAMN10404973, study PRJNA504765) | marine sediment metagenome | isolation source: marine sediment core GS10_PC15, 103 cmbsf | place: Arctic Ocean: Southern Knipovich Ridge | collected 2010
TGAAATCCTCTCTCTGTCAGAAGTGCAGGACGTTGATGGCTTGCCAGGTGATTTCACTGTCCACATACGACAGCAGGCTCGTTATGTCACAGATGCCTGCACAAGATGCGGCGATTGTACCTCAGCCTGTCCAGTGGTGCTCCCGAATGAATACGACTCCGGTATGGCAGTTCGAAAAGCAATCTACTCACCGATTCCGCAATCGGCTCCTGGGGCTTACGTGGTTGATATTGAGGGCTGCCTGAACGACCCACCCAACTATATTCCGTGCAACCACTGCATACAGGTCTGCGGTCCAAAGTCCATTGATTTTCTGATGCCAAAAGAGGTGAAAATCCAACGGCAGGTTGGATCAATTATTTTGGCAGTGGGATACGATATGCTCGATCCGCGCGAGATGGCGGAATTTGGTTATGGCAGCCATCCGGATATCCTATCGGCTTTGGAATACGAACGACTGGTCAATTCAGCCGGACCGACTGGTGGCGAAATTGTATGTCCATCTGATGGCACACATCCTGAGAGCATCTTGTTTGTGCTCTGCGTCGGTTCGCGCGACAGGCGTTTTTTACGTTATTGTTCGCGATTTTGTTGTATGTACTCTATCAAACACGCTTACCAGGCGATAGACCACGGTGTCAAGGACGTGACCGTGCTCTATATGGACGTGCGCGCCTACGGGAAGGGTTTTGATGGTTTTTGGGAAAGGACGCGTCAGGGTGGAGCAAAATTTATACGCGGCCGACCCGCACGGATTCGCGCGGGGGAGAATGGGGACCTCCACGTGCTTTATGAGGACACAGAACATGCGAAGCGTGTAGAAGATGAGTTTGACATGGTTGTTCTGGCGAACGCCGTTACTCCCCCCGAAAATTTGGGCGCGCTCGCTCAACGGCTTGAGATTGAGCTTGACGAAGATGGTTTTATCCGGTCGGATGAAGTACGCGGTGGATTTATAACGACCACCCGACCGGGAATTTATACCGCTGGCTGTGTCTCGGGTCCCAAAGATATTCCAGACAGTGTATCCGAGGGCAGCGGGGCTGCGGCGCTGGCGCTGAGTCATTTGACAGAGCGCTATTGGCCCACCCTCCCTGAAGTCGAACCGCTTGATATCACAGGGGCGCCGCGCATAGGTGTTTTCGTCTGCCATTGCGGGAGCAACATTGCCGGCGTAATCGATGTCGAGAAAGTGGTGGAATTCGCCAATACTCTCCCGGGGGTCGAATACACCAGCGCCCAGATGTTCTCCTGCGCCGGGAATACTCAGAAAGAGATAGAGGATGCTATCCGGAAAGAACGCATCAATCGTGTCGTCGTAGCCGCATGTTCTCCAAAGACGCATGAATCCATATTCAGGGGGGTGATGATCCGGTCAGGGTTGAACCCGTACTTGTTGGAAATGGCTAATATCCGCAATATGGATTCGTGGGTCCATAAAGCCGATCACGAAGCCGCCACTTATAAGGCAATGGACATGGTTGCGATGGCGGTAGAAAAAGCACGCAGGTTGGTACCTTTGGAGGTCGCTCAGCTTCCTTTGAGCCCCAGCGTACTTGTGGTCGGGGGTGGTATCGCCGGCATGACGGCTGCCGCAGCTGTTGCCCGTCAGGGGTTTGAGACCCATTTAGTTGAGAAGAGCTGGCGTTTGGGTGGAATGTTAAATAAATTGGAGGCCATTGCCCCCGCTGATATTCAGGCTTCCCAGTTAGTTAAAACGAAATCCCGTGAGCTGGTAGACAGCGGTGTTAACGTTTACCTGGGGACACAAGTTGAGGAGATCGGAGGGGTAGTAGGCAGCTTCCAGACCCATCTCAGCAACGGGAGAGATTTGCAAACAGGTGCGATTATTGTGGCGACGGGATTAAACCCTTATCTGCCGGTGGAATTTGGTTACCAGCATCCGGAAAATCTGGTTGATATAACTGGATCAAAGACTGCCGGACGGGAAACCGAAGGTGCAGAAGTAGAAATTCCGGTTGGTGATTACCCTGGTGTAATTACCAATCTCGACCTGGAGCGAATGCTGCGGAATGGCGTACCGGCAGCCGAACACATCACTTTTATCGCCTGCGTCGGTTCCCGGCAGGGGAAGATGGGTTGTTCGCGATACTGCTGCACCTCCATGATCGAGCAAGCCCTGAAGCTTCGCCAAATGGGCAAAATGGTGAGAATTCTTTACAAGGATATCCGCACATACAGCCGGGGGGCTGAGGAATTATACGAAACTGCTATGCGGGCAGGTGTCCAATTTTTTCAATACGACACCGATCGTTCTCCCCAGGAGGTTATTCAATTTAGAGACGGTTATGTGACCCTTTACGATCACCTGTTGGGAGTAGACATCGATATTCCAACCGGTCTTCTGGTGCTTGTTGTGGGGTTAACTCCTGCTGATGATAATCTGGCTGAACAATTGAAATTGGCGCGCAGCGATGACGGTTTTTATATGGAACTGCACCCTAAATTGGGACCCGTCCAGACCGCAGTTCAGGGTGTATATCTCGCTGGAGCGACCCAGGGCGCCAAGGATGTGCGCGAATCCATGGCTCAGGCTCTGGCTGCAGCCGGTAAAGTGGGTGCGCTTCTTTCGCGAGGAGTGATAGAAAAAGAGCCCTTGACCGCCAAATTGATTCCTGATTTGTGTGTAGGGTGTATGCGCTGCGTGAAAGTGTGTCCCTTTGGAGCAATCGAACAAATCGGGCAGCCGGGTAAAGGGGGTTTGGTCAATATAATAGCTGCAGCCTGCACGGGTTGCGGTACCTGTGCTGCCGAATGTAATTTCGACGCCATAGAGATGCCCTATTTCACGAAGGATCAAATTATGGCCCAGATTGATGCCGCCCTGAAAGAAGAGCCTGGTGGTAAATGTCTGGTTTTCACCTGCAACTGGTGCTCTTATGCAGGGGCAGACCTGGCGGGGATCGAAAAGCGCCAATATCCACCCTCAGCTCGCATCATCCGCACCATGTGCTCGGCTCGCTTTGAAGAAGATTTTGTGTCGCATGCCTTTGAGCAGGGGGTTGGAGCTGTATTGATCACCGGCTGCCGGCTGACCGAAACTGGCTCGGACTGCCATTACAACTACGCCAATAAATTAACCTGGAAGCGATTTCAACACTGGCAGCGCAAATTCAGCCGCAAGGGCATTGATCCTGAGCGGCTGCAATTGCGCTGGATTTCGGCGGCTGAGGGCAAAGAGTTCGCCGAGAAGATGTTTGAAATGGATGAAGTTGTACAGCGGTGTTCCGCAGAAGTGCATCGATGAGGATTATAAAGGGTAACAACCTGGAAGTTTCACCTTCGGAAGACGACGACCTTAATACGGTCCCGTCATCTCATATTATTTTGGATGATGAACTATGGGATCGAATTATCGAACTGACAGATGGCACGGCTGCACTTTGTTACCAGTGCGGTGTATGCACTGCTAGCTGTCCTTGGGGTGAGGTTAAAAAAGAGCCCTTATACGTCCGCACCTTTATCCGGCGGGCACAGCTCGGTCTCGTAGATGGGAATGAAAGCCTCTGGTTGTGCACTGCCTGCGCCCAATGCGAAGCATACTGCCCGCGCGGCGTTAATATTTCTGATGTATTCCGCGGTCTGCGAACCATCGCTTGGGAAAGGCGCTCAGTTGAACATGGACTGCCATCGATGCTGTGGTCGCTTTATTGGAACGGTAATCCCTGGTCGCAGCCACCTTCCCAACGTTCGCTTTGGGCTAAGAACCTGGGTATCCCCATTTTTAACCCTCAGCAACATGAAATCTTGTTGTACATAGGTTGCACCTCGTCTTATGACCACCGTGCCCAAACGATCGCCCGTTCGCTGGCGAGTTTACTCCTGGCTGCTGGTGTGCAGTTTGGTATTTTAGGTGACGAGGAACCCTGTTGTGGGGAGGCGGTTCTCAGTGTTGGGAATAAGCCCTATTTCAAAGAGGTGGTGCGTGAAACCTTAAAAATATTCTCAGATAAGGGCGTACACAAGTTGGTCACAATTTCGCCGCATTGTTTTGATGTCTTCCAGAACCATTATCCCCGCGTTGAGGGGGGGGATGCGATACTGCCCATTCACTACACACAGTACTTAGCGCAGTTGCTGGATGAGGGTCGGCTCAATTTTTCATCGACTGTTCGACCAAACGAGAATACAAATCCGGCAAATGAACCGAACGTTATCAAAATAACCTACCAGGACCCGTGCTTCCTGGGGAGGCATAATAGTGAATATGAAGCTCCACGTCGTCTTCTGGAAGCCCTTCCCGGAGTTGAAATCGTGGAGATGGAACACCGCAAGGTGGATGGTCTCTGCTGTGGGGGAGGCGGTGGTCGCATGTGGCTGGAGACTCTCCCTGGAGAGCGCTTCTCGGATATTAGAGTTGTCGAGGCTTCCCAATCCGGGGCTTCGATCCTGGCAACTGCGTGTCCTTTCTGTCTGGTCTGTCTTGAGGACAGCGTTAAAGGAGCCAGGTTGGAAGATATGCAGGTATTGGATGTAGCTGAAATAGCCGCTATGGCTTTATAGAAATGTTATTATCATGACCGTTTCAATTTACAACCCCGGAGAGGAACGAAAAAGCATCCTGGTCTACCTTGAGCACGAAGGAGGTGTTCTTGCAAACGTCTCCTTAGAACTCCTGGGAAAGGGACGTGAAATGGCTGACCAACTGCATTGGTCTCTGGCGGGACTTTTGATGGGGCATCAGGTTGTTGATCTTGCTCATGAAGCGATCGCCTATGGAGCCGACGAAGTTTGGTTTGGGGAGCATCCACTGTTGCAATTTTTTACGATAGAGGCTTACGCACATACAGCTTTCCAGGCCGTCTCTGATGGGAAACCGAGCATCTTCTTGTTGGGTGCCACTCCAAATGGTCGCGACCTGGCTGGGAGGTTAGCTGTCCGCTTCAGGACCGGTTTGAACGCCGACTGCACAGGTTTGCGGATTGATCCAGATAGTGGAGTTCTGGTAAGCGAGGTCTCGGGATTCGGGGGCGGTGTTTTGGCTTTGATCGAGATGCGGACACACCGTCCCCAGATGGCGACCGTCCGTCCGGGGGTGTTTACACCGTCAGAAATGGATCGAAACAGAACCGGAACGGTGATCGAAATCCCGCTGGTCCTTGAGGATGACATGATCCATACTCAAGTGGTCGAACGGGAGGTCGGAAGTGGGATCGATCTGACCCGTACGCCGGTGCTTGTAGCCGGAGGACGCGGGATCGAAGGCGATTTTCTAATGCTGCAGAAGTTGGCTGATCTGTTGGGTGGTGATGTTGGTGCTACACGACCGCCGGTCGATGAGGGACACATCGAGCGCCAGCGTCAAATTGGACAGACTGGTGTGGTGTGCAGCCCCGAGGTCGCGATCTGCTGTGGGATCAGCGGCGCATTCCACTTCGTAGTTGGAATCGAAAAAGCCAACACTGTTATAGCTATCAATTCGGATCCGGAAGCCCCCATATTTGATTACGCTGATTACTGTATCGTTGGAGATGTACACCAAATCATCCCGGAGATAATTTCCGCTCTGCAATCCCAACGGGAGATTGCGCATGCCTGATCTGCACATGGTCGTGTGCGTCAAAGTTGTTCCCAAATCTGAAGAGATACGGGTCGATCCGCAGACTATGCTGCTTATCCGAGAGGGGGTACGGTCCGAGATCAACCCTCCGGATATGAACGCCCTGGAAATGGCTCTGGATTTAAAGGACCGCCATGGAGGCCGGGTGAGTTTGCTCTCGATGGGACCTCCACCCTTTGAAAGTTATCTGCAAGCCGCCCTGGCCATGGGAGCGGATCATGTATACCTGCTCAGCGATCGCGCATTTGCCGGCGCAGATACCCTGGCGACCACCTACACTTTAGCGCAGGGGATACGAAAGTTGGGAGATGTGGACATCGTTTTTTGTGGAGAGGAGTCCGCTGATGGGGCTACGGGGCAGGTACCGTCCGGTCTTGCCGAGTGGCTTAATGTCGGGCAGCTCACGTTGCTGACAAATATCGAAATGGATTTGAAACGAGGTGTAGCACGCGGGCATCGAGAGTTGAAAGGCGGTTATGAAATCCTGGAAGTGCCGCTGCCGGTCGTGGTTTCTGTGACAACCGCTTGTAACGAACCGCGCTTTATGGATTATCGCATCAAGCCATGGGCGTTTGAAGCGGGGAGAGTGACGGTGTGGACTGCCGGTGATTTGGATGCCGACGAGAACCACATCGGGCTTATCGGCTCCCCAACCATTGTCAGCGGTCTTGCTGAAGCACCATCCCGTGAGCGCAAAAAGCAGTTCCTGGAAGGATCACCTGCAGAGATTGCCCAACAATTGCTGAACATATTCAGGGAAGACCTGCCACAATAATAAATTAGCTGCCTGACCCAAGACGGTTGTCTGCGAGGGAGCTCTCTCCAATAAAGTGTCATTGCTGCACCTCCTCCCAGACGCCCCTTTGGAGTGCGCAAGCTCATGTATTTGTAGCCGCTCATGTATTTTGAGCCGAGTATGCCAACGATTCATTTCTAGCTGCGAAAGCGAAGCTTTCGCCAAGCATACGAAGTATGCCAAGCATCCGCCCTTCGGATGCCGCATCTGTTCTTAAGCATCCGTTTTTCGGATACCGGATGCCCAATCCCCTCATCCTAGCTGGGGCGGCTCCCACGCCGCCCCTTTGGAGTGCCAAGCATTTTGCGAGTGAAACGAGCAAATATACAAGCATCTGTTTTTAGATGCAGGCTCACGTTTTTTGAGCCGGCTCCCACGCCCAGGGGAGATTGTAACGGGGGCACAGTACAAACGACATTCTCAAACTCTCAGCTAGCTAGTAAAAAAGGTCAGAATTTTTTTATCCACACCCACAAGCGAAAGCATAATCTGACAGCACGCTCGTGATTTTGTCATAAACCCAGGCGTTATAACTATTCGCCAATTCACCAGACCTTACTTTATTGTATTGGATGGGCATGTACTGGCTCAACAAAGTGAGGGGCACAGTTTTTCTTTCCAGGTTCTCAAACAGTTTTGATAAAGCCTGCTGCACGTCCGGGGCTGGCCAGTAATAGCGGGAACGGTCGCTGTAACTGTATTTCCGTGCAAATTCCAGCTCACTTTCATCGCCTGAATAGTACTTCTTCCAGTAAACGGGATTAGCGAGCATACTTTGATCCAAAACTTGCACCAGGTTGGACGCCCCTGCGCTCGATTCTTTTGCCAGCAGTTCCTCTTCTATCCAGGAGAGGGCATAAACGGCTTCCCGGAAAGCGAATGTTAGAGCAGGTCCCACTTTTAAAATGGCGAAATGATCTTCAACCAGTCTTTTCAGCGCCTCCCGGGTTTGGTAGTCGGTGGAATGGGCTTCGTAAACTAAGTGATCGTTCGTCTCGATGAAGCGCCTCAGGGGAGCAGCGGGCGCATGGTTGTATTCGAACAATGTCTCATCACCGTATTCAACACCGGGCTGTACGACGACCGCAATCACTCGTTCCCAGGCCTCCTCCAGACCCAGCTTGAAAAACGCACGGCGAGTGACTTCGATCGTTTCACGCACATCATCTACAGTCGTCACAGAGATTTCATCTTCCTGCTCTAGCGTTCCACCGGGGATGGGGACTTCGGTTCCGATTACATAGCAGGGCTTCGTGCTTCCTGGGTGCAGCATCGTGTAAGCGCCTTCTGCCCCCTGGCATAGTTCAGCGGTTCTTTTTGCTGCCGTTGTGATGCTGAGTGCGGCTTCCGGCGGATCGTCGGCGCATTTCATGCTCGCGTCCAGATGAATTTTGGTGAAACCAGCCAGGACATAATCATGAACTAGCTGGCGTGCTTTTGTCATCGCGCTTTCGGCTGGCTCGTCTTGCCAGACATGCGGTCCCAGGTGGTCGCCACCCAGGATAATTTGTTTCTCGGGCAGGTTGAACAAGGTGGCTAAATCATGTACATAAGCGGCAAACATGTCTGGGGTCATCCCGGTGTAACCGCCATATTGGTTGACCTGGTTTGAGGTCGATTCGATCAGCAGGGGTGAATTGTCAAGGACCATCTTTTGGTCCCAGAGTGCCTGTTGGAATCCCGCTTCCAGCACGAATTGATTCGCTGAGCAGATGGAATAAATCCCTCTGGGTATACCTTGTTTTTGTGCATACACAATCTCTTGCAGGGGTGATAGTGTATTTTTAGGTGTAGTAGTATTTGATTCCATTGCCTCTATACTCCAAGTTTGAGTTATTAAATCTGCTAACATGACACAAAACGGTTGTGATTGCTAGGGAGTGCTAAGCATCCGTTCTTAAGCATCCATTTGTTGGATCCTGGATGCCAACCGAAGCATCCGTTGTTTGGATGCCCAATCTCTCCCTTCTCCCAGACGCCCCTTTGGAGTGCCATGCTCACGAATTTTGAGCCGCCATGCTTGCGCCTTTATGGTAACAAAGCTGAAGCATGGCTTCAGCAGTCCACATCTGTTTTGGAGTGCCAAGCTCATGTAGTTTGAGCCGCTCAATGAGCTTGAGCCGGTCATTGCGAAGCACCTCCTCCCAGCTGCCCGGGCTCCCACGCCCAGGAACAAACGAGTGTCTGCGAGGAGGGTTCCCTTCGTTCTACTCATGGCATGCTATCCAACAAGGCAATTTACCTAGCAACGTTCTTCGTTGCCCAGCTGCCAAGCTCACGTTTTTTGAGCCGGCTCCCACGCCCAGGGCAGATTGCTTAGGACGCTGCACTCCCTAATGACATCCTTGTAAAAGTGCTCCTATAGACAGAATATTACAAATAAGTCTGTATAGCTTCCAGTGCCACTTCGAGTGTGGGCTGGGATGTTGTACCGCCGTGAGCGCGAGTGGAAAGCGAGCCGCATACCACGGCTAGTTTTAGATTGCGTTCCAACGACCATCCGCTTAAATATCCATAGACGAATCCGGCGTCAAAGGAATCTCCCGCCCCAACTGTGTCCGCTACATCCACCGGTATGGTAGGCACGCGCTGCACCTCATCAGCACGGATACCGGCACCGCCATCACCCCCAAGTTTTAACGCCGATATTTGAACGTGGTCCGGGAGTTTTTTAATTGCCTGGTCGATATCACCAGTTCCAGTGATTGCCACAGCTTCAGCCTCATTTGGGAAGAAAATGTTTGTGAAGGCTAACAAGTCCGCCACGCCGCTCCAATTTCCATGCGGATCCCAATTTACATCCAATGAGGTCGTTATCTGTTTGGAGAAGGCTTTCTTGAACAACCCGAGCAGACCAGGTTGCAGATTCTTCTGGAGAAAATAACTCGCAACGTGAATATGGCGTGTTTTGCGGAGGAGATCGTCGCTGATCTGCTCGGTTTTTAATGCACCAATTGCTCCCAGGTGAGTCAGTATCGCCCGGTCGCTGCCGCGATTGAGGATCACGCTCAGCCCGGTTTTCTGCTCTGGGTCTGCGATCACGTTCGACATGTCCACGCCTCGCGCTTCCATTGCACTCATCATGAAATCGCCAAAAATATCGTCTCCCAGCACGCCGATAAAAGCCACATTTAAACCCAATCGGGCTGCGGCGCAGGCAAAGATGGCCGATGATGAGCCGATCGTTAAGTCAGCCGAACGGACCAGTATTTCAACTTGTCCGAATTCTGGTTCTAGACCAGGCTCGGAGAGGATCAAATCAGGGTTGAGTTCACCGGCTACTAAGACATCGTATTCAGGCATTTATACTCCTTAAAACTTTGTCGTCATTATAGTATTTTACATGCCATATGAAGTGTACCAGCCTTCAGGTGCTGCCTTTGCTAAATCAGGATAATATTCCCTCCATGGGTGGGCATATTGGTTTGCGATCTCAGTCAGTCTAGCTAATCGTGCTGCAGCTACCTCCATTAACCAAGATTCTCGTTCACCTTCTGGCATCGAAATGCCTTCTTTCCAGACAGCCCGACCTCCAATGAAACCGGAGGCTCCCGACTTGCAGGCAACTTCCACTTGTCGTGCAAAGGTGTCAAAATCCACTCCTGCACTGAGGACCACCCACGGGCATGGGGAAGCAGTCGAAACAGCTTCGCAAGCCTTAGCCCATTTGGCTTCATCTGGTTCAAGATTTGAGTCTACAGGGAATTCCAATTTGAGTACGTCGGGACCCAAATTACCCAATCGCTGTGCGATCTCGGTAATAATATCTGGTCTTTGAGCTGCAAATACTGGAGACCGTATATCAATCTCAGGATCAACGCTGTATGAAAGAGGCTCCAGGAAGAGCGCAATATCGGCTTTCCGGCACGCGGCTATAACCTGGGATGTGAATCTCTCCTGTCGCTCAGTCAGCTTGCCCCCTTCAGGGTGGTAATAGATCAGCAACTTGACCGCATCTGCCCCCATACGCTTGATCTTATCCACGCTCCAACCTGAAAGCAGCTCTGAAACCCGCTCAGTTGAGGTGCCGCCGTAGCCGGTCTCTTCGACGGCAACAAGCAGACCTGTAGTCCCTGGTAAGCTGCCGTTAGCGATGGTTTGCGCTGCGCTGTATACGGGATCGAGCAGTACCGCGCTAGCGTAGGGAGCCAAGACTCGCACTATGGTTGACTTGACTGCAACAACTTCTTGGTATGGGACATTTTGCGGTGCTTCTGGGTTGAGCATTTTCACAATGGATTGGCGGTGGTCAAAAGCGAGAATCGCAAAGGCACCATTAGGTGTGGACGTCCCGGCTAGCCCGTGGATCTTTCCAATCGTTAAATGATTATTGGTCATACAGGAACTCCAGCAAATATTATTTTGTAATTATTCTCTTTCACTTACTTTCCGTTACCCAGACTGGTGTCTGCATGTTGGCGCGGTTCAACGACGAGCTTTACAAGTAATATTAGACCTATGACTGAAAAAAATATCGAGACGGCAAACATGGTTTGGTAGTTCCTTATTTGTACGATTGCACCAGCCAGTATTGGGGCAATTAATAGCACAGGTCCTGTCAATGTGCGGGCTAATCCGATATAAGTTGGTCTCTCAGAGATTGAACTGAACTCCATCACAATATTGATATCTCCTATGAAGTTGCCTGAGTTGGCGATGCTCATAAGCGCAAACGCTGGAAATACCCAAACCACAGAGGGTGCAATTATTAACAAGGTCAATCCGAATACCCAACATAGGCTGGTGTATGTTAGTACCCGCTTGTAACCAAGGCGGTCACCCGTAAATCCCCACAGACCGAATCCAACAGCGCCTCCGCCGATAAGAACGGCTGTAAAGATCGCAGCGGAAGCATCTGGGAGATTAAACTGTTGTATGCTGTACACTGCTACAAACCCGAAAGCCATGTTCCCCAGGTATGTCATTCCTCGACTCGTGATGAAGTTGCGAAAATTTTTGTTTTCCCACATTGTAGTTTTTATACGTCCCCAGGTAGATTTATTTCTTGATGGAGGCGAGATAGTGCTTGACAAATCAGGTTCGCGGTTCAAAGTCAGGAAAGCAAAAGAGAGCGCAAAGCTGAGAAATCCAATCAGAAAACACAGCGCATAATTCAGCGAATAACCAACCCTGGTAAGAATTATGCCGGCGATAGCGGCTCCTAACACTCCCAAAATGCTGCCTATCATAGTCGCGAAACCCCAAAAACGCCCTCGGTGTGACACGGGTATAAGCCTGGCAATTAATTCTTGCCAGGGCAGTGCAACGAGCCCACTGCTCACTGAGATCCAAACCATGAGCAGCAGAAAAATCAACACAGCTGTATTTTGAGGTAAGGATGGAAGCCACAGCGCTGCAAATGCTAACGCAAGATAGGGAAGCCTTTCAATAGCTCCCAATAACACTACAACAGGAAGTTGGCGAGGGCTTCGCTCCACCTTGGGGGCTAGAAACAACTGGGGGAGGAACCAACCCGCATCTTTGATGGCTGGGATTAAACCGATAACGATTGGGGAACTTGTTAACGTGCTGGCGAATACGGGCAGTATTGTATATACCGATACGAAACTATCACCAAACAGCCATGTGCTCACATCAGCGGCATTTGCGAGAAAATTCCGGCGGAATGATGCTCTTATCTGCGGGTGGATAATGGGATTCGGTTTCAGGGTAAAAAATTGGT
>SDBT01015622.1_pt1 | contig 12059 bp, 13 predicted proteins | sample 2277101 | NCBI WGS metagenome assembly SDBT01 (sample SAMN10404973, study PRJNA504765) | marine sediment metagenome | isolation source: marine sediment core GS10_PC15, 103 cmbsf | place: Arctic Ocean: Southern Knipovich Ridge | collected 2010
GAATCTGTCGAGATAACGTAGTTTCCACTTCAAGAGTTCCAGACTGACAAAATCCAATCTTCGTTTTTGTTTTCTTTATTTGCTTTGTTTTTGATAACGCAATCTCTCCTTCAGGTACAGGTGGATAGAATCCAATCCTTATCTTCTTGATTTTTGCCTTCTTCTTGATTTTTGCATCTTGACACATCCAAACGGTTAGAACAGTTAGGCATAACACGGTGCTCACTAAAAATACGACAGCCAATATGTCCCACATTACCATAATTGTTTCCTTGAAACTTACTCTTGCAAAGCTTCCAAGGTTATTTTGAACCACCAAAGAGCATGATCAATATGCACAAACTGATCACAACCCCTATCCGCCTTAGGCATTCGCTCAGTCCCGAGGGTAAGTTTCATCTTTTCATATGAGAACAAATATCCATTGTCCCTGGCATCGCCATACCAGCCATGAATAGAAGCGGGCCTAAAACCGTTCTGACGATACCAACGCAAAGTCGGGCGATCTACCGACTTGATACAATTCCGACCCAGCTTCCTCCAAAGCTTCCTCCAATGTATCCGCTGCATGATGCTATTTTGGTCATTCACCAGCAAATAAGAACACCCCTGAGAATCAAAAACCAAAACCTGCAACTTCTTGTCATTCGTAGGCGCGTAGAAAACCTTGTAGTCCAAGTCGTTCCATACGAATGGATTCCGTTGAGTATGCTTTTGCTCAATGCAGATAGACCAGATTTCTTCGATAGTCGGAACAATTCTTTCTATCTGCAATCCCCAGAAATTGTCCATCATCCATTGGAGACAAAGATGCCCACCATCGCCCCAGGCTCGATGCACAAAACCATCGATCAGGACTGCTAAAGCATGAGATGCCCCGTTGGTATCGAAGTCCTCTGCATCATCACGAGGAAGCATTTCTCTCAAATGCTTACCCGCACGACGGGCATAAGCTGTTGCCTTGTTGACAATAGCATCGCGCTCATCCATAGACTTGGAGAAACTTTCAAGTTCAACGGCAGCTTGTTTTTGTGTCATCATTGCTATTGGTCCTTCGCAGAACTATCTTCGGCCATTTATCACTACCAGTCATAACGCATTACACCGAAATTTTCTGCAATCAATATTTCCTTGAACTCATCCACGGTAGGCACCTTCTTGTCAGAGAACATCGCTGACGTTCGTATGCCTTTTTCGACATCATCAAGGTGATCCACCAATTGATCCAAGAAAAATTCCCAATCGTAATCGGCACCACGATAGAATCTTTCCGATTTACACCCGAAGTATTGCAGCTGCCCGGAGGCTTCTACCCAATCACCAATAGGCGAAACCTCGCCTTCGTCAAGTCTTTCATGGCTTTTCTTGTCACAGAAATCAATCCAAACTTGAAACCGTTCTTCCAAAGGGATATCCGGGTTAGTGACGTACTCGCGCAAATGTTCTTGTGAGGCGATACGCAAACATCTCCAATCCTCTCGAAGAGAACGCAGCTTCGAAATTCTTTCATGTATGTTCATGGTCGTCTCTCCACTTCTTCTGCCATTTTAACGAGCCTGGGCTGAAACTCCGCAATAATCTCCACCAAATCAGCTTGCGCGTCCATAACCGTTCGTATATCTTTGTATGCACCAGGAACCTCATCAAGCCCGCCAGAAATCAACGTAACTCGCTTGTGTTTCAACTCTTCTCTTACCGAAGCCCAACGGTACTTCTCTTTGGCAGCTGTACGAGACATTGCTCGTCCTGCACCATGAGCAGCTGAATTCAAGGATTCGGCTTTGCCTTTGCCTCTAACCAAAAATCCAGGGTCAGCCATACTGCCAGGAATGATCCCGAGTACGCCTTGACCTGCGGGTGTAGCTCCCTTTCGGTGGACAACAACTTCTCTGCCGTTATGCGTCTCTTTGAAAGCGAAATTATGATGGTTTTCCACCTGAGCCAAGGGCTCAAGACCCAGTTCCTTCAGTACACTCGCATGAATGCAGTGGTGATTTGCCGACGCATACAGACCCGCCAACTGCATGAGTTCCCAGTAAGCTTGTCCGTCTTCATCATCAAGAGACAGCCACGCCAATTTCTTATACTCACGCGGAAGCAACGGGTGCTTTGCCATTGCAATTTTGGTGAAGTGGTTAGCGATCTTCGATCCCATTCCGCGCGAACCACTGTGCGTCAAGATAGCGACATACTTGCCTGCGGGTACGTCGTCGAAATCTGCTGAGAACTCAATTTCTCCGATATCGATGAAATGGTTTCCACCACCTGAAGTGCCAAGTTGTCTCCAAACTGTATCCTTATCAACAACGCCTTCAATGATCGACCAGTCTTCATCCAAGACATGATGATCACGACGATCTCTACCTTGGAAGGCGGCTCCCAATCCGAATCTCGTATGCTTCTCGATTGCTTTACGAAAATCATCTTCACGATCAGTAATCGGATCGTCATCTAATACCTCAATGGGAGTTACAGACAGCATCATCGAGCACGAAATATCTACGCCCACACCATATGGCATGACCGCGTTATCAAGAGCCAAGACACCACCAATACAAATTCCATAGCCAAGGTGTCCGTCCGGCATAATTGCTCCAGCAACAGCTGGGGGAATTTCCATTGCCCGCTTCATTTGATCAATGGTTTGTTCGTCAATGTTATCCTTGCCCCAAATTGCGAGAGGCTTGTCTTTATTGAACTGATATGTCTCTTCTGGATGGAGTACATCGTACCAGAGCTTTGCAGCTTCTCCAAAATAAGGATCATCAAAATGCTGTTGAGGACCATTGAACAAGCCGTTAGCCACGCTTCGTCGTGCCTCGGCTCCGATGCCTGCATCTTTAGCTGTATCTTCGGCCTTCAACAAAAGTCCAATGACTGGCCCTTGCTTGAATCCAATCTTGATTAATTCCCTTGCTTTGATTCCCATAATTTGTCAACCAATCCATTCTTAAGGTCATTTTCCCACATTACTATAACACAATGTCCACATTTTGTCAAGTAGCCAATGCGAGATTTATCCCGCTTTTTTTGGCTTTTTTGACTCTCGCTCAGGCTATCAAAAACTTCGAGATTGCCATGCCAGTAATCCCCGAATACCTCAATAATAGTATTGTGCTGAGGAAGCCAAAAATCCACGAAAAACTTATCATACATCCGCTCATTGTGCCTATACGCGATATTTTGCCTCAGCAGAAAATCTCGCACTACCTTCTCTGGCTTAGTGATTTTGTGCTTGAGCTGAGTTTGAATCCCTCTCAACAAAGCATCCAGGTAAGGAGCCCTTTCATCGTCAGACATCTTTGACCATTTCGCCTTATGACCCTTTGAAATTTTATCTTTGGAGATTTGAGTGTGTTTCTTTCCCTTCCAGTAGTTTATACCTTTGCGTTTTTCGCTGAGCCTTTTGCGTGTTGTGTCAGTATGGTTTTCGCCGAAAAAAGGATTATCTTCTCCTGTTCTGGGCCTACATTTTTGACACCATTGTTTGGCATTGCGGCTAATCTCTTTCTTGCATTTTTCGCAATGTTTCGGACCATGCCTATAATTAGGATTATTTTCTCCTTTTAAGCGTTCAACATACGCTTGGGACAAACATTTCATACCACAATAAACTCGCTTTTGTTTGCCGTAGACTTTGAATTCTTCGGCACAAATTGGGCAACTTTGTAAATGCATAATTTTCTCCTTAGTCCCAGATGACTATCTGGTATTAGGAGAAAATGCGAGAAATTCCTGCGAATATTAATAATCATTCACCACTTGAGCCACCTTGACAACGCAACGAAGAAAAACCCAACGACCCAATAGAGATTGACGACTATCTCCGCCACTTTCCATCCTTTGCTGAATGATGTTTCACTAAAAATGGGTCGTATCTGAGGATTCGCCATTTTCTTAATGTCGAAGAACCGTATTTGAATCACTGAGGCTGCGATTAGCGACGAACCCCATGCCCACAAGATATTCCCCTGCCAGAACTCAGACTCCCACCCAACCCACGTGGCAAGAACGACCCCTGCGAGCACAACATGGGAAGTGACAAAGAACCTGCGAAACCTCTTTTCCGCCGCATCACATGAAGCTTGATTTACTGGGGAAAAAACAGTCATCATTACATTTTCTCTCAAATCTCATTTAGAGTAAAGATTCTCTGTTTGCAATACAGCTCTTCAGCAGCCACATCTCGGATAAATATCAAGAGGCAATCGAGGCTCGACAGACATAAAATCCTGCAAGCCCTATAGACCAAAGGGCTTTTTACGCATTTTGACATCGATCCGGGTCTATTATTTGTTGGAGCAACGTCTGCGTGGCCTTAAAGGCCCAAGCCTCGATCCCTCGTTGAATCTCGATTATTCCGCCAAAAGCTCCTGAATCGCTTTAAGCTCCATTTCACGACGTTGATCAGCACTGACAAGCTTATTTACCCGTTTGTCAAGGGCTTCCATCTCTTTTTGCTTCGCATCAATAGATAACTGGGCCGCACGAGATTTCAAATCACTCTTCCAATCCGCAATCGGGAATCCCAACCAACTTAAATCAACGGGCAAGCCAAGTTCTTTGGCCGCCTTCGAAGCGTGTTCTTCCTTCTGTGTCAGGAAGACATACCAATCTATTATTTCGTTGGGATCGGTTCGCACTTGAATGTTAACTCGTCCATGAGTTGTTGTAGAATCACGTCCTATAGATAGGTTTGTCTTCCACTGCGGCTTTTTCTTTGCCGCCTTGATCTCGTCCTTTTTTTGCTGCACTTTCTTCAGCAGGTCTAATACCAATTCATCAGTCGTTTTCTTTGCCATTTCTAATCCTTTGCAATTGATTTTATGTTTTTTAAACGTAATTTCTTGCCCGTACTGAGCACTACATCTACCTCGACAAACCCTACGAGTTTGTCGAGTACTTCTTTTTTCGAAAGAACAGGACTACGATCATTATAGCTGTACCTGTGGCGGTTCGTATATGTGAGAGTTTTGGTATCCAAAGTTCCATCTTCTGCGAGCTTATATCCACGAACCTTTTTCTGGTCAGGATACCCATCCATGATCCTTTCAATGTGCCAGAATGTGATCACATCTCCATCCATCGTGGTATAGTTATACTTGCATTAAACTGATCGACCAGATCAGCGTAGTTAGCAACTGGGTCGGGATTGTTTAACTCAGCCAAAAAAGAAGCGTCACCCTTAGGGAAGAATAGTTCGCCATGCTTAGGCTTTGAAGAGTGGGCAAAAATGTGCTTCTTTTGAGAAATTCGGGTTGTCTTCTTCCAGAGGCTCCAAGTAAACCATGGGAATCTTCCCATATATATGGCTTCCTCTCCCTTTTTGGTCATGTAGCTACAACCCGGTTTCAAATCACGAGCTGAAACCTTCTTGCCTTGCCGTTCAGTGTTTTTAACAGCATCAGAATATGCTTCCGAGCTACAGGGCAAAAGAACAAGGTCTGCACCACTCCAAGCATAAACAAATTCACCTTCAAGTCCACGCTTGGAACAGTTCGTCTCCATGAGTAGACCGATTAGATTTTCGGGAGTAATTTCAAACTCGATGCCGCGACCGTCATAGACGCGGATCATTGAGCGATTGGAGCCAAAACTGCTCCAAGGGTATCGTGTTATCCCCTTGTTTAGAACAAATCCGTCTTGCGGATTGTTGTCAAACTCAACTGGCTCAATCTTGTCATCCCGCCAGCCTTCCCAGGATTTCTCTTTTCTCAGCTTGCCTTTGAGATCGTAGTAAATAACGTAGGCCAATTTCTCAGTATACGTTCCTTCGCGGTGTTGGAATCCTACACGGATTTTTTTTGGTATAAACATGTTTTCACCTTCCTAATTTGCACAATTCCAGCGTCAATTTAACACTATATTATACAAGAGAATGGAGTGAAAAGTCAAGTGAAAAATCATAAATGAACAAATCGCTTATTTGCTGTCTCGTCGAGCTATCATCGCATCGGCCAACTCAAACGCCCGAATCGCGTCGGCAGCCGGATATTTAACATTATTAGTGCCATGAGCCATGATGCCCTGCAATGCCATACCGGCAAACCAATCACGTAAAGACATACCAGGATCGCCGGTGATCTCAGCCGGGAATGCTGCTCCTCCGTCATTTTTGGACATGATTTAATCTCCTTTAGACATAACGAATAAAACAAGAAGCAGCCAGCCCGTTAAGACCAACTGCTTCTTGCGGAGGGGAAGAAGCTCTACTTTAATTCTTAAAAAGAATTAAGTGGGTATCTTCCCAGGTTTTTTACCTCTCAAATCATCGTCAACCACGTCATCCATTGTGGTGGAGTATACCACACTCCATATTGTTGTCAACCCTTTTTTTGGACTTTTTTTATCGATCATAACCTCTGGCGTAGTATGAAGTTACAACATTAGAGGCTGAGAAGCGTTAATGCACTTGCTATATCCGAAGAGATTACTGGCAAGGACGATGAAATCCGCTACGCTCTTGGATTCTTGAAAATCGTAAAATCCTTGTGCTGCTGGGTATACAATAACACCTTCAAGATCATCTGTTGGACACCGAAAATTCCAGAAGCCATACTCATCCTCATACAATTGCGAGGATTCCTCTGTCCAAAGTAGCAACGGATTGAGGATCTCTTTAAAAGTAGGTTCCTCAGAAACTTGCCAATATGCTTTTAGATATCGACCCGGTTCTTCGTGAGGTTTCACAAAATGGCGAAGCGAAAAAGTAGGGTACCCATCTACTTCGTCACGTACTAACATTACCCGAATGCCATCATGATTGCCGCCAATGTCCTTCAGGCATATCACTCCCATTTGCTCTTCTACTTCTACAAGTTCTTTCAGAAGCTTACTGCATTCCCCGCTGACTTTCTTTTGGTAATTCTCATAGATGTAATCGATTCGTTGACAGATTTCATGAAATGCAAAATAAGCCGTAGAAATCGAGAAGAAGAGATCAGGCATATTTCGATGAGCAATACGAGCAACTGCTCGTCCCACAAAATGGCACATCTCCTTGGGATTCGATTGCCAGTGAGACATGAAGCGTTCCAAATCTTCCAAATGACTACCGATGATTTCCTGATCACCGATTCGCTCCACGAAAACAAAAATCCCCTGAACTTTTCCACCGTCGCAAAAGTGAGGAACAAGAGTGGCAGAGCAACGATGCAATTCTTCTTGCATCAGAACTTCGACTTCGCATTTTACTTTCTCTCCCTGCAATGCTTGATTTAGATGGACTTCGACACGAGGATATGCATCCCCTAAAAGATCACCAACGGTTTGCCCACAGATTTTATCACAATCCTGTCCGAAGACTTCTGAGTAGGCTCGGTTTACATACTGATAGCGCTTATCTTTTCCTACATATGCAATCAATGCATGGAGCGAATTGAAGATTAAATCAATTAGGTCGTAATTAGAGCGAAAAGCCAGCTCAGAAATTTTGCGATCAGAGATGTCAATGAATGTAGCACAGATACCACTAAAATCGTCTATCGGGACAAGATCCCCCAACAGCCAGCGGTATTCTCCACTACATGATTGAATACGAAAATCAAACTGGTGATGAAATTTTACGGCCTTGTTCCAGTTGATATCGAATTCATCTCGATCATCAGGATGTACAAGCTCTTGGATATCCTGGATCGTTTTAGGAATAATCCCGACTAGTGCAGCCCATTCATTAGTGAAAATCGTTCTTTGGACTCCATTTTGTCGCAGGACAGAAATGACCAGATTGCGTTGACGTAATTCGCACGATCCCTCTGCTTCTCGCAGGCACAATTCCATGGGCAGCCTACCTAATTATGATATTTAATTTCACGCTATTGCAATCTACGCTATTCCCGCAGAAAGTCAATTCTTAGTAGGGTCATTTCCCTCATTTCCCTCCCACATGATATTTTCTTCTTGAATTTGCTTGTCCTGATCCTTTTTCTGAACTCGCAGCAGCTTTGCCATTTCGCTCGGACAGACTTTTAGTTCTGGGTCTCCCATAGTGAGCATGCCCGACTTTTCGAGTATTTCAACCTTGTGACAAAACATAAGACATGCAGCCACATCGGCGTCGTTAGGTTTAATATAATCGTATAGGTTGAGACAAGCCCTTGTTGGCAACAATCCACATTGATACGCTTCCTCAGAGATGCGCATGCCCATCAATGTCGAGAAATAGCTTGCCATTGGGCTTGGGACATGTTTTCCGTCTATTTTTCGCTGCTCAAACTCCCACCGGAGCAAAGACATGAAAGAGTGAGCGAAGATCGAACCAGCTTCGTCCACATGCTCTACCAACCAATTCAAACGAGCCTTGACATCTTCTTGGACTTCCTCCCACCAGCTCGCTTTAATGAATTCCTGTTTTAGAGAATTTACAATAACTTGTTGCACAATTTTTTCTGACATATTCCATTATACCTAGAATCGTCGCCGTTTCTTTTTCTTTGGAGGCGTCTTCTTAGGCGATTTTAATTCATCGGGCTTATTCACCCGAGGGCCCACTTCGTCTACCCTAAAGTTTTCACTCAACGACGCACCATCCGCCACGACATTCGTCAGTTCTTGTAACCCTTCTACAATTTCTTTGCCGAGGCTTTCCGAGGCATCGTTTTCAGGAGCTTTAGCAGTCTCAGTTTTGACCCCATCGGCATCTGCATGAATGTTTGCCGGGGTTTGCCCCGTTGAACAATGCGAACATTTATATCGATTCTTGGCAGTCATAGAATCCCCAAACGGACACGTCGAGGTCGCTTTGGACCCGTCCCCCTCCCATTTTGGTCCTGAGCAATGAAATATCCGTTCTTCCTTGTTTTCTCTCGCCATATCTTCACATCCTTTCTCCTCCAATATACCACAGCGTCCGGAAATGTCAATAGGGAAGGGCAGGAGTTAAATCTCCTGCCCTTCCCTATCTATCTTAACATGTGCAATCAGCGATTAACTCGCCATGCGGACAGCCTTGCGAGCGGAATCATCCTTAAACGCCACAGTAGACGTAATTCCCTCATACTTCCAGTGAGAACGGTTAAGAACGTGAGGCTCAGAGCGACCGATGACTAGCCGGTAATAATATTGTCCGACTTCCTCGCCGTCGATGCCAACTCCATATGTGAGAAACCGCTTGTCAATTGCGAAGCCCACCTGCTCCAACGGCTTGCTGTACGGTGTTGCTCCACCGCAATATTCTTTCTCTCCGTCAGTAACAGATACGACACAAGTTGCTCGACGAAGGACATCGAGATTCCCGAAGAATTTGTCTTTGGCTGACTTATGAGATGCTCCCTTAACCCCACTCTTAGACTTACGAAGAATTCGGAGTAGGTCACCGTTGAATTCACAGGACATATCCCAAAGCTCTTCCTTCGTAAACCAATCAGAAGCAACAAGGAAATCGTCACTGTTGCGTCGACCGCTCCACAAAATATGGGTGCCGGGATTTCGTCCATGGTGGATGCTCCCCCGCAGTCGCGACAGGGCTATCACCCCAATGTCATGCTTGAGAGTCTCAACGATGGTGGCATATGCCCCTTCATTTCGCAGGTAAGGGTTGATATGCTGAGCCCCAGTCACGCGAGATCTGTCTCCCTTGGGATAGGCTTTTAGGGCGATGAATTTACCCTGACCAGCGAGTTCGTGTGAATCCCCAAAGGTTGCCCGAATGTCTCCTCGATCAACCAGTCGCGGTTGCACTGCCACTTCTTCCTTCTTTCCTGTTCTCCTGTTTCTCCGTACAACAAGAACCTTAACGCCGTCTCTCTTGGCCTGTCTCACCACTCCACATGAATAACAGGTGACGGCGTTTTCACCCTTTCCTCGAATCATGCGGAGGGCTTTCGTCGATAGAGCTGTCATAATTTTTCTCCCATAAAAAGCCCTACCATGTTCGCGTATTCCATTACGTTTATTAACGTCGCGTCCATGACTATCAACGAAGTATAGCAAATTGCCCCCAAGTGTCAAGAAGATTTTCTGAATTTTTGTAAATAATATTGTGTTTGAGTACGTTTCGGTTTGCACGCGTCCTGAGCCACGTGATTATCGGGACTTGGAAACAACATAAACGTTAATCTATATCTTGCCCAGCTTCACACTTGGCATATTTGTAGCTCCAAAGGTCACTTAAACCGCCTGCTTTTTCCAGAGCAACCCCTCTTGCTATTGTTTCTTCGTCGTATGGATTCATCCCGTTTTCATGCTGGATTATAGCTTGTATTAAACGCCCGAGCAACTCAGCATCGTTTAAATCCAATGGCGAGTTGGCGGCAATGCCAAGCTCTTGAGAAACATGCTGTACGTATGAACCCGTTTGGTTTTCGGATGATGGAGCCCATCTTCCAATAATTTGCTCTACCGTCCGAAGTCCGTGCTTACGTCCATAGTTTTTGAGAACGCGAGCCATCGCTCGTATCCCATATTCCGGAGAGGCGAAGGTGATAAAGCGTTCGTCACTTTGATCTTCCGCCATGCCCTGCCAGGCAGTCCTGTTGCGTTCAATGTTGCCTGGGTTATTATTCCTAAGCCCTCGGGGGATGTTAGTGGTTTCCGAGCTATTGTCAAGCGTTTCCTCAGACAAATTCACAGAATTAGACTCATTTCCCGCAAAATCTGCATTATCCTGTGGCTCAGCAGAAGATGCGGGAAAATTTTCCGGCATGACTTGGGTAATTATTTGCTGTGGCGTAGCTCCATTTTGCAATTGCTGTTCAATTTGTGTAGGTGGGATGCCTAAAGAGAGCAGCCATGCCAATGCTCCACCTGCCGCCATTCCTGTAGGGATCTCCCAGCCACGCGCCAAGAGTTGACGGAGATGGTTGTTGTCCGTAGCATATCGGTCTACATCAGCTATCTCAAATTGAAATTCGTCTTTATAATAAGAAGTGCTGAAGTCGGTTTCATTGTCATCGGCTATTTTCTCCATGTCAAATTTCCAACGTTGTGTGCGAGCTAATTTTCCAATATGCTCCAATACCTCCGGAGACACCGGAGCACCAGAAACCACATGAGGACCTCCTATGAGCGAAACAATTGAAACCCCTGGAAACTTTTGTTCTACCTTGGCCACCAAACTAGGATCAGGATCACCTTGAGACGGATCTCGTTCTCGATTCCAAGTTGTAAGGGTAGTTAGATTTAACTTAGGAAATAATCTTCCCCGCAGAGTAGTTTTAAACCATTCCCATCCACGATCTTGGAAAATTTGCTTTTGCAGACTCGGAAAATCATCGTTGGAAGCACTTGAAAAATCGTTATCTACAAGCAACCAAGGGCGATTACTCAGCATTTCCTGAATTTCATCGAAGGCGAATTTGTAAGACCAGTTCATCACATGTTATAATTGCCCCTCAGCACGCAAAATTCCTCGTCCAAACATATTATCAGAAGTTGACTTTGGTCTTTTAGCTACCGAAGATTATAATAGACAACCTAATTGGAGAAAGAGCTACTAAACGAAGAATTTTGCTCAACGCAGCACATGAATATGGACAAAATCAAAATAATGAAAACGGCTGGACTCCTAGGAAAATCAATATTTAAACGGATTGGTTTTATTCTGGAACCAGGAGTTACTACGCAAGAGCTAAATGATGCAGCTCGCAGTAGTTTAGAATACAATGAAGCCATTGCTGCGTTCAAGGGGTATGAAAATCCCTCCATCGATTTCCCTTTCCCTTCCGAGACAAGCATCTCGCTTAATTCTGAGGTCTGTCATGGAATACCGAGCAGCCGTAAAATTAGCGGTGGAGATCTGGTTAGCGTAGACATTGGCATTAGAATAGGAGAGTATGTAGTAGACGCCTGTCAGACGTTCGAAGTAGGTGAAGTCTCTGAAGAAGCTGATCATTTGAACTACTGGACTAAGACTGCCTTAAAGAGGGCTCTGCGACATATTAAGGCTGGCGTCAAATGGAATGATATTGCCCGCATCATACAAAATACCGCTAACAACAAAAAGCTAGGAGTAGTCAGAAGTATGGCGGGACATGGAATCGGCAAATCTCTTCATGAAGCTCCGTTTCTTCGAAATTACATGTGTCCTGAGAATAAAGGCATTTTCCTAGAAGAAGGACAGA
>SDBT01015623.1_pt1 | contig 12059 bp, 8 predicted proteins | sample 2277101 | NCBI WGS metagenome assembly SDBT01 (sample SAMN10404973, study PRJNA504765) | marine sediment metagenome | isolation source: marine sediment core GS10_PC15, 103 cmbsf | place: Arctic Ocean: Southern Knipovich Ridge | collected 2010
CGTCGCCCTCGGAGGTTTCGGGTTCGATATATTTCGGGATCGGCGGAACATCCGGTTCGCCCAGGTCGGCGATAGCCTGCGAATAGATTTCTATTTTTCCGCTTGTTGTGGAAAACGGGTTGGCCTCGATGTCTTCGATCTGTTCCTGAAATGCGACGTGCGGCGTTTCGTGCTTGTATTTAAGGAATCCGCGCTCCTTGAATTCGTCCCAGTCGTCGATCTCCGAGCTTGACGTCAGTTGCTTCAGCCACTCATCCTCGGTCATGTCGTTGTAACCCTCAATGCCGAGGCGGGCGGCAATGTCGGCGAGGATGTCGATGTCATTGCGGCATTCGCCGTATGGCTCGATCGCCTTGTTAGAACAAGTGATGTAGTGCCCCATGGCGCCGGTCGTGAACACGTCGTTACGTTCGAAATGGGTGGTGGCCGGAAGCACATAATCGGCGTAGCGCGCGGTCGCGGTAAGGAAATGTTCGTGGACCACCATGAAGTCGAGTGTCTTGAGGGCGCGATCCGCTTTGCTTACGTTCCCCAGTTGGTTCACAGTGTTGCCGGCGATGGAATAGACCATCTTTATGTCTGATGGATAACCTCCGGCGCGGCCCTCCAGTATCGCGTCGGCCCACTTGTTGAAATGAACCGAAACATTGTCCGGGCCATAGCCCCCCGAAATTGCCATCAGCTTTGTCATGATCGGATATCCGAAAATCGAGATACCGGCCTCGCCGCCCGAGACACCGACGTTGCCGGTCATGGCGGCGAGAGTCGCGGCCGCCCGGCTGAACTGGTCGCCGTGCGTCGTTCGGCAAGGCCCATAGCCGGCGGCGAGCGCGGCGGGCTTGGATGTCGCGTAAGCTCGCGCAAGCTCGGCTATCGTCGCGGCGGGAACGCCGGTTATCTCCTCGGCCCATTGCGGCGTTTTCGGAACGTCGTCTTCGCGTCCCATCACATATTCCTTGAACTCGTCGAAACCAATTGTGTACTTATCGATGAAATCCCGATCTTGCAGATTCTCCTCGATGATGACGTACGCCATCGCGACAAGCATCGCGGTGTCGGTTCCGGGTCGAATCGGAATCCATTGATCGGCGAACGTGGCGGTGGAGTCGGTGCACCTCGGATCGACAGATACGACGCGCGCTCCGTTTTCGCGCGCCAGGGCCATGTGATAGCTCGAGTTTGTCCCCCTTATCGAGTCGCTGGGGTTGAAACCCCACATGATTATCATCTTCGAGTTGAGCAGATCTTCGCGCTCGTTCGCCGTGAAAACTGTGCCGTAGGTGTGGAACGCGGCAAATACCGCCCCGTCGTTCGAGACATGCGAATGGAGCGTCGTCTGTCCGCCGGACATGTTGAGCAGGCGGTCGAGGCATGCCGCGTGGTAATACGAACACTGGTTGGTTCCCGAATGCGAGATGTTCAGGATCGACGTTGCGCCGTGTTCTTCGCGGATCTCGAGCATTTTTTTGGAGATGGCGTCGAGGGCCTCGTCCCAGCCGACGCGCTCGTATTTCCCATCGCCCCTCTCCCCCACCCTTTTCAGCGGATATTTCAGGCGTTCGGGATGATACAGGCGCTGGCGGTATGCGCGACCTTTCAGGCACGCGCGAAGCTGCAGCTCGTCGGACACGTCCGGAAGCGATTCGTCCGTCGTGATTCGCTTGACGACGCCGTCCTCGACGTGCGCTATCAACAGGCAACTGCCGCCGCAGTTGTGCCCGCAACCAACCGGGATCTTCTTCACTTCACTCGTCATGTCGCGCTTCTCCAATCTATTTTCTCTCGCGGCTTGCGCCGAATACTATCCGTCCGAACACGTCTTACCGGCATTCTATCACATCAGGCTCACGGAATACGCGGACGCTCATTCTACCGCATCGGCCGTCTGCCCCTCGTATGCGCCTGAGTTTTTTCTTGCCATCGACGTGACAAAAAATGCGATGACGCCGGACAGGATCATGAGAACCGCAAAGACATACAGCACGGACACATAGCTATTTTCGCCGTCGTAAACCGCCGCCGCCCATACCGGCCCGACGCCGGAACCGATGATTGAGATCAGAGTGAGAATTCCATATATCGCTCCAAAGTTCTTCAGCCCCAGGGCCTCGCTTGTGAGGATAGGATTAACAGCAAGGGGAGCGCCGACCCCGAATCCATAGAGTACCGCGAACATTATGACATAGTTATTAGTTGTGGCGTTTATTGCAATCAGGATCGAAACGGCAACCACGACACAGGCGCCGGCCGTCGCCTTTCTTGCTCCCCAGCGGTCCGCAATCGGTCCGAAGGCAAACTTGGCGCCGGTCATCACGAACAATACAAGAAGCCAGGCATTCGCAGCTTTTGTCGGCGCATGTTCCAATGCGAGCAGGTGCGGCACGAAGTGAGTTCCGATAGCGCTGGTAACAACTCCGATAATCAGCATGACAGCCGCGATCTGCCAGAACACCCGCGTCAATAAGGCTTCCTTGACACTCAAGCCCCAGCCCGGCTGTGCATCTTCCGCAGGCAGATCGGGATCGACATATGGTTCATATCCAGCCTCCGCCGGATCAGGCTTCAGGAAAAAAACTATTATCGGCAATCCTATGAATAGAATTATGATTCCGCTCACGGTGTAAGCCGCCCGCCAGCTATAATTGTAGATAATCCAATTGGCGAGCGGTGTCATGACCATTCCGCCGACACTGGTCCCCATTGCCATCATGCCCATGGCCATTCCCCGTCGCGAAACGAACCATCTCGAGATAACAAGCGAGCATGGAATCACCGTGGCGGACGCCAGGCCGATCCCAATGAATGCATAAACGATATATAGTTGCCACGGATACGTTATGCGCCCGGCAACCAATATGCCGCCCCCGATCATTGCGGCCCCGGCGATCATAATACGCCTGGCGCCCAACCGATCAATAAGCGTCCCCGCGATCGGCGCGGTTAGTCCCATCCCACCGGCCCCCACCGCCATTGCGATGGAGAGCGTCGTCCTGTCCCAGCCCAGATCGTCTACCATGGGTACAAGAAAAACCGTGAACGTATTGAGGATCGCTCCGTACAAAAAGAACATCGTGGCAAAGCACGCGAGAACGGTGCAATTGCCATATGTCATCACCTGCCATGTTGTCCGCAAAGAGTCCGCAAACGAACGCGAGGAGTTCATAGCGAGAACGTTCCTTCCATTGAAAACATCGCAACGACGGGATCGAGTGAGCGCAAAAGCGAGGGGGACGATTGGCAGGATATCACAATCGTGTCATGAAAGCAAAAGGATGGATGGCGACCGCCAGAAAGAACGGGGGCGCGGCGAATCGCGCCCCCATCCTCTTGTCGTACTCTCAGATTGTCGTACTCTCAGACGAAAATCCTCGGGAACGTCCCGCAGTTACGTCCTAGCTCTTGACGCCGGCGGCCCGCTTCGCCTGCGCTACGTATTCGGCCAGTGGGGCCTCGAAGAGAATCATCATTTTCTGCGCCTCCACCGAGCCTTCGGCGTGAACGGTCGTGACCTCCATATGCCCGTGATCGGCCGACGCGACCATCCTGTGCGCCAACTCGATCAGCCGCAGTCGCTCCTCGGTCGTGTACCGCTCCGAGCCGCCGAGGTAATACTCCATGTATTCGCGGGTATCCGGATTCGTCCAGTCTTTGTACGTGGGCGCGGTCGTGATGATTCCGCCCGAGATATCCTGGATCAACTGAACGAAGCGATGGTAGTTGTTGGCAAAATGAAGCTTGGCCATATTGGCGATCAACGGATTCGGCACGGCCAGCTCTCCGCGCATGATCGGATCGTTCGCGGCCGCGCGCGTGAGCGCCTTGAGCGTCTCGACGTATGCGGCCATCTCGGCTATCTTGCCGCGCACGTGGCCGACGCGCTCGATGCCGTTCGCCTCCGCCATCGCGATGCCGATGCCGGCCATCGTCTCGACGATCGGGATCTTGTAGCTTATCGCGGTGTACCGATGGAAACTCGCAAACGTGTAAGCGAGCATCATCGAGGCCTGCCACTCCCCGCACATGAAAACGCGCTCCCACGGCACGAACACGTTATCGAATACGACCATCGCCTCCGACAGCGCGCGCACCGGATGCTCCTGTGGAAACTCGAAGGCGCTCCGCTCGCCGCGGCCCGGCCTGCAAATCATCGTGATGCCTTCGGAGTTGATCGGGATCGCGAAGCTCAGCGCGTAGTCGGCCTCATCCTCGCGCATCTGGCGCGTGGGGGTGACGATTATCTCGTTGGCCACCGGCGCGCTCGTTATGTGCATCTTGCACCCCTTGACTATGATGCCGTCCTTCTGCCTGTCCACGACACGGAGATAGTAGTCGGGATGCTCCTGGTTCAGGGGAGACTTGCCGCGATCTCCTTTTGCATCGGTGACGGCGCCGCACATGGCGGGGTCGTTCTTCTTCAGATAGCGCAAATACTCATCCGCACGCTCGACGTACTCCTCCTTACCTATCTGCTCGGCGACGACCTTCACGGCGTTCAAGCAGTCGGTTCCGACATCCTTTCCGAACGGCAGCCCGCCCGTGAGCCGTATCGACTCGCCGATCATCTTGCTGCGCAGCTCGAGATCTTCCGTCGTCTTCAGCGTCTTGAAAAATCGACTTATCGGCTCCCCGGTCTCTTCGTCCTCGGCCACGAACAGATTCCGCACTTCCGGGTCCTTGCTCTCGGTAAGCTCGAAATCCTGCGCCACCGTCTCGACCGCCACCTTGAGCAGCGGGTGCCCGGTCACGTCCTCGACCTTCTCTCCCAAAACGTACACGCGCCTGCCGTCACGCAGGCTTTCCCGATATTCCTCAGCGGTTCTGAGCGCCATTACCCAGCGCCTCCTCTCATCTATTCATTCATGTTTCACGACTATTCCCAATGTGTCCGGAAATTCGGTTCGGAACATAAACTGTTTAGTCCGGAAAGAAGTCATTATATCATGAACCCTGACAAAGGGAAACGTCCCCCGACACGCCATGTTTTTCTACTTGACAACGCGGCCGCTCGCTTTATAGAATTATGCGCGCATGGGTTCGTGGCGATTTTCTCTTCGCGCGGCCTTCGTGGCAAAGTTATCGCCCCACGCATCCGGGAGAAAGACGGCGTTTCGCCGGGCGCGTTATTTCCGTGAAGGTTTTGCCACACAGCGAAGGCTATCTTGTGGTCGAATTGGACGCAAGTATCCATCGCTTGTCGCGGCGCATTCGGACGCTGAGTTTATTGCGCCCGGCGCGCGAAACAACGTTACGACCCGCCGGAAACCGATTCTGGCAAACTCAGGCTCGGGGCTGATGCGTCGAAGCCTGTGCTATAGGAGAGTCTTTGACATTTCCTAAGAACAATCAACGACAATAAGGAGAGGCCGAAATGATATCTTTCGAGTTAAGCGACGATCAGCGGATGATCTCGGAAACCTGCAAGAAGTTCGCGGTGAAAGAAATGCGCTCAATCTACCGCGAGTGCGACGAGGAGGGCAATATCCCCGCCGCGTTCATCGAGAAGGCGACCGAGCTTTTTCTCATCCCCAATTTCTTACCCGAAGAATACGACGGCGCGGGCGAGGAACGCTCGGTTGTCAGCGGAACTATCGTGGCGGAGGAACTGGCATACGGCGACCTCTCGCTCGCGATATGCGCGCTTAGCCCGGCGACAGTCGCGTATCCGATCCTCGAGTTCGGCACCGAAGATCAGAAGAAGAAGTATCTGCCCATTTTCTGCGATGAGGAGTTCAAGGTCGGCGCCGCCGCCCTCATGGAGCCGCGCATCGATTTCGACCTCGCCTCGACTCAGACGACCGCTACGCTCGACGGAGAGGATTACGTCCTGAACGGCGAAAAGTGCCTCGTTCCGCTCGCGGCCGACGCCGAAGTCATACTGGTTTACGCGCAGACCGACGCCGACGCCGGCGCGGCGGGCGTACAAGCTTTCCTCGTCGACAAGGGCGCGGCGGGCATGGAAATCGGCGACCGCGAGAAAAACATGGGCATAAAGGCGCTCGACACGCGCAAGATCACGCTCAAGGACTGCCGCGTTCCCAAGGCCAACAAGCTCGGCGGCGACGCCGGTTGCGACGCTCAGAAATTGCTGAATTACTCCTATGTAGGGCTTTCGGCCATGGCCGTCGGCGTGGCCAAGGCCGCGTTCGAATACTCGCGCGATTACGCGAAAGAGCGCGAGGCCTTCGGCGAGCCCATCGCCTCTCGCCAGGCCATCGCCTTCATGCTCGCCGAGATGGCCATCGAAGTGGACGCCACGCGCCTGCTCACCTGGGAGGCCGCCTGGAGGCTCGACAAAGGGCTCGATGCCAACAAGGAGGCGTACCTCGCCAAACAGTACGCGAGCGAAAAAGTCCTGATGATAACCGACCGCGCCGTTCAGATACTCGGCGGCCACGGCTACATAAGAGAACACCCCGTCGAGCTCTGGCTTCGCAACGGCCGGGGGTTCGCCACTTTCGACGGTCTTGTCACCGTCTGATCGACAGAGGAGGAAGTCCGTCATGATAGATTTCGAACTGGATGAAGCCTTAGTAAAACAGAAAAATATGATTCACATGCTGGCCGAAAACATGATGCGGCCAATCGCGCGCCAATTTGATGAAGAGGAGCACAAAGACAAGCCCTGGGACTTCATCAATATGATGTGGGAAAACTCCAAGCAGCGCAGCGCTTCCAGGCTCGATCCCAAGGAAGACAAGCCTAAGGACGACAAGCCGAGCCAGAACTCAATCCTGTACGCCAACATCATTGAGGAGCTTTCCTGGGGAGACTGCGGAATATACCTCTGCATGCCGGGCGGCCTTGGCGTAGCTGCCGTGGAAGCCGTCGGAACCCCCGAGCAAAAGGAACGAATCCTCAGGCGCTTCACTGAGGGCCAGCCGAAGTGGGGCGCGATGGCCATTACCGAGGCCAACGCGGGCTCCGACACGGCGGCGATTACGACCACGGCCGTGCGCGACGGCGATGAGTGGGTTTTGAACGGCGAGAAGATTTTCGTAACCAGCGGAAAGTCGGCCGTCGACGATTCCGAGGGCTTCGTCGTCATCTGGGCGACCCTGGACAAATCGGCCGGACGCGCCGGCATCAAGAGCTTCATCGTCGAACACGGAACCCCTGGCATGACGGTCACAAAACTCGAGGACAAGCTCGGCATCCGCGCCTCCGACACGTGTACGATCGTCTTCGAAGACTGCCGCATCCCCTTCGACAACATCCTTGGCAGCCCCGACGTGCAGAAGAAGGGGAGCACAAAAGGCTTCAAGGGCGTAATGGCCACGTTCGACGCGACGCGCCCGATGGTGGCGGCAAGCGGGATAGGCATCGGCAAGGCGGCGATCGATTTCGTGAAGGAAGAGTTAGGCAAGCGCGGCATAGAGATACGCTACGGCGTCTCGCCCTACAAGCTGACGGCGGTCGAGCGCGATGTGCAGGAGATGGAAAGCAATCTCCAGGCCGCAAGGCTGCTCACCTGGCGCGCATGTTCCATGATGGATCAGAAGATTCGCAACAGCCTCGAGGCCTCGATGGCGAAGGCCAAAGCGGGCCTCGCCGTCACGCTTGTCACGCAGAAGGCCGTCGAGTTGATGGGTCCGCTCGGCTACTCGCGCGACTCGTTGCTCGAAAAATGGATGCGCGACGCCAAGATCAACGACCTGTTCGAAGGCACGGGGCAGATCAACATGCTGATCATTGCTCGCAACATTCTCGGTTACAACAGGGCTCAATTGAAGTAAGGCGCCTCGATAAAGAATCAGGCCGGCTCCCACTAGCTGTTTCAGCGAGTGGGAGCTTTCTTTTCTCCGCCGGCTCCCACGGGCAAACGCATCAGCGAGATTCCGCTCACCGCGGATCGCGCCGAACGCGTCTTGATTGACTGTATGCGTCGCAGGATGGTATAATTACAAAAAAGTTTGCGGCAAAAATGCGGAAAGTTCCGGAAACACCCAATGACAAGAAATCTGTTAATTCATACTCTCCTGGCAGTTGCCCTTCTAGCGATTACAGGTTTTGCCACGGCTGATACGCTGACGCTGAAGAACGGGCATATCCACCATGGTAAAATAACCGCCGAAGAAGAAGGCCGCATTCAAATCAAACTCGAAAACAGCGGTGTAAGGCTCTGGTTTCCCCGCAACCAGGTACTCGAATTCGCAGTTGACGAGCCGGCTGCGGATGAAGAAGAACAGGAAACTCGTCCGGAAGCGTACAATTCCCCAGCAGGCCTCGAGGACGACGTCGAACGCGCTCGACAGATGCTCGAAGAACTGCGTCAGCAACAGTTGAACACCCTCCCCAAGAAGAAAAAACGGAAAAGCCGCGCGACTATCACCAAGCCTCCCCCAAAAGGCAAGAAGAAAAAGGGCGCCCCCCTCGTGCTCACCAACGAGGGCGTCGACGGCTTGATTCAGATTTTGCGAACGCACCATGACTTCTACAAACGGCTGGACGCGGTCAAGAATCTCGGAAGAGCGGGGGCGACGCAGGCCATTCCCGACCTGATCCACGCCCTCGACGATGACGTGGGGCTTCTACGCAGCGAGGCTAATAAGTCCCTTATCAAGATAACAGGGCAGAATTTCGGTTTCAAAGCCACGGACAAGCGAAACGTGCGTCTCTGGGCCATCGAGAAGTGGGAGGACTGGTATGCCGCCATCAAGCGCGAAAAGGCCAAAGACGACCTGGGTTCCTGGTTCTGATCGCCTTATGTGTCACCGCCCCCGCGCTACCATCCCACGTCCCTCTCATGACGGTGTTTCCCTCGCGGGCCCACATCATTCCTTGGAGGCCTAATCGATGAGATCCCGGATTGTCACCCTTTTTGCTATCCTGTGCGCGGCCGTGTCCCTCCCCAGCCCGATCGCCGCCGAACCGACGGTCCTGGTCGAGAGTGTTCCCAGGTGGAATGTCGGCGACAGTTGGCGGTTCCGCGTGGAGAAGAAACTGGACCGGACCGTGACACAGGGCGCCGGAATACTCCACATCACCATGCGTGTCCAAAAAGTCGAGAGCACGATGACCTACACCGTCACCGGAACCACCATGGTCGAGGGAGACGACTGTTACGTCGTCAGCGTCAGGGGCGTCAATAAGATAACCGGCGCCTACAACGTCACTCAGATTCAGGGGGACGCCTCCAGAGGCGAATTTGTCCAGAAGGCCGAGATTGAGGGAACGGAATGTCGCCGCGTCGGTGACCTCGCTTTCGTCAAGGCCGATCTGAAATCGCGGGGCTCGATCCAGCTCAGCGGCATGCTCGGCGGAATCGCGACACCGTATGAATCGCGCGAAACAACGATCGCCGACCCGCCGGCCCGCCTGCTGAAGTTTCCGCTCGTCGAGGGCGACAAATGGCGCGTGGCGTCGACCTTGACCACCAACTCATCCGGAACGTCGTCCGGCTCGGCCGTCACTACCTTTAACTACGACTGCGAAGTTTTGGGCCGGCGCACGACAACGCTTGAGAACGGCGAGAGCTACGAATCTGTCGCCATTTCGCAAAAAGGGACTCAGACGATACAACTGCAGGACTCCGGCATCAACATCGAGGACATCGACGGAGTCTTGTTTTTCGCGCCGTCGATCGGCAACAGGGTCAGGGACGACGCCGAAGGCGAGCTACTCCTGGAATTTATTGAAGGTTCCCGCCCCGCCTCCACGCCTGCCGACGAACAGATCGAACCCGCCCCCGACGCGTCGGTCACACATTAAACCTGAAGCTTATTATGTCCCCGTCTTGTACCTCGTAATCTTTGCCTTCGAGTCGGAGGTGGCCGCCATCGCGCGCCGCCTTCATCGAGCCGAGCCTTATGAACTCTTCGTAGTTGATTGTCTCGGCGCGAATGAACCCGCGTTCAATATCCGAGTGTATCTTTCCGGCGGCCCTGACCGCGCGCGTCCCCAATGGAACAGACCAGGCGCGAACCTCGTCTTCGCCGACCGTCAGAAATGAGATTAGTCGCAGCATCTCATAGACTTTTCGTATGAATCTCGCCTTGCCTGAATCCTCAAGACCCAATTCGGCGAGGAACTCCGCCTGCTCTCCGGGCTCGAGTTCGGATATCTCGCGCTCGATTTCAGCGCAATACTGCATCAGCGAGTGATGATTCTCGGCCGCATATTCCATAATGGCCTTATCCACCGGCTTGCCAATCTTGTCTTCCCCCACGTTGAGAAGCTGCAACAGCGGCTTTTGGGTGAGGAACTTGTAGCCGAAGAGAAGCTTTCGCTCGGTATCGTTCAGATCGAGTAGCCTCAGTGGCTTTTCCTCCTCCAGCCACCCGACCGCGCGCATCATCGCCTCTTTCTCAAGGCCCGTGGCGCGCTCTTTTTCCATCCGCCTGATCCGCTTTTCCGCTTGCTGCAGATCGGTCAGGTTAAGCTCGATATCGATATCCTTGATATCTCGCAACGCGTCGGTAGAACCGAAGGGATGGACAACTGAAGGATTTTCGAAATCCGCCGTGACAGCGACAAGAGCGTCGGCGCTTCGTATTTCGGTGATGACCTCCGACGTCAGGCCTGCGCCACCCTGTTCGGTCCTGGGAACGATGACATCCAGAAAATCAACGTTGGCGTAAACAGTCTTGCGAGGCTTGAAAATTTCAGTCAGATGGTCGAGTCGGGCATCGGGAACTTTTACGTTACCCACCTGGATTTCGTGTCCCTTGGCGGCGGAAGCGGGCTGCGCTCCCGTCAGGCTCGCGAACACCGAGGTTTTGCCAGATTGCGCAAGGCCAATAATCGCTACTTTCATCAGACTCCCTTATTCAGTGGAAACACCGATTAGAAAATGGACCTACCCAACAAGCGGGCAGCCTAGGAAATGGCGGCCGGCAGTCCCTGAACCAGGTCGCGCCCTCATGTTGAGGCCCCGCGCATTTTCTCGCGGTCTCGCCGTCTTGGCGCGCAAGATCATTTCCGCTTCTTGACGTTGAGCTTCGCCTCGATAAACTGCTTATGCGTGAGGTTCAGCAGGGTTGTAATCCTGCGCACGATGTATTCTTCCCGGGGATGCAACTCTTCATCGGCGTAGATGACCTCCCAGAGACTTTCAAGAACGCTTTGCTTTTCCGCCTGCGAATAGTTGTTGTCTACTACATTGGTGAACCGCCACATGTCGACGCTTTCCTCGCGCTCTTCCATGGCCAGTTTCATCAGATCGAGCGCGTATTCAGCCGAGAGATCGAACTTTTCCTTAAGAACCTCGACAATATGCTCTCCCTCCTGTACGGAGAAATGGTCGTCCGAATGGGCCACCTCGAGCAACAAAACGCACGTCGCAAGCTGAATCCTGAGTTTACTATCGTCATCCTTTGCGTCCAGCGGCTTTTGGCCCACGCCCTCAAAAAAATCCTTCAGTCTCTTGATAACCATTAAGATCTCCCGGTGAACGTAAAATCGATGTGACCTCTAATCGGCTTGTTTGTCGCTCCAATATCATAACACAGCGCAGGCGCAGGACAAAGCGCCGCCCTGCTTGACAACCGGAAAAAACATGTGATACAAGAGTGTGTGGGCTGTCGAATCTTTCCGGATATGGAACGAGGTGCTCCGGCTCGAAAGACCATGAAGTTTGCGCGCGCATTATCATGGCGTCCCCGAGAGTGACGAAAGAGTGAACGCCGTACGAACGGAAGGTTGAGCATGAGTGAAGTAGACGATCGAGACGCCAGAGACAGCTCGGAAAAACGTCCAGGCGCCGAAAAAGATAACGCCCCCATCAGCGCCTCCCCGGCGGTTTCCGGTTTCGCCATCCCCGCGATGGTTGTATCGACGCTCGCCGTCGGATACATTTCAATGCTCGCTTATTTCGTATTTGTCTTTACCGGCTCGCTTAATCTAGTGCGCCTGGGATTGAGCGAACCGGCGCTGTTGGGACTCGATGCGGGACTCGCCTTCCTGTTCTTTATCCAGCACAGCACGATGCTGAGAACGTCATTTCGCGGGTGGTTCGAGCGATTCATCCGAACGGAATATCACGCAGCTATTTACACGGCGACCTCGGGGGTGCTGCTATTGCTGCTCGTCGTGTTGTGGCAGGAGTCTTCGCATACTCTGGC
>SDBT01015625.1_pt1 | contig 12058 bp, 11 predicted proteins | sample 2277101 | NCBI WGS metagenome assembly SDBT01 (sample SAMN10404973, study PRJNA504765) | marine sediment metagenome | isolation source: marine sediment core GS10_PC15, 103 cmbsf | place: Arctic Ocean: Southern Knipovich Ridge | collected 2010
GACATCGAAAAATCAGATGATTCCAACCATGCAATCGAAGGCGACTCACTCCTGGGCTCCATTACTTTTACCGGAAACCTTGAGGGTTGCTTGACTATCTGCTGTGGTACTGATTGTGCAAAAACTATCGCCGCTAATATGCTGGGAATGGAACCCGATGAGCAGGTAAGCGATGAAGATGTCTGCGATGCTATCGGTGAAGTCACAAACATGGTCATGGGAAGCTTGAAATCACGGATCCAGGATAACATCGGAAACATTGAAGTATCGATCCCCACTGTAGTATGCGGACAGGAAATTGAAAACAGCCTCGGAGAAAAATCTACAAGCAGAATCTGGGTCAATGTCAACGTGGGACAAGACCATCCCGCCCTGTTTTCACTGATTTACAAAGAAAATGCAAACGAGTAATCCGACAGTTAAAAGATCAGGAAAATAAAATGCTGACTATGCAAACTGAACTTGGAACAAATTGCCTCGAATCGGCAAAGCAGGCTTTCGAGGCCTTTTGCACAGACATCTCTGGAATGTTCGGAGTACAGCTAAACTGCAAGTGGAAAGAGACTGTTTGCGAAACTACCGAGGGACTAAAGAATCGATTCCAGACATTAACCGCACTTACCGCCATCAATGCAGAGGGGGCAATGAATGGAAAGTTCCATCTGATCTTCGACAGAAAGGGTATATTTACTCTCGGTGGCGTAATCCTGATGCCAGAGGCTATGACTAATCTGCTGGAAAAGTGCGTCGGACCACAGAAAATAATTAACAACATCAAAAACGGAACTCTAAAAGAAGCACAGGAAATCAACGATGCCGTCGCTGAAGCATGTAATCTGCTTGTGGGTACATGGGACAGAATCTTCAGGGAAAATATAAACGGACATGGCCACTTTACACAGAGCGATTTCTTCATTGGAAATCCATGGGAAAATCCTCAGGAAAAGATGGGATTGAACCAGGAAACAAAATGTGTAGTCATCTCCTTTGATATGAAAATCGCACAATATCCTCCATTTAGTTGCGCTGCAATTTTCACACAAGATCTCATCGGACCAATAAACACCGAGCAAGAGCAAACACAACCACAAGATCAGCAGCAGGAACAACAAGAGCCACAGGCAGAAGAGCAACCGCAAACCGAGGAACAAACACAACCACAGAACCAGCAACAGGAACAACCCCAGCAGGAGGAGCAACCAGAACCACAAACCGAAGCTCAGCCGCAAACCGAGGAGCAAACAAAACCACAGGATCAGCAACAGGAGCAACCGCAGCAGGAGGAACAACAAGAACCTCAGGCAAAAGCTCAGCCGCAAAACAAGGAACAAACACAACCACAGAACCAGCAACAGGAACAACCCCAGCAGGAGGAGCAACAAGAACCACAGGCAGAAGCTCAACCGCAAAATGAGGAGCAAACACAACCGCAAGATCAGCAACAGGAACAATCCCAGCAGGAGGAGCAACAAGAACCACAGACAGAAGCTCAGCCGCAAAACGAAGAACAAACACAACCACAGGACCAGCAACAGGAACAACCGCAGCAGGAGGAACAACAAGAACCACAGACAGAAGCTCAGCCGCAAAACGAAGAACAAACACAACCACAGGACCAGCAACAGGAACAACCGCAGCAGGAGGAACAACAAGAGCCGCAGGCAGAAGCTCAGCCAAAAACCGAGGAGCAACCAGAGCCTCAGGCAGAAACTCAACCGCAAAACGAGGAGCAGACAGAACCACAGGAACAACCCCAGGACCAGGAGCAAACTGAGACGCCAGATAATGAACAGGCCGTTCCTGAAACTAAAACCCCCGACCAGGAAGCTCCTACTGTCGATGTCAGCAAACAGCAGATTTCAGATTCCATAAAGAATATGACTAACTCACCTGCCGTTTTGCCCGGAGACTTGAGCCACGTATCATTAAATATGCCCGCAAAAGAAATAATGCAGACCGATGTTCAGTGGATCAAGCCTGATGACAGCGTACAAACCGCTATCAATAAGATGCAGCAGAATGATACTGGATATCTATTGGTTGGCAGCGACGAAGAATTGCAAGGCATAATCTCTAATTCAAATATTGCCTCTGCATTGAGCCCATACCTAAAACCAATATTTTCAAAGTGGCGAGGACCAATGGACGACGCCACTCTAAATATTAAAGTAAAATGGATTATGAGCAGGCCTGTACGAATTGTTAAACCGGAAACTTCACTAAAAGTAATGATCGAATGCATGCAACAGCTCGGAGGAAGATGCCTGCCAGTAGTAGAGCCACAAAACAAACTACTGGGAATGGTAACCGTTTTCGATATCTTCAAGGTCTTGACTTCAAGCGAAAATGTTACAAAAAAAGGAAAAACACCACAGGCCCCTCCACTGGTATAGAAATAGCTCAAAATTGAATAAGCATAATGAGGTGATTAAGTTGGCAAAGAAACAACAAACAAAACAAGAAAACAAACTCACAAAGCTTGTGGAACAGGCTTCGATGACGATAAATATGGCCGAACCGGACGATATGGAAGAAATGCAGAATCTCCAAAACATCATCGGCGAAATAGAAAAAAACATCGGAACAATTGCTCAGGCTCCAACTCAATTGCTTGAACAGGTCAAGGGGACAACTTCAGATGCCGCAGAAATGCTACACGAGATACTAAAACAAGAGACTAAGGACTCCGCAAAATCGGTCGAAAAAATCGCGACGGCTGTATCTGAACTACAGGGACTTATTGACCAAATCGAAAAAAGTAATACTTCAGAAGATACCGATTCGCAAGCTCCGCAACTCGATTCGTCCACAGAAGAAATAAGCAACAAGGCAAAAAACGATCCTACAACATCACAGGACTCTTCACAAAATCAGCAGACCGAACAAACAGAATCCTCCGCACAGGAAACCACGATAATTGACGAAGAGGACGTGCCACTGGTGCTTGACTTTGTTGCCGAAGCAAACGAACACATCGAATCCGCTGAAGCAGGACTACTCGAACTTGAAAACGCGCCCGATGACAATGAAACGCTAAATCAGATTTTTCGCGCATTTCACACCATTAAAGGTATGGCCGGATTCCTTAATCTCCCTAACATCGGATCACTTGCGCACTCGGCAGAGAACCTGCTCGACATGGCCAGAAAAGCCCAACTCGTACTCGACGGGGCCAACACCGATGTCATCTTCGAATCTATTGACTTACTCAAAAATATGCTTTCGGATCTGAAGAAATCAGTTGAAGCCGGAAAACCTGTAAACGGTTGTGAACACTTGCCGGCATTACTTGAAAAACTAAAGAAGACTACACAGGGTGATCCTACTGAACAAAATGCAACCGTCCCTGACATACAACAGCAATCCGCCACGCAAACAGACACGGCAGAAAAGAGCGATCAAAAAACCGAACAAGCCCTGGACAAAAAGGATGAACCAAAAGCAAAGTCTCCAACTTCGGATCAAAAAACCCATACAAGCGATGAAAAAATCAAGGTCAGTACCACTCGGCTTGACAACCTGATAAACATGGCAGGGGAACTGGTAATTGCTCAGTTAATGGTAGCTGAAGAAGTTAAAGAGAAAAATGACCAGGAGTTAAACAGAAAAGTCGCACATCAGGGAAAAATAACTCGCGATCTACAGGAACTCTCGATGTCAATGAGAATGGTCCCAATTCAGGGAGTCTTCCAGAAAATGGCCAGACTCGTCAGAGACCTTTCGCATAAAGCCGGAAAAGAAATCAACTTTATTACTGTCGGAGATGAAACCGAACTCGACAGAAGCATTGTTGACAAAATCGCCGATCCCCTCGTTCACATGGTAAGAAATTCCATCGATCACGGTATCGAGTCGCCACAGGATCGAGCCAAGGCAAATAAATCCAAGACTGGAACTATCGAATTAAAGGCCTTTCACCAGGCAGGAAGCATCATCGTTGAAATATCTGATGACGGAAAAGGACTCGACAAACAAAGTATCCTAAAAAAGGCTATCGAAAATGGAATCGTTGATCCCAATCAGGAACTCAGCGATGAGGAAATTTACAAACTTGTATTCCATGCAGGCCTTTCAACCGCAAAAAGAATTACAAGTATCTCTGGAAGAGGCGTCGGGATGGACGTCGTAAAAAAGAACATCGATGCTCTACACGGAAAAGTCGATATTACCTCAACACTCGGAAAGGGTTCCACATTCACCATTCGACTGCCGCTGACACTGGCAATTATCGACGGACAAATTGTCAAAATTGGAAAGGAACGATTCATTATTCCAATCACTTCACTCGTACAGAGCCTAAGACCGGGGCAAACTCAGATATCAACTGTACATGACAGGGAAGAAATGGTCATGGTAAGAGGCGAACTAATGCCAATGGTCAGGCTATACAAGTTGTTTAATGAAGTACCCATAACAAAAGATCCTACTGAAGCGCTTTTGGTAATAGTAGAGGAGGACAACAAGAGATGCTGCCTGCTTGTCGATGAATTGTTGGGACAGCAGCAGGTAGTGATTAAAAGTCTCGGAGAACAACTGGCAAACGCCCAGGGAATCTCAGGAGGTGCTATCATGGGAGATGGAAAAATAAGTCTCATACTTGATGTACCAGGAATAATGCAACTCGCAAAAAATTGAAAAAAAGAGGAATAGGTGATGGCAGGTTTACTATTACAGGATGTAACGCTCACTGAAAGAGATTTCAGAAAAATCTCCGATCTCGTGTACAAACACTGCGGAATTAACCTGCACGACGGAAAAAAAGAACTCGTCAGGGCACGACTTGCAAAAAGAATCAGACTCGGAAACTTCAGAAGCTTCCCCGAATACATGAAACACGTACTAAACGATAATACAGGAAATGAATTCTCGGTACTTGTTGATGCTCTAAGCACAAACCTCACAAGCTTCTTCAGAGAAAAACAGCATTTTGAATTCCTTAGAAACGAGTTCCTGCCAGACATCCTTACAAAAAAAAGCAAAAATAGAAACTTTAAACTCCGTGGATGGAGCGCAGGTTGCTCAAGCGGCGAAGAACCATACTCCATTGCAATAACTCTCCTCGAATCCGTACAGGGTCGCGGAAGATGGGACATAAAGGTACTCGCTACTGATATTTCAATCAGCATGCTCGAAGTCGCTAAAATGGGAATCTACGACGAAGATAGAGTCGCTCCCGTACCGACTATCCAAAAAAACAGGTACCTCCTCCAAAGAAAAATAAATAGAAGAAAACTCTTCGAAGCAAATCAGGCACTCCGAAACACCGTGACCTTCGCATACTTAAACTTGATGAATAATTGGCCGGTCAAAGGACCACTCGACTTCATTTTCTGTCGAAACGTCATGATCTATTTTGACAAGACAACACAACAACGTTTAATCGGTCGATACTGGGACATCCTGGACTCCGGAGGAATATTGTTCACGGGACATTCCGAGTCGCTTACTGGAATCGACCATAAATTTAAATACGTAAAACCAACTATATATATGAAACCATAAGGATTTATAGTATGTCAAAGCAAAGAAAAATAATCCATGTCTCAGATGCTAAAGTTTCAAAAGACTCCAACGACCTGCTGATTACATATTCTCTGGGTTCTTGCATCGGCGTCTGTCTCTATGATCCGGCCGCACACATCGGAGGAATGTTGCACTACCAGTTGCCCGATTCGAAATTGGACCCTGATAAAGTAAAAGAAAAACCTTTCATGTTCGCAGACAGCGGTATGAAGGTACTGGTCGATAAACTCGTTTCCATGGGAGCAAACAAAAAACGAATGCAAATAAAAATCGCAGGAGGTGCCAACATGGATACCGGACCAAAGGGTTTTGATATCGGAAAAAGAAACCACATCGCTTTTAGAAAGATAATGTGGAGAAATGGTATGTTCATCGACTCTGAAGACGTCGGTGGAAGCTCACCAAGAAACTTGTACCTCGACATCGCCGATGGTTCAGTAATCGTCAAATCAAACGGTGTCGAAAAAAATATGTAATCTTAAATATTAAAAAATCGGAGAATATACGATGGCTATGACAATACTAATTGTGGATGACTCAAGCCTGACAAGAAAGGCAATAAGAAGAATCATTGGGATGACCGACCTGGAAGTTGGGGTGGTCTTCGAAGCCGAAAACGGCACAAAAGCTCTCGAAACTCTCGAAAAAGAACAAATCGACCTCGTACTCGCCGACCTCAACATGCCGGAAATGGGCGGTATTGAGATGATTTACCAAATGAGAGGAAACGATGCTACAAAAGACATTCCCGTCGTCGTTGTCTCGACCGAATCAAGTACCACAAGAATCGAGGGACTCTTGTCGGACGGTGTAAAAGATTATCTGCACAAACCTTTCACACCCGAAGAATTCAGAGAAGTTATTACAAGAACTGTTGGAGTATAAAAAAATGATTGAAACTACCGAACTATTAACAGAGGCCTTCTCACAGGCTGCCGAGACAATGGCTTTTATGAGCGTTATGCCAATAGAAGATGATATGCCAAAACCGAAGCAGACCATTCAGGCACAAATCAGCTTCACAGGATCATCGGAAGGATCGGTTCAAATACTCGCTGGTCCAGAGTTCGCCACAACGCTCGCAGAAAACATCGCTGCACTCGATGAAGTGGACGACCAGATAAGAGCAGACGCCATGAAAGAACTCTCAAACGTAACCTGCGGACTACTGCTGCCGCTAATTGCCTCTTCACAGCAGGATGTGTTCGATGTCACCGTCCCACAGGTAATAAGCGGAGACGATGCTCCCGAATGGAACGAGTTCATAGAACAAACAAATACAAGAGTCTTGAATATTGAAGACCATCTCGTAGCCATCAGGCTCATTAATTAAGACTGATTGTTGCTTGGGAGACATAAAGTGAAAACAAAAGATTTTTCACCAATAAGAAACTGCGGCGACTTGCCCGCACCAGAAGGTATCCTGATACCAGATGACCTCGGCGACTTGCTCGACGAATACATCGACTCGACCGTGTCAATGCTCGATGATCTCGAACAAGCCGCCATGGCTTATGAAAAATACGAAAACACCCAGGAAAACGCCGCGATGATAAGAAGGATTCTGCACAAAATAAAAGGCGAATCTTCAATGACCGGTTTCGATGATATCGCTGAACTATGCCATCAGGCCGAATTCGCTTTCGAGGAACTACCGGAACAGGTAAGACCGGACATGCTCCTACAGCTAAAGGACTGGATATGTGCCGCAATGCAGAATCTAAAAACCTGAAAATATCAAAGGAAAAAACGTGGCAATCGCTGTTAATACAAAAGTAAAAGTCCTCATCGTCGATGACTCCGCTATCGTCAGAAAGATTCTCAGCAAACAGCTCGAGCAGCATCGAGGAATTGACGTCATCGGAACTGCTCCGGATCCATATATCGCAAGAGATAAAATCGTAGCATTGGATCCAGATGTCATCACACTCGACGTCGAAATGCCAAGAATGGACGGAATAACCTTCCTCAGAAAGTTAATGAAACACCGACCAATGCCTGTTATCGTACTAAGTTCACTGACTCCCAAAGGAGGAAAAACCGCGATGGAGGCACTTACCGCAGGAGCAATCGAAGTCTTATGTAAGCCTGGACCCGCATACAGTGTCGCCGAGGCATGTAACGACCTCGCAGAAAAAATAATGGCCGCTTCAAAAGCAAGGATGGATAAATACATTCCATTTCAGCATCAGGTTTCTTCTCCGACGCAAAGACTCCACATGACTGAAACCACAAACAAAATTTTCGCCATCGGGGCTTCTACTGGAGGAGTACAGGCACTAACAAGGGTACTTTCTACCATGCCCGCAAACGCACCTGGAACGCTAATCGTTCAGCATATGCCAGCAAGATTCACAACCTCTTTCGCAAGCCGATTAAATGACCAGATTGCAATGACCGTTAAAGAAGCAAAAAACGGTGACCACGTAATACCCGGACAGGTACTCATCGCGCCGGGCGGTTTCCACATGCTACTGCACAGATCAGGCGCAAACTACTATGTAAAAATTAAAGACGGACCACTTGTCTGCCAGCAAAAACCAAGCGTCGAACTAATGTTCAACTCCGTCGCAAAATACGCAGGAGCAAACGCTATCGGTGCTATACTGACCGGAATGGGATCCGACGGTGCAAAGGGACTGCTAAATATGAAAGATTCGGGAGCACACACAATAGCAGAAGACGAGTCAACCGCAGTTGTATTTGGTATGCCAAAAGAAGCCATCGAAATCGGCGCCGCTGAAAAAATCGTACCACTACACGATATCGCAAGAACAATGATAAATTTCGCGCAGAGACTCGAAAATAAATCATAAAAATGGAGAGAGTATTATGTTCAAGGCAAAAGACATTATGACAAATAACGTGGCAACCGCCGCTAGAGATACAGACATCTACCAGGCTGTTAAAACTATGGTCGATAACAACATTACAGGCCTACCCGTACTAAATGAAGACGGAAGCCTCGCAGGGGTCATCACCGAAAAAGACGCACTAAAACTACTATACGACGTCGAAAACGACAACCAGGGAAACGTAGAAGACTACATGAGCAAGGGAATTGTAAGCTTTAACGAAAACGACAGCCTCATCGACATAACCGACTGCCTAATTAAAAACAACTTCAGAAGAGTACCAATAATGTCAAAGGGAAAACTCGCAGGAATCATCTCAAGAAAAGACATCATCGCCTACATACTAAAGCTAAGACACAAGGACTAATTAAACTTACCACGAACCAGCCAACTCAACTCCGACACACGACATACGACATACGACATACGAATCAAACCTCAACTTTGGTTTCAACTCTCTTCCTCGATGGCCTGGCTACTTCGACAATATCAATCGCCGATTTCGGACACGACTTCTTCGGGCATTCACCAGTCCAGCAATAAAGACAAAGCTTATCCTTAGGACGCCCGATAGCATCAACCATATCGTCAACAGTCTGATACCTCAGCGTCGTAACTCCCAAATCACGCGCAATCCAGTCAAGCATCGCTTGATATTTCTTACTCTTGTGGTCAACATATTCAGACACATCTTTCAAATCATGACCCTCGATACTCCGAATTGCCTTTCGTGCCGCAAGCTCATGGATAGAGCGTGTCGAAAGATTGAACCTGCAAGGAAACATCAATGGCGGACAAGCCGGACGAACGTGAATCTCCTTGGCCCCGCAGTCCCACAATTTACGTACCGTAAAATTCTTCAGCTGGGTACCACGAACAATAGAATCCTCGCACACAACAATACTGTTACCCTCGATTACCTCTTTGACGGGAATCAGTTTCATCTTCGCTATCAAATCTCGGGTCTGTTGCGAAGGAGGCGTATAACTCCTGCCATATCCAGGTGTGTACTTCACAAGTGGACGCCTGAAAGGCTTGCCCGATTCCATCGCGTATCCTAAACCATGGGCAACTCCCGAATCCGGAATGCCCGAAACTACATCTACATTAATATCCGTATCGCGCCTCGCAAGATGACGACCACATTTCTCACGCACGATCTCCGTATTAATACCTTCATAACTCGAAGCCGGAAAACCAGTATATATCCAATAAAATGCGCAAATCTGGTTAACCTCTGGCGTGCCGGCCTTCATCTGCACTATACCATCTTCATTTATCAGAACTATCTCGCCGGGCTCAAGGTACTTGACAACCTCGAATCCATTATTCGCAAATGCGCACGTCTCACTCGTCACCGCCCAAGCATCCGCTCGCTTACCGATAATCAGCGGAGTGTAACCGAACCTGTCTCGTGCCGCATAAAGCCCCGTCCTGTTAAGAAGCAAAAGTGAGCAGGAACCTGATATCAAATCGAACATCTTATCTATTCCCGCAATCAGGTCATTCTGCGAGCTGATCAACTTGGCTATCAACTCGGCCGTATTTATACCATTCCTGCCGACCTCGCTAAAAGATACACCTTTGCTCAGAAGCTCTGACGCCAACTCTTCAGAGTTTTCCACGATCCCATTCATCGCTAAGCAAAAAGGACCGAATCGGGTATTCAGGTAAATCGGTTGCTCTTCAAACGCACTGATTACACCGATACCTTTATTACCCTTTATATCCTCGTAATCCTCGTAAAATTTAGATTTGAACTGGCTCTGGCTTACGTTACGGATCTGACGGTAAAACTCTTCACCCAGAACTGCCAAACCACCGTATTCCGTCCCTAAATGGGAATGATAATCTGTTCCATAAAAAAGCGTTTCCGCACAATTACCTTTCGACACCACTCCGAAAATCCCACTCATAATCCCACTCCTTTAGAAAAAAAATCTCTGGATGGATCCATCCAACCCAATATTTAGCCATTATAAAAACCAGCTTTTCTTATGATATCATCTCTGACTCAAAAATCAAGCGCCAACAAACCTTTTTCGATCTTCACACCTAATTACACTATAGAAACAAGATTTAGAGACTCACTTGCCACATCCAAAACTCAATGCTAATATAAGCACCGTCGAAATATCGCTCATTAAAACTCACAGATTGACTGTCAAATGGATATTAGAGAACGAAAGAACATATTAGTAACCTGCGGACCAGGACTCGAGGACTATCTCCAAACCGAGATAAAGACCCTGGACATAGAATTCATCAGCACCCATCCCGGCGGAGTCCTCACCAAAGGCTCATTCATCGACTGCATGTCCATGAATCTCAATCTGCGGACCGCATACAACGTCCTCTATCTCATACGTGAGTTTCGATGCGGCTCTCCGGAAGCACTATACAAACAAATCACAAACCTGCCGTGGGAAAAAATCATCTCACCAGAAGAACAACTCTGCGTCCTCTCAAGGGTCGATACATGGTCAATAAAAAACACAATGTTCCCGACGCTAAAGGTAAAGGACGCAATCGTTGACAAAATACAGAATAAAACCGGCCAAAGACCGGACAGCGGACAAAACAGAAACGGAGCCGTAGTAAATCTGTTCTGGAAAAAAGACAAGGCATGGATATACCTCAACACCTCCGGAATAAAACTCTCAGATCGGAACTATCGCAAAATGCCCCACAAGGCACCACTCCGCGAATCTCTCGCAGCCGGTATCCTCATGGCCGCTGATTACGACGGATCACAGCATATAGTCCTGCCGATGTGCGGAAGCGGAACTCTCGCAATCGAAGCGGCGCTCATAGCCATGAACAAACCCGCTGGTATCCTGCGAAGCAACTTCGGATTCAAGCATTTCATACCATTCGACGAGCAGCCGTGGAAAATCATGCGAGCAGAAGCCCGCAAACAAATCCGCAAAGCCCCCCTGCCGAAACGAATAATCGCAACTGACATAGACAACATGGCAATCGCCGCCTCAAAACAAAACGCGAAAACCGCAGGCGTTGACCACCTGATCGAGTTCGACGTATGCGACTTCGCCGAGACCCCCCTGCCGCTTGATCCCGCGATTGTCCTGATGAACCCCGAATACAGCCAGCGTATGGGCGATCTCGAAGAGCTCGAAAAGGATTACAAGCGAATCGGCGACTTCTTCAAGCAAAAATGCCCGGGCCACACAGGCTATGTCTTTACCGGCAACAGAGACTTGGCCAAAAAGATAGGCCTGAAGACCGCCGCCAAAATCCCCTTCTACAACGGCAACATAGAATGCCGCCTACTAAAATTCAACCTATATAAAGGTAAAAAATAACCCAATATCGAAGATGGCGGTCTCCCGCAGGCTCCCGTAAGCCCTTTTACAGCAAGCACTTACGAGCGTTTGCGTGCAAATTGGGTTCGTTTTGTCATTCGTATATCGTATTGCGTATATCGTATGTCGTATCTGTAAATTGGGTTCGTTTTGCATATTATTAGTCGTTAGTCACTAGTTTTTAGTTGCTGGAACTTCGTCTTGGGCTCAGGGTAATTTTTAAATTGGGTTCGTTTTGCATATTTAATCGTGACTCGTTTCTCGTGACCGGTGGCCTGTGAGGCGTTGCGAATTGAACTGAAGTGTTTAAATTGGTTTCGTGTTGCATATTTAAGTGTGACACGCTTTTCGTAGGCT
>SDBT01015626.1_pt1 | contig 12058 bp, 8 predicted proteins | sample 2277101 | NCBI WGS metagenome assembly SDBT01 (sample SAMN10404973, study PRJNA504765) | marine sediment metagenome | isolation source: marine sediment core GS10_PC15, 103 cmbsf | place: Arctic Ocean: Southern Knipovich Ridge | collected 2010
GACTATTGGGGCATACACAGTGTTTGACAACAGTAGTCTTATAGGTAGGCCACTTTTTTCCGTGATTGAGCATGGTAGCCACAAAGCTTACAACATAATGGTTGCAACAGGTTTTGAGAACTATTTCAGTCAGATGGACAAGCCTATAGGTATCTTGGGGGAGGTCAGGGCGACTACGTATTATGACCTTTTCGAGTCTAGAGAAGGGGTGATGGTCTGCCGGCCACCCAGGTACAACCGCATTGAGCGTACTGTGAGTGAGTTTCAGCGTATTCAGGTTGGGAAAAGCATACAAGATACAACGATACTTCGAGAGGATATAGACAAAATATTTGATTTTGATGAGGAGCATAAGGTTTGGCGGTTCAGGCGTGACGCTGATTTCTTCATTAAAAGAGAAGACCTGCTTCACGACATTGAGACCCGGCGAAATGACATGGAGCTTAAATCCAGGGTAGATGCGAAATTTACGTTTCCTCTGGTAGGCCCTCGAGATTTCCCAGCGGGAAGCTATACTGACCCTAATCTTCTGATCAAATACGGTCTACGTGCTGACGGCCCAGTTGACAATCCCAATGTCCAGAATACCAACCTAGCTAAAATGTACGCCCCCATCGTCCTGGGGATAGACAATGCCAAAACTAGAACAGCTGTGGTGCCGGTGCGTGACTCCCGTCCCTACAGAGTTGGGAAGCTGTATTACCTGGAAAGTAAAAATGCTGTGGGGTACTGCGACACCGCAGCCATTCAACATGGGTATGGTACTATCTCTGGCCACACACTCAACATGTCTATGATGCGTAAGGTGGTGGAACGTCCTATTTCGGAAATCTTGGATAATCCCCATGAAATTTTGAACTTTGCCTTATGTTATTTGGCCGATCCTGCGGAGCCAGACCCTACAACTGACAGGAAAGCTTCGACCAAATTGAAAACCGATCTTATTAATTTTGGAACTCTTGTATTAGAAAAGATGCAGAGAATTGGAAGTATTCAAGATACTCGTAGCACTCCTGAGTCTAAACTGGATGCGGCACAGAAAGCAGCCAATGCCCGCCAGGATAACCAGCTTTTGTTGTCTAAAAGTATTAGTCTCACTATACGTAGGAAGGAGCAGGAGAGGGCGCAGGCGAATCAACCTAAACTGACAGATTCTGAAAAAAACGAAATAAAAACCGATTTTCAGAGAGAATCAAAAAACAGGGCAGCTACCGACAATAAAACAAAAGCACCTTCGAGCAAAAAGAGCGGTGTCTTTGTTTTGATGTATAAATACGTGCCAGACATCCTGGATCTGATTGTCAACGTGGAGGAAAACCCCAGCCTGACAGACCCTGACAAATCAGTTGTGGACTCCAAAGAAGCAGCAAAACAGATTGAAACTAATCATAAAACCAAGGCCGGTCAGGCTATTATTCGTGAGGGGTCATTTCTCACCTCTCGGCCCAACCTCATTGCTGGGATTCTCGATTACCGTCAACAAGACTTCCTAGACCTAGACACAGCTTCACGAAAGGGTGACCCCCTGGATGAGGTTGATATAAAAGTATTCCCAACGGTGGGGTTCTTTAAATACAACCAGTTTTATATTTCAGAACAGGGAACTCCTTTAGGAGGTCGGCCTGCTGATGTAAATTCCTTTTTTAATGCGTTACGCTTTCATTCCACGCCATTTGAACCTGGCCAGGTGTCGAGCAATCCCAATAATGTGAAGTTCAGTCAGCTGTTACTGGACGGACTGGTGCGTTTGGATTTGCTTATGAAATACGGCTCCGGACCAGTGACTGGAACAATTAATACTCTGTTGCCAGATCCTGCGGGATTCCCACAACTTTATGGTGCGGTGCTCGATATAGAGCGAGGATTAGGTTATAGGCTTTTTGGAACTCCAAAAGACCCTGTGGATTACATGCTTGAAAAGGGTGGAACTGGTCAGTTTGAGACGGATTTATTGTCGTACCCAAATACTTTACGGCTACAAGTGTCTGCTGCGGGAATCGTGGATAGTAAATTCACCAATGATTTCTTCACTATTCCAAGTTTTGCCGCCAACCGTTTTAGGCTACCTGTAGGGCACATTTTCAGGAGGATAACGACCGATCCTGCCGCTATATTCAACACTGAATTTTGGAGCGTCTCGGGTGGAGAATATGAAATCACAGGAAAACCCCAGGGAGGATTTAAAATACTTGGTTTGAAGGGGGCCACTATTCGAAGGACGACTTCGATTGAAGTGGAGCCTGTGGTAATTCAGGACGGTATACGGGCAAATAAAAACGTGATTACTTTTGATTTTGGAGAATCTACAGTCGGCCAATTTGTTCTCCCAACTCCAGCCGTGGGTCTTCAACCAACCGAACCTTCGGTTACTTTAGCCGATTTTGGAACATTCGATAATTTTATTTATTTTATAAGCCCTTTCACAGATATGACCCCCGAGCGCATTCTGGAGTGGTCTCCACCTGGGGACATGATTGGATACCGCACTAATGCGGATCACACTACTTTAAGAGAAAAAGCCTCTGAAGATAGAAAAAAGAGGCTTCTTTTTGACAATGATACTCACGCTTTTGGCCGCGGTCTTGATCTTGTGCCCGAAGCCTTAACACTTTCTAGTCGTGGCGATTTAATTATTATTCCTGAGGGTGAGGGTGGGAAATTATGGAAAAAGTTTAAGGATTTTACAATTTTGGCTGGTTTTTCGAAACCAGGTGATAGAACTAACGCAAAAGAGGGAAGTCAACGCCGAGCTATATTTAGACGAGGGACAATTAAGATCACCTGGAAGAACTTGAGCGGACAACCCGGTGGCCAGGAGCCTCAGGTATCGGCCATCAGAAGCCCTCATACTGCACAGCAGGTGTTTCATATAGGTGTTCCCAAGAGAGAACAAACAGAATTTGAAAACGCTATGCAGGTATCCGTACAACGGTTAAGGCAACAGAGGATAAGTAGAGGCGAACTTACCGAAACCACGGATACAAAGGTATGAGGCCGGATTTTCAATTTGGTAGGGTGACTGCGGTAAACACGACCGCCAAAGACCGCTCGGGTCGAGATTCTCCTCGTATAGACGTGAAGTCTGAGGTGGACGGTTCCATCATACCCATACCCTTGGCACAGACGGCCATGGATCAGTTTGCTCCCACGAAGGGTACCTACGTCCTGTTTATGCGCCTGGGTAACCACCAGAGCCGTGTGGTTAAGATGTGGGGCCAGAATGAGGACTTTATACGCAAAGGTCGCTTCGCCCTGAAAGAAGGCGAGGTCATGATTCAGTCCCCGAAAGGTTTGGGGTACCTGAAGCTTGACCAGGATGGGAGTGTGCGGCTGGTATCGGCGGATGGCTCCGTCTTCCGACACACAAGCAAAGGTACGGAACTCAAGAGCTCTCAGGTATTTATTCAGACAGACACCAATACCATCATGGAGTTCCTGGAAGACACTAGCATTCGGCTGGCCCGTCTGAATGAAGAGGGCGAAGAACTGGTATCCTTGACTCTCGATCCAGAGAACAATGCAGTTTTAAAGGCTGAAAATGATGCTACTATTAAGGCGAAAAATATTTATTTAGATGGAAACGTATCAATTGGACCCGGTGCCTCCGATGAACTTCAACGTAGTTTTTTTGGAGATGTGGTTACCGGCGGCCCGTTTGGTACTCATCCATTCGATTTTGTTACCTCTGCTCCGATTCAGGGAAGCAGATCAGTTAAAGCGGTGAGCTGATGGCTAGACAAGAATATGAATCTTTAGGGGCATTGGCTGAGGAAGAGTTTGAGCAGTCGGCCGACCAGGTCAATGAGGTACTGGAATCCAGTGCTGGCCAGGCCCTGGATGGTCTGCCGCCCGAGGAACAGGCCGCCTTCAGGCGTGTCCTGTCCCAGGTCAGGGATGCTACCGCCAAAGGCCTTGATATTGTGGCGGAAAGACAGGCCCGTGTAATAAAGAAGCGGGACATCTTGGAAGACGAAAAGGCTGGCATCCTGGAAGAATCTCTGAATTTGGATGATTTTTTCCGGGTGGTGAACAGCCCCAGGGATGGGAGGCCTTCGGTAGCCGCGGCCAGTGCTTCTGTTGCTTTAACTGTGAAGCGTGTTAAGGAGATCACGGATCGTGTGATTCAGGAAACTATAGAAATTGATTATAGGTTGTTATTACTAGACATTTCCCAGTCTAACATCGATCAGCGTGTAAGCGAAGGCCAGGAGGCCCTTGCAAACCTTGATAAGATCGACACCGCCCCAAGGTAAAGATGGATACAAGAAGGGAAAAAAAAATATGTATCGGCTGTGAAAAACCTTTTTACTATGTGACACGAGCACAGGTTCCGAAGATTTTTTGCCCCTCATGCGTGAAATTAAGAAATGCCGACTCCAAGCGCCGTTCGCAGGAGAAGCGGCAAACAGAGGAAAAAGTTGACCATGCAGCAGTTCGGCGCAAACTGGATGAAATCCCAGAGAGCAGAGGAGCCAACTGGGATGATGTTTTTAACAAAATAGATAGGGATACCACATGAAAGACTTGCTTTTCATAAAGCAAACATCGGCCGACAGGCCGGTTAGTGCAGACCTTAACGACATAGTTTTGGACGGAAACGACTTTGCCACTGTGGAAGGGCCGGAGCGCAAGGTACAGGATGTCATTAAGATGCTGATTACCAGGGAAGGCTCGAATTTTGTCTACACGGGCTACGGCTCCATCCTTTCAACACTTGTGGGTTCCCGAAGAGACCCTGATTTCCGTGCTCAAATAGAGAAGGGTATCGCAGAGTCCTTTGGCAAGCTTCAACGTATTGAGCAGTCTGCACGTCTTGATGAGCGTATTCGTGCGTTAAAGAGAGTCACTTTGCGGGATTCACCTGATCCCAGAGCACTATTTATTGTGATAGAGGTTGAATTGGAAAATGGACAGCCTATCCGTACCCAATTCCCAATAATTGTGGAGGCTAAGTAGGCCATGGCACTTATAAAAGTACAAACATTCCCAGAGCGCATAGGAATTGTTCGCCGGCGTATCCTGGATCAAAACAGCGACATCAACACTCTACCAGGAAGTGTGGCTGGCGATTTGTTCGTGGTGCCTTTGGCCCTCTCCGATGTCCAGCAACAGGCAGTCAACTTCTTCGTCACCACATCCATATCCCCCACGGAACTACTGGCACTGAAACAGGATGTTTCAAACATTGCTTTGCTGGCCACAGCGTTCAATACCTCAGAAGATGACATCCTTACTGCCATTTCAGCAGCCATCGATGTCCTGGGGGCCAACGTTGTTGAAGTCAGGAAACAGCCTACCAAATCTACAGGTTCTGTATTTTACGGCCGGGCCGACATTCCGGCAGGTGATCTGACGGTCGATATAAACAAAACCTCAAGGTCGAGCTCAGGGGCGGAACTTGTGACTACTGGCGCCGCTACCATGTTTCTTTCCATTATTGCCACGTATTTCGATCCAGACCTTGGCCTTTTTGTTATTGAAGTACCGGTACAGTCCACCCAGACGGGGGCAGACAGCAATGCGCCAGCCAGCACGGTCACAGAAATTGTGACTCCCGTGGATGGTTTCCCCTTCATTACCAACAAGTCCGACATCGATGGGGGTACCGATCTGGAGTCGGATGAAGACTTTGTTGCCCGATTCCTGGGCAAGTGGCAGGCTGTGGGAGCCTCCACCAAGGCAGGTGTTGTGAACTCTGTCATCACCTTCTTGGATGTGGAAGACACCTTCCTGGCAGACGTGGGTTCGCCGTTCGCCACCCGCGGCCTGGGCAAATCTGACCTCTACATTAAAAAACAGGTGGGTCAGTCAAATACTGAAATCTTGTCAGCTTTTAATCATCCAACCCTTGCCAACGCCATTCAGCCTGCAAAGCTTCCGATTTTGTCTCTTTCTTCCATATCTACAGGAGACGCCTTTATCCAGAAGGAGGACGAGGGCACAGCCCTGGCTGGATCAGTTCAGGCCCTGGACGCCATTCGGTTCACTACGCTACCAGCCTTCCCGCTTACAGTCACCTATCTGTACAACAGGCGGGTGGAGGATTCTCAAAATATATTCGATGACTCATCCCTGGCACCCCTTAACTACCAGAAGCCTGTGGATGGCCTAACAGCATCGGAGACGCCTTTGCTGGTTAAAGAGATGCCCAGACTGTTTGTGGATTACTCCTTGAAAATCCAAACGAACCCAGGGGAGACCAAGGCCCAGGTTGTCAATGCGGCTCTCACGGCCTTGAGTTCATTCAATGACCTCATCAATGGCGGCGACAAGGTGTTCAAATCTGATCTCAATGAGATTGTGGAGGCTACTCCGGGTGTTCTCAGGATCACCACGGTTACCAAATTCTCCGTTACAGGTCAGTCCGGTGTACTCGATGTGATCGAACCCAACGCAAACCAGGTGATCGACCTGGAAAACGTTACGATTTTGGCGGAATAAAATGTCGCAGAAACAGACATCTGAACCAAAAAAGGTTATCGATACGGACCTGGAGTTCAACCATATCCAGTACGTCAAGAATGCCTTTGCCTTTGTACTGGCCACCGCTTTTGCCAACGAGTGCACTCCCGAGAGGTTCCGCTACAACTTTAAGGACGAGGATAAGCGGAACATATCTATTTACAGGGCTTTTCCCAAAAGGGTGACCCTGTTGCCCATGATTACGATAGAGGCCGCAGCGGGTGACGCATCTTTCACAACCCTGGGTGAGGAGACTGGCTACGAAATCAAAGACGTTGATGGTGCAGATCCCAATCTGGTTCTGGGTAAGGTTTTCCGTGGAACCCTGAAATTGCGGGTCAACATTATAATATGGGCTGAAACCACCACAGACCGGGACTGCGTGACTGACACGGTATCGAAATACATGCGTACCCTGTTCTTCGGGGTGTTTCTGAGACATAAGGTGCCCTTCCTGGAGATCACACCCTCGGAGCTCCCTCCGGAAGTCCGTGATCGTAAAAGGCTTCATAAGGGCCAGGTGACTACATGGGTTCAGACCGAGACCACACAGTTTGTTGATCAATCTCTGTTGGATGAATTTGCCATTATGAATCTTACCGAAGTTAAATTTGGATCAAGTGATGCTGACCTTCAAAATAATAATACGGTTTAATCATGGGTAGTTTCTTTACACCTGGAAAAAACGAATATTTCTGGAGGCTTGCGGAGTTCCTTCAGGATGAAAACGTCTACGTCAGCGACAAACGCCTGATTGCCTACACGCCTGACCAGCTTCAGCCCTACATGGATGAGTTCCCTGAACTTTTCCAAGGGTTTCCGAAGCGTATGGAAATCTATATCAACGACATCTTTGCGGCTCAGGGCTTCTTAAATGACTCTCAGGGCACCTTTGTCACTGATGTACCGGTGCCTTTAGGCCAGTTCGACCTTGAGGTACGAGATCCAGATAATGGTGGCAAGGTCGAGCGTAAAGAAACCTACATTTCAAAGAATTACGGCCTGTTCCTGGATGTATATGCCCAGTCACTGGAAGAGCAACGGGTGGCCATGGAGCAGAACGAGGCCGACCTTGACTACGACACCATCCGCTCTGGCCGCATTTTCCCCAATGTGGGTGTATATTTCGATTTCCCACCTCCACCAGGGTGGACAGTGGATCAGTACAGGGACGCCGTCATCGGCCGGTTACCTGATTGCCCCGGCTTTCGCCGGTCCTTTTTCCACGGCGGCACCCAAAAAGGCGTGGTGGATACCATCCGTTCTATCACCTGCGCACCTGCAACCATCTCGTCAGTCCAGCAGGGAGACCGCTGGATAGTCTTCGACCGCGGTGTGATTGACCCCACGGATGCCGCAGATCCAGATGCCTGGTTCGTTTCAGACGCTGACGATATTCCTCTGCCCAACCACAGGGCCCTGGTGATGTCTCGGGAATATTTACGCAGTGCCATCCGTGTCGAGATCAACGGGGCTCAGCGGTCAGTTATAAGCGAAGAGATCATCAAGGCCACCAACAGCTTTATTGAGGGTGCGGCTAAGGAGCCATTCAGTCTGAATGGGAAAACCTTCTTGTTTGAGATCGATGGGGTGTCTCACTTCACCACCTTCGCTGGTGAAACCACGGCCGCCCAGGTGGCTGCCGAAATCCTGGTACAGAACCCAACGCTGACCTCGGCCACATACGCTCAGGCCGGTAAGCTCAGGATTGGGACGGCACCAGTAAATGGCACCACTAAGACGATTACGATTGTGGCAGGCACAGCGGTTCAGGACCTTGGGTTCGTTTTTGGCCAGAGCGGTGATGTGGCTCCAGACAAATTGGATAATCCCAACCATGTGGGCCCAGTCACCCTAGTACATGTAGGCATCTTTTATCTGGAAGGTGTGGGTTTCACAGTTGATGCCACTACGGGGGAGATCACCTGGGCTCCCTCGACTGCGGCCTTCACAACGGTTCCGGCCCAGGGTGCCTCCTTTTTCGCCACTTACGACTACCTCATGAAGCGCGAGATTGAAGATATGATCGGAAAAGCAAAGTCGGTCGCTACCGAACTAGAATTGGTGTATCTGTAATGCTTACTCGTCAAATACCATTCCCGCAGGGTGATGGGTCAGTCACGGCCAGCGTCTTCCACAATGGCGTTCTGTATGTTTGTGGTTTTTTCAGAAACGTTGCCGGCGTACCTCGTCACGGTCTTATGGCCATTAATCCAAAAACCCTGGAAGTGCTCCCATGGGACCCTGACATCAACATAAGTTTCACAACCATTGATGCCATCATTGGTGTTGGAAATAAGATAATTATCGGCGGAAAGGGGATTACCAGTGTAAATGGTGGTGCAACTGTAGTGGATAACTTATTCGCCGTAGACGAGGTTGTGGGCACATTTGACGCCGGATTTGGTGCCCCTGCATTGTTGACGGCTAAGGTTAATTCTCTTACGACTGACGGCACCCTGGTTTATGCTGGCGGGGATTTCACCACCATTGGTGCAACTCCGCGCGGACGCGGGGCCGCATTTGATGTGGCTACGGGAGCCCTTTCCCCATGGAACCCCGATCTAAATTCTACTGTGACTGTTGTTCATTACGATGCGCTCACCTCGGCTGTGTATGTTGGAGGTCTTTTTTCGGTAGCAAATGTAGGAACAACCGCAGATGTCAGGGTGGGAGGAGCCTCCTTTACGGCAACAGGCGGAGCAGACACGGGTACAACTTTGCCTTGGAACCCCTCAACTTCGGCAGCTATTGATGCTATAGCTGTATCCGGCACGGATGTGTATATCGGTGGGCCTTTCGCAACCGTAAATACATCCACAGTGCCTGTGTTCAGACTGTTTGTGGCTAAAGTGAACAACGCCGCAGGCACGATAGACCCCGCATTTGCTCTAAACACTTTCTCACCCGTTACCGCACTCGTAATCGACAGCGGACAACTGTACGTAGGCACCACTGGTGGCTCTATTGGGTTTGATATTGTTCCCGCTACTACCGATCATCAAGCCTTTGCCAGAGTCAGCCTTATGGGAATTGTGGATGATACCCTACGTATTGATGTAAATGGGTCAGTGAATACTATTACGGTGTTCGGTGGCTCCCCCTCAGACATTTCAAGCTCCATTTACCTTGGGGGTTTTTTAAGCGCATACATGCCCACTGTCTATAGAGACAACCTTGCAATTTATTTGAAGAATGGGAATATTAAAAGTGGGATAACCCCCGCCGCAAACGCAGAGGCTACTGGGATTTCCATAGATTCTGTGGGTCGAATTGCTTATGTGTCTGGTAAATTTACTAAGCTTACTGGGCCCAATGGATCTTTCGTTCGAAACGGCTTGGGGGCTTTTAATATAGATACAGGTAATATTCTTCCGTGGGCCCCTCAATTGAATACGCTGACTAATCCAAAGTTAAAATTTGATTCTGTTTCTGGAAATATTTTTGTTATTGGAGATTTCACCCAGGTGGGCCCTACAGGGTTTGCCCCCTCCATTGCTAGAAGCAGGGCGGCTTCTTTTGATTCCGCAGGAAACGTCCTTTCCTGGGATCCAAATCTGACGGGCGGTATAGCTGGTGTAGTGACCAGGGGTCTTCTTGTTACAGCCACCGATGTCTATATAGGCGGAACGTTCCTCACGGTAAACGGAGCAACCTCCAGAGACTTTTTAGCGAAATTCGATAAAGTGAGCGGAACTGTGGATGCTGGGTGGGACGCTGCGGTGATTCTGGATGCGAGTAACTCGGCTGTGAATGCGATTACATTAAATCCCGCAGGAACCAAGTTATACATTGGTGGTGAATTTAGTGGGATTGGCGGTGGGGGTCAAAATGATATAGCACGGATAGATATTGTTACTGCCCTAGATGATGGATGGACTCCTACAATTGACGATCCTACTGCGGTGGTTTTCTCTGTGGCCGTTAAAAATAACGATGTTCGTGTAATTGGTGTTTTTACTGCGGTTGAAGGAGGAACTCTGCGTGATGCTCTTGCAATATGGGATGATGCGGGTGTTCTGGATTCCTTCAATTTAGATCCAAATTCGTCTGGTCTGAATATTGCCCACTCCATGACAGATCGTTGGATTATGCAGTCATTTGGTACTATTTTTACACAAACTGTACAAATGCACGGATTTGTACTGCTTTCTAACGCAAATGTGGTACTTAATACAGATCCAGGCCTGAACGGGGTTGTTGAGGATATTGACGATGACGGAGAGTGTTTTTATATTGTTGGATCGTTTCAACGAGCTTTAATGGATTTTGCCAATACCCTTGGCGGAAGCGTCATTTTTCAGGCCCAGGTCACAGGAATCCCTGAGCTTCCGAAAATCCAACTCCTGCACCGAAAGAAAAACACCACCCTGTTCAAATGGCAGCGGGTTCATAGGGATCAGGAGCAGAAGTCAATTGAGGTCACTTCGTACAATATCTTCCGCTCCACCAACCGGAACCTGGAGACCTTTCAGTTGATCAAGACGATTTTTCTAAAAGACACAAAAGGCTTTGTAGATAGCTTTTTTACAGAAGAAATTGATGGCTATTTTGGATATGGGGTGACTGCGGTGAGTGCTGTAGGCGAGGGGCCCATGGCCACCGCCTCGGCCGTCCAGTCCTCAAATGATCTGGATCTGTTGTCCTGATGGGCGAAAAAGTTGTTTTAAACATCTAATAACGTTAAAGTAAAGGCGAATCTGAGGGAAAAAATGGAAAAATTCCAGTCAAAAAATAAGCACCTGCCGACATCTGACGACCTAAATGACATGCAGTTGCGCAAGGCCGAGGCCATCCGGAAGCGAATTACGGACACAATGTCCTGGGGTATCCTCCAGGCCAACGACTATCCAGCCGCCCTGGTTATCCCCGTCTCCAGTGTTCAGAATGCGCCTAACCGCCGGCATGACATCAACGAGTTCACGGTCGAGTTTGACACCAATACTGGGTTCCTTAGCGTGGGCCGCGGTGCCGATTCGGCTGTAACCCCCGCCATTTTGGGAGGTGTCGGGTACGATCTGACGGGTGAGCGTGCGGCCATTGAGGACGATGTTGCCTACTCATTCAGCAACGACATCGTGGTCTCAGGTGTGTCCGCAAAGAAAAGCTCCGGCAACCTTCAGATTCCCCTGCATACGACAGGCGGAGTGCCCGTTGTTGGACTGACCACGTTCTACCTCTGGCTGGAATACCTGGAGGTGGAAAACACCGCCCTAGTTCTTCAGGACAGGGACGGTAACAACTTCCTTCCCGACAAGCGGGACGGCTATAAGTTTATTGTCACCGATACGCCTGTGGCCCCGAATGGGGACGGCGTTTCCATATTTATGTGCAAGGCCATCTGGCAGTCAGCTTTCCCCGAAATCATCGCTGTGACCAGGGGCGAGGTTGAGCGCACCAGCGGAAACCTGCTTTCCACTGTGCCTGACGATGTGGCCGGTGAACCCAACCGTGTTTATTTCCTTCAGCGTCAGCAGGCTGTTGAGGCCTTCCCTGATGAAGCTAACCAGACTACGGAGTATGGATTTGGCGTCCGCTCTACGCTGGGACAGCACGCAAGTGCCTTTGGTGGCACGGCCCCGACCCCCAACAACCC
>SDBT01015627.1_pt1 | contig 12058 bp, 25 predicted proteins | sample 2277101 | NCBI WGS metagenome assembly SDBT01 (sample SAMN10404973, study PRJNA504765) | marine sediment metagenome | isolation source: marine sediment core GS10_PC15, 103 cmbsf | place: Arctic Ocean: Southern Knipovich Ridge | collected 2010
GACTCCATCAAGAGGTGTATGAGCCAGACGGGCGGGTCAAATTTGTGGTTCACCCAGTCCTCCAGCGTTAGTAGGCGTCCTTCATGGACTGCCACCTAGTCAGCACCTCGCAGCTTCACAACTTTGCCGATAGCGTTGCGGGGTATGCCACCCAAATCCCAAGTCGTTTGGTATTGCACGTCGTATGGCATAGCACCGGCACCACATGCAAAGTACGATGGAACAGGGGCCTGCCGATTCAGGACGGTGTAGCACCCGTGCAAGCATGACTCCCAATGTCCGTACTGGTCGCGATCATAGACCACCGAGGATTGACCGCATTTCTTACAGTTCATGTGCCTCCTTGGTTAGCGGGATCGCGTGATGGGTGCAATGATGGTGGCCAAACAACTCCAACTCCCATCCTTCCTCATGTCTTCGCATGAGTTCTTCGTACTTCCAGGCCGAGCCAGGAACATGGACGTGGACCTTACCTGGAAGAAACCCACACATAAAGTGGAGCGTACCAAATGTCACCATCAGTAGGTCTCCCGCAATTGTCGCATGACCTCATTGACCCTGTCAAAGTTGGTAAACTTCTCAGTCTTGGTGTTCACCATCAACTCACCTGCGAACTCCATCCGTTTCCGGAGACCGTGCGCGTAGTCCATGAGTTCACCCCGCCGCTTGTCCCACTCACCCCGCCTAATCTCCAACAACCTCAACCGGAACGAACCGTCCGGCACCTTGAGGGTGAGTTGGTTGAACAGGAGCAGACGCTCGGCGTTCCAAAGAGTGCGGATGTACGCGACGGCAAACTTGCGGAACTTTAAGGGCTCTTCTTTTTCGTACGCATCGTGCATCTTCTTCTCTTGGTTCTTCGAGTACCCACCGTACGCGGCAAGCACCCCCTGAGTAGACCAGAAGTCGTGCAAGAGGGTCAAAATTCTGTTGCCGTCTAATGTGTGAATCTCAAATTCAGGAGAGGTCAAAATCTCCAAGGCGTTGGGGTTTGAACCACAAGCCAGCTTGAAGAAGTGGCCCACCTCATACGAGGTGTTATCCACCGTCTCACCCTCCAACCAAATAGAGTCCTTAACTTTGGGTGCATCGACATCCCAAAACTGTTGAGTGGGTGCGATATGAATCCCCCGCCAGTCCGTGTCGGAGTCAGGGTCATGCAATCCGTGGGCTCGACTACCCACTAGTGCCTTCAACAACTGTGTGTTCTGGTACTCCATCAGGTATGGCACCTCCTATTGTCTCGACGTATAGCTTATAGTCCGAGGGTGACAGGTCAGCCACAACGAGGTTTAGATTTTCGTTCATCGTTCGGTACCCTGCGATGGCGAGTCGCGTCTCCTGCCACAGCTTGATTGCTGCCTTCACTTTAGTAATAGTGTGGCCTCCCTTTGTGCAGGTGGACGATTTCTACGGCATACACCGGCAGACCTGTGTTTGGGGACAGCATTAACCTACCGACCCCGCCACGTTGCTCTGAGAAGGCTAGCGTAGGGATTGGGAACCTGGGGCCAGAGGTCTCAGTGTCGATGAAGAACTTTTTAATGCCCTCACTCACGTTGGGACGCTCGGTGTCCACACCCGGAGGCCAGTAGTTCTTGATGTCATCGATATGAATCTCTTGCTCCACCCGGTAGCACGTGAGTTCATCCCAGTCCACGTCATATCCGTGGATACCGACAGCCTCGTTTTGTTTGATGACAAGGGCCACAATTTCGTCGACGTAATCGTATAGCACGGTGCCGCCTTCGTCTTGCACCACCCCGTCATCATGGAATCCGATCAACATCATCCACCTCCTATTGAACGTAGTGTATCAGCCTGCCCCTGCGATACCGCCACGTTCTCCCATGACGCCCGTTCATCCATGAACGTACCGGGTACATGTGGTAACCCGAGTAGATGCCCGAGTTCGTGACGGATTAGCCAACCGACCAGGTTCTCCGGTTCGTTGGGAGTGGGGTAGTCACCGGCTACTATAGCCACACCCTGGAGGAGGTCAGTGTAATGCGCGGCTTCACCCAGGTTCCGATCTATCTGGTATAGATGGGAGTCCAGATACGAATCACCCATCACGTACACCGTCAGCGCCGACACTGCGCGGGCGAGATGGTACTTACGAAACCCCGGCGCATCTAACCTCACAAGGGGGGTACCGTAGTGTAAAGTATAGATCGGGATGATATTTATGCCGTATGGCTCGAATAAATTGACCACCCTATACTCAACAGCACGCCGCACCCCCATCAATTGGTTCTCGTTGCTGCTCAAGAGGTGGAAGTTCACCGTCAACTCTCGGTCACGCGGAGGGTACGTCGCGCCGGGCATGCCATCCGAGCCGGGCGGGCCTAGTGGGCCCGGGACACCCTGAATTCCCTCCGGCCCCCTGAAAAACGATTGGACTCCCTGAAAAACGTTCATCGTGGCGACCTCATCTGTTCTCTGATTTCGAATTCTTTTTCCTTGAGTGCCAGTTTACCGGCACGCTCGGCGCTAATTTGTGTGGTGACCACGTGGCAGATCGCAAGACCCACAATCACGAAACCACCCACGATTATAAATGTGATACCCATTAGATCAATCCAAAGACTGTCCCGAGACAATCAGCCATGGTCAGCCATCCCAACTTCAATAGGAGTGCAAGTTGGAAGCTGCCTAAGAATAGCCCGTGACACACCCACCCGACACCCATTAGAAGTTACCGTCCGCCACCTGGAATACGGTAAAGCCGATGCGCCGCCACATGTCCACGACAGAGTTACGGTCATCGAACACACCGATCACGTTGTACACCCCACTAATGTAGCGAGTGTATAGTTCGTGCTTGATGATGTGATCGGGACGGTCATCCCCTTCTCGCCGCATGTGGAGGTCATGAAAATCGATGTCGTTCCGATCCAACCAATCAACCGTCATGGCTAAGTGGGAGTCGGGACGGCCCGACATAATGATCTTTCGGATGCCGGTGTCGCGGTTGGCGATGCGATCCACCATGTCAGCCACCTCCTCAATCACCACATCAGCGTAGCAGGAGTCATAGTCGTATGGACTCCGCCCGTTGTGGTCAGCTAATGTGCCGTCAATGTCCACTATGATGGCGCGTTGAGCCCCAGGCGGAGCGAACACCGATACGGTGTGGATTGGGTAGACGTGGTCATAGTACATTTTGTCGATGATGCGCACCCCGACTGAATTCGCCCGGGCGAGGTCACGCTTGATGCACTCCGCCTTCGGCACGTGGAGGAATTCAGAGTTCTCGAACACTTGTACGCCACCGTCCCCATTCCACATTTCAGCCAGCGCATGGAGAAGTCCACGCCCCTTGACAGTGAGGTTGGTGTCATCCACGATCACGCGCACCACTTCGGGATCGTTGAGTGCCTGGATTATGAGGATGTCACGTGCCTTGATGATTTCCTTTTCGCGGTGCTTGCTGAACCGTCCGGCGTCGAACATGTCGCGGAGGGAGTCCTTGTTAACACACTTAACCTTGCCGGAGGAGTTTTCGACCTGTTCCCGGGCATAGGTAGACTTCCCACTACCCGGCAGACCGATCAGAATTTCTAATATTTTACTCATGGCGGTGACCTCGTTCAATGGGTATGTCAATGGGTGTCGGCACCTCGTGCATCCAATTAGCTGCGCCGTTCGCATTCTCGATCCAGTGGGTGTGATTGCCCTTTCGCTCCGCGCTGTGGGTGTGTATGTGGGCGCCGTAAGAAGTAAGTGGGATGGGTTTGGGGCCTGGGGTATAAACCACAACCTCGCCATCCGGTCTCGTTAACTCAAACGTGGTAGGCTCGGGGTTCATGTCAAGACTCAGGCCAATAAAACTCCGAGTCCCGTTAGCATATGTGAGTCGCACAATACTACTCATTGAGGTTACCCACTGCCGAGAGTTCGCCCTCTTGGTACTCGCCTTCCTGGCCTTCGCCGTTATCAGTGGTGTAGAACCACGTACCTAACGTGTAGACAGGTTCGGCATAGATGCGAACGTACTCGCCGAGTCCACGTTGGATTACGAATTGGCCGATTTCAAACTTAGCTGCGTTGGAAGTGACACCCTCCGCCGGGACGTAGTGTCGCACGGTACCGTTCGTGGCCCTGATGTCAATCTGGTCAGGAAATACCTCCACCTCAACGGCGCCCGGCGGGAGTTGATAGTCTAATGTGATTGATGTGTTCATAGTTTCATCCTTGTTTGAATTTGTGTTGCGCCACCGGGCCAGAGAAATGAGTGGTTCTCATTCGGTAGGTTGTCGTACTTGGCACGCTTCCAATCCCACACCGCCCATTGATATGGGAAGGGGGGCATGCCCACGTCCTCGGCTTCGAGGATCACAATCGACTCGTAATATGTGTAATCAGCCTCCTTGCGGTAGATGCGATTGACTTCTTTGGAATCCGGGCGGTAACCCAGATAAACTTGGAGCATGTGGGTGTCCATACATACCACATCCGCTCCGAAGGGATCGATAAGGCAAGCCGCGAATGAGTGCTTACAATACCCGAGACCTGGGAGCTTAACTGTGCGACGGTGTTCCGCCGTTGTAGGTAGAGTAAGAGTACCATCCTCAAGTCCTTCGCGTAATGTGTAGATAAAGCCAGCCTTTTTGTGACTGCCTACCACGCCTTGTCGTTTGAGTTCGTCGCCGAGTGCTTGAATGCCATCCTCACCCATCTCACGAGTGGCTTCGAAGGCTTGCACACTCACCTCAAACCGACAGTGCGCAGTGAGTATCGCCCACTCGGTCAGGTCAAGTGGCGAGTAGGGAGTGTGGTTTATACCACAAGCCCAATCGAGGTACTTGGCCCGGTTACGAAATGCGTAATCCATGTGTTGCATCACGTCACCCGTTGCATGATATTGAGACACCGCTTGCACGTGACCGTCCTGGGGTCGTACTGTATGCGGAGGTGGTGCCGCCAAGAGATATGACACAAAGCAACATGGCGGGTAATCTCGTCAACTTGCATATGTTTGATGTCGCTCATACGCGCACCACATGACACCGATCACAAGTAAACATGGCCGGATAAATTTTCTGCAATCTCCCTTTACATCGGGCCATCGGACGAGTGGGTGGTGTCGCGTTCCCGAATTGGCCTCGATCTTTGATGGGTGAGTCTTGGGATAGAAGGTTGCAATTTTGGTTTTCTTTCGGCACGGACATCAGGTGAACACCCCATCTTGGCATTTTTGGCACATGCCGGAGATTTGGTATTCGCGTACGGACAGGGCGTCCTTGAAATCCGTGGCGGAGTTGTTGCAAGTGGTGCATTTACCGGCGCGTATCGTGTCACCTCGATCCTTGCCAGTAACGGAGGTTAATAGGCGCTCAATACCGGGTGATTTCTTTGTTGATTTAGGTAAATGTTCGGGTGCGTTTCCAAATTTCCAATCGTGCATTGTGGTTTATACCTCAGTAATTTTTGATTTCTTGTACGGTGTGAACACCACGCTTTGCAATATACACAGCGGCACGACGCATTAAGCGGCTTGATTCCATTAGATACCCAAGTCCGAGATTACATCGAGTACAGAGTAGACCGCGTATCTTAAATGGTCGATACGGACTGGTATATTTTTCTTCCCATTCCTCCCGGTTAAAATTTATGTGGTCTACAGCTAGCGGAACTGATGGATCGTCATTAGTTTCCTCACAGATAGCACAAACGCCATCTTGTGCCGCAAGCATTTTATCATAGGCTTTTGGTGTTAACTTCCACCGTTCCCATAAGTATCGCTTACGGCGATCTTCATATGTGCTATCTTTATTTTCTTCACGTCGTTTGTTAATGCGGTATTGTTGTGCGCCTTCGGGTCTTAATATTTTTACACGAACGGGCATGTCAATGGCATTTTGCATAGTCATGCCTTTATAGATTCGACGGCGTAGTGTGCGGTCACACATTCCAGTTAATCGCCCTGCTTCAGGTATGGTAACACGCTTACCATTTAACGGATATTTTTTCATGGTATATAACTCCCTTCATTGTAGCCTATATCCTCATTATAGCATTTAGTCCCTCTTGATGTAAAGGGACTAAATGTTCCAATTAGGCACGACTTGGTTGTCTTCGGACAAAATGACTTTCATTACTATTAAGGTAGTAGTATACCATGTCCTGTAATTGATTCTAATTCTCGATCAATCCCTTGGGCTCGTGTAGGATGATACGAGCGATGCGTTCGAAGCTATCGCCGTTATCGTTGTGTTGTGCCAGCGATGACTCAACCCCGTCATACTCCGTGAATGATCCGGCGTCCGTATTGAGTCCCAACCATTGCCGCACTATGGTCGGGCACGTGCCGGAGTTCTTGGCCGAGAAATCATGGGTGTTATCCATGTCTGCCACCATTTCAGGGTCAGCGTTGTTGTATAGGCGGAGGTCTCGGTAGTCGTGGCCGATCATGGTTCCCGCGCCTCGTGGGGCTGTATGGAGTTCAACGGCTAGGAGTTCAGGAAATTCTTTCATGAACAGATCGCATGCCACGCCGAGGCAACAGAAGGCGCCATCCGCAGTTTGTAGCGTCTGAATGCCTTGTGTGTACTCTCCATTGCGTAACGCACGCGCCCAATTTTTGCGATTCGCCTTGGTTTGTTCGGGTGTCCATCGGTTCTTGAAACTAGACATTTTTGTACCTCTCAACTTAGTTTACCAGATGTGTCCATACCCAATTTGGGTAGTTGTGGTTTAAACCACAGTACATGGGCGCGGAGAATCTCAACACTCCGTCATTAAGGTACATGCTCAGTACCACCCATGGGTGTGCTAGTCGTTGCCTACTTTGGCATCTTGCACGTGTGCGGCCGGGTTGTCGCGATAGAATTGCTGGAGTTCACGAGTGTAGCGGCGTACCTCGGTTACATCGAGCCTACTCAACTTTACCCGCCACAACTTGTAGGCACTTAGCGCCTCGGCAACCCCGTCAACCCTCTTGCCGGGGAAATGTACGTCTCTGTTAACCCCGGAGTAGTCAGCGATAACTTCGGGCGCATCAGCATAAGGGTACTCACCCACCGAATTGGTGGCGTCCTCAATGCCTTGCACACCACTTTCCGCCTGTTGACGAATTTCCTCCGTGTTTGGGCCTAAGTCACTCGTCGAGTGATGGGTGGATGGGTAGTGGGTGTCCTCCGTGTGTGTGTGATCGGTGCCGTCCCCGTGATTCGGGAAGTTGATGCCGTGTTGATGTCGTGCGTGCATGGTGTCACCTATTCCTAAAGTTTTGTTTGATATGAATGCCCCACAATCGAGGCAATATCCGGTTGGTAATTTCCAGTGAGTATGCATTGTGGTTTAAACCACGATGGGTGTGGAGCGATCCAATTCGTCGCGCATTCGCTCCCATTTGGACGGAGCGAGTAAGCGGCGTGCTTTGCGTACACCCCGGCGGACTTGGCTTTGGGTACGCCTCCGGTTACGTGCGTGGTCGGGTGCATTGTTTTTACGCATCGATTATCACCTCATTTGGAATATTAGGGTCTACGCGCCAATCGTGTAGAAGATTGGCGCACGTGATGCCGAGCGTGATTCCGAGTAGGATAGCGAAGATTAAGCGTATCATGTTATCAAACCTTGCCGGAATGATTCGGCGATGGTATGAGCGAGTGTACCCGTGCCCATTTTAGTTGCTACACCACTGACTCCGGTTAACCTCCGTTTGTAAGTGCTATGGGATATATTTAGGTTCACTCGGATTTGTTTTGGTGCCCATCCGTCCGCCAAGGCTTGCAAAACTTCGACATGAGCGGATGGGATTACGATAAATTTTGGTACGTTGGACTCCAAAATTACCTTATTAACCATTGTCAACCTTGGCATCGGGTGAATCCAAGACGAATGGTGTATTGCAAGTAGTGCAAAGCGCCGTGATTTCCTTGGCGCACCGGAAAGAGAAACACTTTTCGTCGCATTCCCATTTCTTCATTTTCGTGGGCGCCTTATCAACTTTGGGTAGTTCTAGGCGGAATAGGTTGAGCTTTGCGGCGTCAGGCACCAAAACATCCTCAATCCAATGCCTGAGTTCTTCGTTAGCACTCGTGTAGCCGTGGCCGTATGACTTTTTGATCCCACGCGCCTCAACTTGTTCCGCATCCAACACGTCGAAGCCAAACGCTATGGCATTTTCGCGGAAAATCTCATTGTGACGGCCACCTTTGGAACAATCCGACTTCTGGAATCTGGAATTCTTGGCTTCAAGCGTGCCCAGTGCGTGATTCATAAGGTGTAAGGTTTCGTGACATACGACCTCGGCAATCTCAAACGGGGTCAGCATCAGATACTCGCTCGAAATGCTGATTTCGTTGCTGATATCGCCTTCCCGAGTCGACCACGCTCCGGCATTAAATGACCCCATACACGCCGCTTTTTTGCCTTTGGTCTGAATTACAAACGTTGTGTGCGGTAATCCAGTCAACCCCATGCGCTCCGCCGCCGCTTCGGAAATGCGCTCAATCTCACCCATTGCGGGCCGGAGTGAGTCAATCACCATTCCAGCGGTGCTTTCGCGTGCTTTCCTATCCTTGACAAGTTCTTTTGCCATGCGTTTTCACGCTCCTATTTATTTAAATTGACTGAGTGATAACCCTTTTTAGCTGTTATTCCATCTAACTTGTAAAGTTAATGGTGCCTAGTTACCCGTACTCAGTCAATTTATTTGAGCCTTGTAGGCCCACGGCTAATCACTAACCACTGATGGGTTAATGACCAGCCGTTGGACTAAACACCCACGGCGAAGTTTTCTATAATATTTGGTAAATATTTTTACTTTTATTTTTCAATCCCTTAGAACAAGGCCATGTAATTTTATTATTCGACCATAAAACACCAAGTCTAAGCCCTGAACAGCCTGAAAGTTGACAATTTTTACTTTTTTGTGTAAATATTCCAAATTCAGTATTTTCTCGATTATAACATTTTCCTTCATACTTCATATTACACTCCTATGGCAAGGTAATCAGAGTGATATTCCGTAATCATCTTGAGACAATCACGGTTCACACATTGGGTTGTGATCGCCTCGTGATTGCGGTAAATCTCCCGTCTCACATCATGGGCACATTGGCCCACGTGAACCGGGGTTTCTACTCGCTTCCCATAGGCGGCGATCATATCATGGTAAGTCATTATACTCTCTCAACTTCCCAATGTTCCCGATCAGCGGGACATTCCCATATCAACGTACGTTCTGGTGATGTCGCCTTGTAACCCACCATTGGCGTACCACATGATGGGCACGCTTTTGGCATTGTGCGCCTAAATTCAATATGTTGTGCGAGACTAACAAGATTTTCCATCATAACGTGTTTCTATCCTCTGTTGTTTTTATTTGGTATGGCATTGATACAACAAGCAATCGTAATTACGATTCCGATTATTAGTATTGTGAGTGAGATTGCAGACAACATGTTATCCTCTGTTAGGTGAATTTAGAATTCGACGTGATAACCGTGCGTCAACGGGCCTATGGAGTGTGCGCCTTGTGGTTTATACCACACAACCACACAAGGATTTGTGAATCATGCCATTAACCGCGTGCCAGTCATCTGAGACGGTCTTGGCGCGCCTACTCCGTAGAATCGGTTTTGCCAAATTGAGATGCCTATTCCGGTAAGCGTGGGAGCCCAGTTTTGGGCTCTTAGCGTGGGCGCTCGGCACCATAACCGAAACGGGGAGCCCAGTGGCGGGCGAGAGACCAACGGCAATGGTTGGCCAACTAGACCCGAGCGTGCCTGAACTCTGCCTGCGCGTGGCTAGCACGTCCTGGCTGTCAGTGTAGCGCCTGCTACTCGCCGACTTAGACATTGTTAATTACTCCTACGCGCTTCTAAATCTTGTAATGCTTTTTCGTATTCCATCCGGTAATTACCATAATATTGATTACCGTCTGCCATAAGTCGGCGAGTGAAGTAGGCATTATCGTCATCGATGCCGCTAGGATGGTGTTCGATACCCAAAACAACAAATTCCTTACGGTAGTAGTGGGGTTCGCTTTTAAGAATAGATGTGCTCATTTCGTGCCTCTGCGTGCCTAAATTTGAACTTACCTAATTGTCTCATAGATTGGCCCCTTGTGCCGGATTTGGACACCCAATTTATCCCACCAAAACGTAATACTGTGCTTAGTGTGATATTCGTCACTATACTCAACCCCGTTGGGTATTGACAGAGTTCTGGGTTTTCCCTTTTTCTCCGCATGATACTAGCCCCAGATGTTTATCGGATATTGGTAGCTTGACACGAAAACACTTGACATTAGGCGGATCATGGGGTCATACTATACCCATACGGCGAGTTGATAAGAGGAGAGCAACAGTATTCGATATTGGTGGGTTGACAGACTAATCAATAGTAAGTAACCAATTCGGTCATTGACACCCTACTCGAATACTATAGCTCCGGTAGTATTTATAGGTACTAACTAAAAGTAAGCTGGTCTCATTACTAGGTAATAATGATTATCTTCTTGGGCTCACTACTACGTAGGAGCGAGTCGTATGTGATAAGGATTCGTAGATGATAATGGTTATTAGATAGTAATGGTTTCGCGGGGGTGGGCGGTGGGAGGGTGGACGGGGACTAGGTGGGTGTGGTATGGTGAGGGGGTATGGCTTATGGTTATTGCTTGCGGGCGGGGGGGTAAGCGTACATATTTAATAAGGCCAAATCGTCAGAGGGAGTCCTCAAAAAAATGACCCATAAAAAACGCGAGAAAGAACTCACCGCCCGACAAATCCGGGAGCGAGTGAGGGACGCAAACGAGGAAGGGGCGGATGAACACGTTGTTCCTGACCGCAACCCGAGTGAAGACCACGGCCTCTTTGACATCGACCCAAGCGAAGCCACTCGCCTTGCCCAGGCCCGCTTTTTCGAAGCATTTGCCGTCTCCATTTCAGACGCCGCCGCATGCGTAGCAAGTGGAGTGAGTAGAAGTGCGCTGTCCAGGTGGAAGCGGGACAACTACGCAGGCTTCATGGACGCTTACCGGGTGGCCTCCGAGTCGAGGATTCGAAACCTTGAGGCCCTCCTGTTCGACGTAGTACGCCATTTCGGCGAAGACGAGGAGAGGTATGAGAAAATCTTGCGCTACCCCACCCTCCCCCTGCGGCTAATGCAGGCTCACGACCCCAAGTACCGGGCAGACACTGCCGGTCAGAGCGAAGACGCGAAGCGGAGCATGGAGATACTCTCCCAACTCCCCAACGACCCACCCAAGATCATGACACCCGAGAAGGATTTAGAGGATCAACTTGACGACATCTTCGGCAACAAAGAACAAGACTGACACCCTCCAGTACTTCGGAGAGCGCACGCAGATGCTCTTTAAGTTACTGGACTACGCACCCACTCCCATGCAATGCCCGCTGCTGGCCTCCCCGGCGCGGTTCATTGCCGTTACAGGGGGAGAGCAATCTGGTAAGTCCTATACCGCTGCCAAGAAAGTGGTGCAGGAGTTGCTGACTGACATTGCACGGGCAAAACAGAAGGCTGTGGACGAAGGGATGAAGGAGGATTTCTACCTCCCCATAATCTATTGGCTAGTAGGAGCCGACTATGACGCAACCGAGAGAGAGTTCGGATATATACAGGATGACATCGAGACACTCGGATGGCTTAAGAAACGACGGAACAAGATCAACCCTGGGTACTTTGAGATACTCGGGGGCAAGGGAAGTAAGCAAGTCGTGGCTGTGGTTAAGACCAAGTCCGCTAAGGACTTCAAGTCCCTCCGAAAGGAAGCGCCAAGCGGCATTGTGGGGTGCGAAGCGGCCCAGTTAGACCTGATAGCCTTCGAGAGGATGCGGGCCCGGTGTGCCCCCATGTCCGGTTGGTTATTCCTGGCCGGGACGATGGAAGGAAGCAATGGGTGGTTTCCCCAGATGGCTAAGCAATGGGGGGCCTCGGATAAGACTAAGGCGTGGTTCAAGCTCAAGTCGAGTAGCAACTTCTACCTCTACCCAGGAGGTGAGGAAAATGAAGAAATCATTAAAATGCGGGAAGACTCCTCGGACGACTTCTTCAAGGAGCGGTTTGAGGGAGAGCCGTGCCC
>SDBT01015628.1_pt1 | contig 12058 bp, 26 predicted proteins | sample 2277101 | NCBI WGS metagenome assembly SDBT01 (sample SAMN10404973, study PRJNA504765) | marine sediment metagenome | isolation source: marine sediment core GS10_PC15, 103 cmbsf | place: Arctic Ocean: Southern Knipovich Ridge | collected 2010
TCACTATAGAGCAAAGACTCTGGATTGCCCTTTATCCAATCTCTATCATAAAAGTACAAAGGACCTTTTTCTGGTGGATGAAAACACCCTAACCATTCTAAAAATATAGGCCGTGGAAATTGATGTTCAAATGCAAGGCCAGTCATTTTACCTTCCAACACTCTATGGAGTATAGATTCTCGGGGATACCAGTTCTTTAACTTATCAGACTTAACTATCTCCCAGAACTTATCTAATGTGCCCCCGGCGTTGAACCAGTCTGTGACATCACCACCTTTTTTCAAATTTGGAAGTAACAGTATTTTGACACTGCTACTTTTCCTGTATCTATCATGTGCCGCCTTTAATGCTTTCTCTATACCTGCTTCATCGTTATCTTGTAGAATAACGACAGGGCGATCGTCGAGCGGTGAAGTATTAGTTTTAATCCAGTCATTAAAAATTGCGGCTGTACTTATTAAGCCCATGTCGAGCAGCGTTCGTGCATCCTTTGCACCTTCACACATAAATATAATTGTTTCTTTTATTGCTCGTACAACGTCATATTCATTATACAAAATTCTCTTAATACCTTCTATGTTCCAAATCCATTCATAGTTACCCTCCTTGTCTTTTCTTTTACTTCGACGCCTTGCCTGAAAACGATTCAATGCTGTCTTATCGTATTTGATTTCTTGGTATATTTCTTCTCCAGCAGTAGTGATGTAATGGAATGTATCAATTATTTGAGGCGTAGGATACAGAAAGCTAAATCTGAAGCCTAACTTCTCACAGATAGCTGCTGGTTCACATTTAGCATGACACTTGACAACTATTTTGCCATCGTCTTTAAGTTTCACCCACAACGAAAGTCGGGCGTCACCGTGGACAGGACACAAGGCCATTATTTCGTAATCACCTTTTGTTTCCTTACCTTGTATTTTGTCTACGAACCGCTTATATCTATCAATGTCTTCTGGTCTTATAGCCATTCATCAATCCCTTTTAGTATTTCCTCTATTCGTAGCATCTCATTTAGTAGAACAACAAACGCCGATGTCTTTTGGTAACAGCATCCATATCCAAGGGTTCGTGTAACACAACCTTCTTGTACAAGAATTTTAAGAGCCCGATCACCACCCAACCGATTCACCCACCAACCACGATTTGGATCCCACCACCAATAAATATCCATTAAATTGAATTTATCAGCAGACAGAAATTTATCTAATAGCCTTTTGGTATTTGTATTGGCAGAATGTAGAACGGATTTTACGAGGTTCTTGTTCATCTCAATTCAACTATTGTTGTCTAAGACTTTTGTTATTAAATCATCCAATTGCATATCTGTTATTGCCTTTGATATCTGAAGTTTCTCAGCGTCTGTAAGTTTTGCTATCATCTCTTCATTTGTCATGTTTAAATTTGAGAATGATTTCAGTTTTGCAATTAATTCTTTCATTATTATTATTATTTCCTTAAGGATCCACCAATTTAATTTTCCTGGACGGATTAGATATCGCCCACCAAAAATGTCTCAGCCTTGTCTTCCAAGGTTTGTAGCAACCACCAACTCGAGCACAAGTACTCATACCAAGATGATAATCACAACGAATACATTTCTCAGGAGCTAATGCCTCCACCAATTCTGGGATTCGTGAACATCTGCGACAAACATCAGTTTTAGATTGACACCATCCGCAGCACTCCGCTTTGTATTTGCAGCATTTCATCAGCGTCTCCTTTACTTATGGTTCCCATCTACAATAACCTCTGCCATTATAGCCATCAGGATTTTTGCAATTGTCTAAACTTTTACAATCTATGCAAATTTGGTTTTTAAGAAATCTTTCACAACCATCATGATCACCATCTTCATATCCTTTTTGATAGCTGTAATATTTTAGTAAACACCAGAAAATAATTATCAACAATATATCTGAGCACATCCTCGTCTCCTTTTAATGCCAGCAACCTTCACACGTTTCTTATGTACGAACGGCTTCACATGGTTGTCTAATACCTTTTAAGCATAACAGCTTGTGTAAGACGCTGGAGCATCACCTGTCGTTGTACAAGAAAACTCTCAGCCAAACAAGGTTCCGAAAAAGAACGTTCACACCGAGCAGTTTTTTGCTCTTCTTCCTTCTCTGCTTCTGCTGTATCTATTAGATATTCAACTTTAAAAGGTTTTGTAGTTTGAGGCCATATTGTAATAACAAAGTATGGACACTGCTCACAGACTGGTTTGTACCAATTTTGATCTAAGTTATATTCAACCATGAACTTTTCCCCTTTCAGAATTATATGCTGCATTACATTTATTACGAGTCGATTGATCACAATTTTTTCGGCAAAAAGTTCTTCGTCCATCTGGTGTTGCTGGAACTATACCTAAACAATGCTTATGGGTTTCATTCTCCTCTTCCTCCTTCTTTTTAGAATTGTATGCTGCATTGCATTCATTACGTTCACTTGAAGTGCAAACCTTGAAACAAGGTTCCCGACGGCCATCTTGTTTGGGAATTTCATCAGAACGACATAAACTCGGCTTGTCCTTGTCCGGTTCTGAAAATAAGAATTTTTCCTTCATATCTTCAAGTGTTGCTTGTCTACACTTTACTTGCTCATCTGGACCACATTTGAGACATATTGTACGGAATCCACGGCCATCGTTATCTTTAATTTTAAGACACTCGTTGAGCTCTTGCCGAATATCATTTTCAATATTTCGCACACATGCAACATTATCATCTATGCTCAAGACTTTTAACCTTTCAACGATTCGGCTTTTAAGCCATTTACAACATTCTCGCCATGAAATTTCCGCAGCGACTTTGCAACAATCTCTTTTATCAAGTTGATCACTAACTTCATACAACCTTGTTATTTCTTTACTTAGCCATTTTTTAAACTGTTTCATTCTTGTGTCTCCTCATTTTCAATCCAACGTAGCTCGATTAAGTGATCAAGCAATTCCCGCAGGTCAGCAAACTCTAATATTATTTCACCGTTAAATTCTTCTATGGTATAACTGGTATAACTGGTATCTTCAGAATATGTAAAATTTGCACCAGAAGTAGTTTCAACACAACGTAGAACGTAGCACGGATACCAACGAGCAATTATTTTACGACCAATTTCTTTTTGTAACTCAGTCGCTTCACGTTTTTCGCATTTGAGTTCTAAATATCCAGACCACTTTCGGTGAACAACGTGCAAATCAGGGATTCCTGCCTTTTGCATTGCATGGCCGTGAATATTAAGGATCCAAGCACCTTGTGATTCCAACTGTTCTTTAACGGCTTTTTGAAATTTAGTTTCTCTCATAAAATTTTCTCCAAGACCCTAACTATACTTTCTTCCTCAGAATGTATTTCTCCACAATTAAGGTATCGTTCCCTGCCTAACCACGATAGTTTAGATATTAAAAGGTGTATTGTTTCATGAGTAGCACATTCTTCGGGAGACGGTCTATCAACTGAATTATTTTCTAATGTTTCGTTATTGTATGTAACACTACACACTGCTCCAGTTTGGTTTATAGTAATCATTGCATGCGAATCTTTTAATGACCCAAATTCAAAATAAACCTTGTAGCCTCGTAGACCTAAGATATCTTGCATCTCTAAGAATTTCTTTTTAAACCGTGCAAATTCAGCTTTTGGAATTTTCATTTGTATCCTTCTTTCTAAGCAATTTCATAAATCTAACTCAGTAAATTTTTAATATACAGTTTACAATTTGTAAAATAATTTTCCCCTAAGAATTCATCTTCATCCATTATCTCACCGAATATTGCGGCAAAAGTTTCTTGTCTCCCTGCTTCTCCTTTTTGTATGAATGGTTTTAAATAATTCCCTGCTTTGTCTTTTCCAGATATATGATTAAAATCCTCCTCATATATGGTTTTAAATCCTAAAGTGCTGCTGTAACTACCAACTTTAGAGAAATCGAATCCATGACCAGTTTCATGGCTTATTGTTGCTTTTATACAATTTTCAGAATCACGTATATAAATTTTTTGACTAATAAGCCAGTGAAATTCGCTGATAGAAATTATTTTAGAGTCTAAATTATATTTCCCACTAACAGAATTCCAAGTTCTCCCATCTAATGCTCCTCTCGGAACTATATTTTTTAATCTGGGATACATTTCTATCATCTTAACCCCGATTTCGTATGAAACGCCATCATCGTTCAAAGTTAATTTTACTCTTTCAGGGAATGTATCGATTTTGTTTGTTGCGATATTTTTGAACCTCTTTGATACTGGCCCCATAAAAGTTGTTTTCATTTTTCCCTTCTTTCTAAACAATTAAAGCACCCACAATTTGGACATTTATTGTTTGACACAAATTGTTTCAATGTTGTGCCTTTAGGGATAGTAAGAATTATATCTATTTCTCTAAGAATATCAACACCGAGTTTTTCAAATTCACTGGTTTTATTTACTCCGCAGTTTGAACAACAAACAGTTATTTGATAAGAACCATAATTTTTTTCTGTGGTCATGATTCTATTCCTCCGTTCGCTACTCGTAATCTGCTTTCTAAAACCATCATTTCGCCTTTCATATTTTCTAACATTGCTTCTACTGCTATAGTTTCTTTAATAGCATCAGCAACAAGTTCTATGAAATGTTTACAGTCTTTTTCTAACCCCTTTATTCTATCCCAGTCTGCTTGCTGTTGTTCGGTAGCAATACTATGTCTTGTTTGCCATGTTTTAATTGTTTCTTTTTGCTTTGCTATAAACTCATTTGCAATATCTAATGTTTGATGTTGCAGGTCACTGACCTTTACAATATCATTATACTGCTTTTTCAAAGCGATCACCGAACGTCGCATGGTCTCTAATGGCTCGTTCATAACACCCTTACCATTGTCTCTTCCAGTTAGTATATTTTCAACTAATTTTGATGCCATGTAAGCACTATACTGTTCTCCCCGCCACCATGCCGGATGTGCAGCGTCTGTCGTATCCCATTGTGGATCGTCGTTCATGTTTATGATATCACGGATGGTGTAAAGTCTTTTATTGCAAAGCACTTTTGTATCCATATTCGTTAGCAGTGGGTCTTTTTCATCTGGCAAATTTTTAAGCCAGTTTATAAGTAGCTCACACAGATAAATCCCCAACAACACAGCACAAATGACCGCTGCTGTTATGTTATTATGAAGTTCAACTCCATAAGCACCAACAATAAGAAATAATAACACCATAAGTTTAAATATCGTTTTCATCACTTTTCCTCACAATAATTTTTGACATCAAACAAGTATTGTTTTGTTGACAAGGGCGAACGTCGAATTCATAATCATCTTGGTACTTAAGATTCACAACGTCGTATGGACATTGGATTATCTTACCACCAATAAAATAATTTGCGAACTTACAATGACGATGAGGCAGAGACGTTGTGCTCTCAAAGACACCACGTTTGCTAATATGTATTTCCATATCATCATTATACTGTTCAAGGAACTTATGGACAAGCTGCTTATATATTAAGACCGGCATTGTTTTTGAAGCAGTCCATTTTATACTCGTTCGACCTTTGAAAGACGGGAATGCAGCAGGAACAGCTTTAGTCGTGCTTCTATCACTTTTGTTCATAAAGAAATCTGCATTGTTATCAAGATTACGGTAACTTGAAATGAAGAACGTTTTACAGCCAATTTCCGCTTCAGCCACGTTAGCAACTATAAGCATTTCTTGGAGCTTTGTTGCCCCAGAAACCATATAGTTGATATCCACAGAATGACCATAATCAATTAATTGGTGTTGAACATTCACTCAAGACCAATCCTCTACATCTTCAAGATTTTTATTTTGTTCATCTTGCATCTTTTTTAATTCGGCCATTTTAATAGCTAATCTGCCAAGCAATTCTTCAAATCTGGAACAAGCCATTCCATTTATAATAATTGCCATAAATTTTGTAGCTTCAAAATAGGGTAAGATAAACTCCGTAGTATGATCTGGGATTACAATACCCATCTTAAGATCTTCAGTCCATATACGCTTATCATTTAACCAAAGACCTATGATTTTTTCATCTTTCCAAACAACTTGAATTCTCACAGGAATTTTCATCAGCTTACTCCTTTATTCGTTCTTTGCTTATAAGATTTGCACCCTTTCGCACTAATTTTTATCTCTGTTGGGGTAAGACAAACGCCACCATGATTTGCGACACAACGAACAAGCTCACAAGGCACTTGCAAACTTTCATAATCCCAATCTCTACTACCTGGGAATCTGCTTCTGTCACCTGGATCTGCCATAATTCCATGTGTCTGGATCCCCTTCGCTTCCATATCCTTTAATGTCCCCATCGGGCCTCGAACCATATTTTCTTTAGTTCCACTCATATTCCACTCTCCTGTTTTTACGAAATGTTTAAATGCTTTATCCCACAATCTTGCATCGTTATTGTTTAGCCTGTTTAAGTGATTAGCCATTTATTTTATTTCTTTGCAGCGATAGCCATGAAGAGAAGAATCCCAAATTCTATACTTCAACCCCTCTTTTAATTTATTGTTTCTACAAAATGAATAGGTCATTAAAAGTATAGAACCGTCTTCAAACTTCAGTTCTATTTCATATATGCTGAAAGAACCTGTCGCATGAATATTAATTAATTTTCCGGCCGCCAGTTCTATAATTTGTTCTGTTCTGTTCTTGGAGAAGTGTCTTTTACTATTATGACAAACATTACGCAACACATAATAGCAGCAAGAACCAGCACCCAAAAGAATAGGCCCATCCAATCTACCCAATATAGCCAACTACCGATATTATAAATAAGTTTTGACATTAGCCTATTCTCCCAGGACAATCATCCTTAGTAATATCGCACCAATTACATTCTTTTTTACTCGGCGAACGGCGACAGTTTGATTCGTCACCCGTTATTAGTTTCATGGCTTTCCATATTTGCAGCTTAAGACTTTCATCCTCCGCTGCAGAATGTGGTATATTTACATCAGCCACGCCTAATTTATAAACAATCGTCCCATCGAAGTCCATGCCTTTATATTCAGGTATGCTCAATGGTAAAAATATCATGTAGAAAATAACTTGGATAAAATCACTGGTTTTCGAACGGCCAGATTTGCAATCTTCTACAAAGATTTTGAATTCCATTGCTCCCTGCATATTTTCTTCTTGGCCAGCAGCAACGATATCTGCCTTGCCGGAAACTGTAAAGTCATAAGCCAATTCGTAATTCTCGTATCCATTATCAGATATTCCGAACAAAGTTGCTTCACGCAGTGTAGGTTCTTTCTTTGGAATTCTAATATCTAACTTGAACGAATTCTGGTCTTCGACAGTAACTTTATAACCAAGTTTTAATAATCCATCGCGGCGTTCTTTAAGCATCGCAGTATGATTAACTGTCCAGAGTGCCAGATTAAAATCGCTTGGCTTCTTGTCATACATAAAATGACTTTTAAACCAGTATTTCCAATCACACATATCTTCGCCGGATACCATTTTGCTGATCCAACTCGGCCACACGAACGGACGGTCTCTTTTCTTTTTACCCATTTTAATCTCCTAACTATTTTTAAATCCACAACGGCCTTCTCCATGTAAAGAGCCAGCGAAACTTTCGCCGACCCATAATGAACAACTATCTTTTATACACAATGGAAAATGGTCTGCCTTTGGATTCGCGTTTTTATCTATCAACGCATCCATACTTATACGATTCATATCACCGTTAGCCAAAACACCCATCAACATTAGAATACAAATTTTGCTTTTACCCATTTTAATCTCCTAACTGAATTTGATTATTAGAAACAATAAAACAGCGAAATGCAAAAGCTGATCAGCGAAGGTTGGAAGCCAGTTCCATTTATCTCTTGCATTATATTCTATATAGTTCATTTGGGCAGTTGGTTTATTATACTTACTCTCTACCCATTTTCTCAAATACATTTTGAAATTGTCTATGCACCAATGCGATGAGAAAATTACTAACGGGATTTCCCATCCAGTTACGTTGCACCGTTTTATCAATACTGATAAAATACAACCAGCATAAAGAACGCAATGAGCGACCATTATCCACCAAGAATTTTTCTTTTCTTTGCTCATCCATCCAGATTGGAAAACGTAATCGCCGACAAAATGGGCGAAAATTATTGTTAAAATGAACGGATAAAAACTCATAGCAAATCTCCCAATAAAGCTCTAATAAACCTTGTTTTTAGGCCCAAAACCCGATTATCCCGTAGCGACGCCTACACTGTAAACTGGCTATAATAGGCCATAAATACCATTAAAAGCTCTTAAATAGGCAGCAGGGACTCCGTATTTTGGCCTATGCTGCCATTCTTAGCCATAACAGCCTTTTATCCCGTTTGACCCGGACTTGGTACATTTTCTTAAGACGTTTTCTTTGTTTCTTAGTTAGCATTTAATTCGATTACTTTTAATTGTACAACACCCATCAGAATTATGAACATCATTTTTAATAAAATGAGTTCCACAGACCTTGCACTTATATCGAATTGGAGGTTTACCATCTGCAAATTCATCAAGCTGAGACACCGGTCCATTCTCCTGTCGTTTTAATTTCTCATAAGGAACAACGACCGCTGAATAAAATTCCGCTGTTGCACTGCACATGATTCCATACGCATCATTGAGGATATCATATTTCTTAACAAGCGATTTAATTTTCTTAAGTTGTTCTATCGCCCAAAGATGTGCGAGCTTTGTCATGCAATAATTAATTCGCCCTCTTTTATTTTCACACCATTTGAACAGCTTGTTAATAGTAGGATCTAATAAATCTCGTTCTTGTTGTGTTATATACGGCATTTAGTTCTCCTTTAATTATTGACTTCGTGGAAGCCTGCTTCATTTATTCTTTAGTGTTTTCGCATTGACCAGTCCTTGCTGAACAGGGTTCTACATTACAGTCTCCACATCCAATGTGCCTTCGCAAATCTGGATGAACACAAGCTTCAACTCCAGGTTTTTCTTTCAACCACTTTTCAAGTTCATGGTCATCTCCATTTATACCATGTCTGTGAAAGTTTGTCTTTTGTTTGTCTGACATTTCACCCCATTCAGCCTTGCACCCACAACCGTATTTTCCACAAAGACGACAGATAGCTGGCACACACATTTCTTCATAACCATCAAGACGTTCTACCCATTCATGCTTACAAATTTCTTCATACGGATGATCTTTAACATGCTCAGCCTTTTGTATAGCGTCTATGATTTTACGTTCTATCATAGCCCACTGAACAGTATTAGGAACATCTTGCTGCAAATGTTCTGCATAAGCTTCTAATGCCTTATGGATTTCTTGTGTTTTCCATAGTAGCATTTCTGCCCCATTCAAGGTCATTAAAATCTTCACGATTTAAAAGGTGTTTGGCTAAAAATTCAGATAGAGTTTTCATTTCAGTTCTCCTTCTGTTACTCGAACATAATCACCTTCACAAGAAGTTTCTATTGACAAAATCCAACCATCATTATCATTCGGATCATAATGTGTTTCTTTTAAATCTTCTGGGAACCTGCAAAATTCACGGGCATTTTGCCTTGCAAAATTTATTGCTGTAATTACGTCTACGAAATTATGAATTATAGGATCACAATGCCTATCCTTTATTAGTACATTATAGATTTTCATTCAGTCCCTTTCGGTTGGCCTGCTTTAAGCCAGTCTCTAAAATTAAGTGGTTTTTCTCGAGCCTTAAGACCACGTGGTTGATCAACATAATCCCAATACGCAACCAGATCTTCGACTGTCACGCCGGATTTCTTTGTTCCCAGATGACCATCCGCAGCAGCACTGAGTAAATTTTCAATGAACATCGAAATACGAACGCCACATAAACTCCCGCACATCGTGCCTATAACATAGGGTATAAAGAACATAAGAGTCATATCGTGTCTTACCAATTGCCTGAACGTCATAAACCATATTGTATTGCTAAAGAAAGCAGCAATGAGATGGTATTTCATATTGTTACGATTTCTACTTCTGCTTACTATGCTGAACGAAATGTTTTGGATAAAAGCTAATCCTAAAATTGTCAACATCGCTATCGCCATTGTCGTGTTCATTTTGTCTCCTCTTAAAATTTAAGTTGCGTCTTCAATTACAAACGGACCACCTTCTTTACAAAAATACCCACTTTCTATATATTCTAATGCTCGCTGTTTAGTAAAACGAGCAGCATGTTCTCGAAGAGCAACTCTGTATCTTTCGCTGCATGTACCTATAAAACACCCTCCGAATTTATCTTCTCGAATAACATATCCTTGATAAATCTCTCCCCAATATTTGAAAGGAAGTATTGGTTTTTCAACTATTGTTTTCATTACTTCATTTGACTGTGGAACTACATGCCTTCTCAATTCATCTAACTGGTCTAAACCCTTTTGGCCAAAATAAATAGGGATACCGCATTCTTTAGCTGTTACCAATTCCTTTTTCGTTCCTTTGCTATTTTCCCATCCAGGACATACAAACATGATGTCTGATTTCTTTAGGAATGGCTGGCTGTTGTCAAAATAATCTTCCAAATTTAAATCCCCATGAACCACACCATGAAGAAAATCCCACCCTGGGACATAAATTGCATATCCCAATTTCCTCACTTTTTCGCCCCACATTGTCATCTTATGCAAATTTTGGACATACGCATAAGTATCAGCAGTTAAAGCTCCGGCGATGTACGCAATTTTTTTGTTTTCCATTTTCAGTTCCTCTTAATGCCTGGATTTTTCCAGCATTTGATTATTTTCTTGCAAGTTTTGCATTTCACATCAGCAATAATATCTGTTATTTTTATTTTAGACCCCATTGCATTATGGACAGGAATTCCACATATAGTACTGGAACGACTTGCTGGTTTATAGTGAACTACTTTTTGTTTCTTAACATTCTTTTTCTTAACATTCTTTTTCTCCCTCAATATATAAAATTCACATTTTTTACAGGCTATTGATTTATTACATACTTTACAAGCCAGATGGTATTTCGGTTTCTTACTCTTCTTGCTATCCTTTAGCCGTTCTATTAGCAATTCATGTATGTAGCCTTGGATATTAAAAAATTCTGCATAAAGAGTTTCGAGAATCTCATCTGTACTGTATCCTTCATGAATTTTCCAGGTTTCCATAAAGTGCCGGAATTTGCTTTCCATGTAACTTTGTTTTGGGAATCCTTTTTTCCAATTGCCTTCATCACGTCTTACTTTCCCATCTACAATATTATGCCTTCGCATAAAATCTACAAAACCTTCTAATGCTAATGGGCTAAGACTACCGACGTAATTTAATTTCTGCTCGTCATTATCTCTGAATGCACCTGTCGTGAATATTCTTATCTTTTTCTTCTTTTTGGATTTCATGGTTCTACTCCATATTTTGCAATACAATAAGCGGTGAAGAACGCCGTTCCGAGAATTATACAATCAATAAATACTATATAAGGGATTGCTTGTATTAAGTTACTCATCGTATTCTCTTCCCAGCACTTTTAAGACGGTGTGTAAATTCATTTTTCCCCTAAATCTTTTACCACTTCTTCTTTTCTATGCACCCGATCACAATTTTTATTTGGACAAATATCCCCTATAATAAAATTTCTACGGACTCTCTTAACCCCACATTCAGGGCAATGTCCAAACAATTTCTTCTTTAGCCAGTGCCATAATTTTTTCATTTCATTATCTTCCCAGTGTAGTTATCAATATTTCGCTGGAATCTTGCAACGCAACCCGCAGTCTTATCCCAGATGAAAGCCAGTCCCGCTCGTTTTTGCCAGTTATAGCTATGGATTCTGTGCCATTCATTTGGAGGACACAGTCCCGGCAGAAATTCAATGCTGACACCCTGCTCTTCAAACATGTGAGGTTTCCCAGATCCTTTACGATGCTGGTCACCACAATGAAATTCGCAGTATCTGGCTTTCTCCCAAACACCATCCAGTCTATTTTCATTAGCCATTAAAGCAGCAAGACGAACTTGTTGTCTTATACTATGGCCATGTTCAAACCCTAATAAATTCACCCCGAAACTATGAAATTTGAAC
>SDBT01015629.1_pt1 | contig 12057 bp, 8 predicted proteins | sample 2277101 | NCBI WGS metagenome assembly SDBT01 (sample SAMN10404973, study PRJNA504765) | marine sediment metagenome | isolation source: marine sediment core GS10_PC15, 103 cmbsf | place: Arctic Ocean: Southern Knipovich Ridge | collected 2010
CTCCATTCCTAGCCGCGATAGCTTCTCAACGTACATCCGGGGGGTTGAAACCGAGTTGTTGGTCAGGAAAACAAACTGCTTACCCGACTCCAGCAAATATCGCACCACCTCCGGCGAGCCAGGGACGGGGTCGCCCGACAGGTAGATAACCCCGTCAAGGTCTATTATGAATCCGTTGTAGCGGTCTACTAATGACGTCATTATTTAGTACCACGCATAGTCGACTGGGAACGCCCCCCACTACGCCTCGAAACGGGCCGCCATCTCCCTGTACATCTCCTTTGGGCTCAACTGCCAGGCGAGCTTGAAATGCCCACCCGCTTTTCGCCTGCGCTTCGTCTTCAGGCAGCATAGCCCCAGGCAGTAGTGGGCGTAATCGTTGGTGGGGTCCACCTCCAGGGCGTCCTCGAAACGTTCGTACGCGAACTGGTACAGCCCGCAGGAGTACTCGGCTCTTCCCAGCATTTCCAGGATTGACCCTTTCCCGGGTTCCGCCACCAGGGCTCTCTTTAGCAGTGCCGCCGCCTGGTCCGGGTTTCCGGTCTCCAACAGCCCTTTTCCGCGCTTCATCAACACGTATGCGGACTCTCGATCCTCTTCTACACTCATCAATGCTTCGCCTCCACGAGCCGGCAACGCGCCCTGCCGTTACTGCCGCTACGGATCCGCCGGGGCTTACGGGGTTGCGTCCCGGCGGCCTGTTACTCGATGTCGGTGCCTGAACCTACCACGCAGTGGCCGCCCTGCCATCTGCCTTGGTAGTTGAAATACATGGGCCTCTCCACTATTATCGGCACCTCCGAGATTACGGTCGCCGATATGTCGTGCTCGCTTCCGGCCATGGCACTGGTGACGTTAGACGTCGCCCGTGACCCAGCATCCACACCTACACTCCAGTTCAGGTTGGTGCCATCCTCCCACATGTAGCTGATGAGCACCACGACGTCTTCGTCGGTGGGATTCTGGATGGAGAGCCACTGGTTGAATCCTGCCCGCGTGCAACCCTCGGCGAAGTACCACTTCTCCCTGGGGGAAGACGCCCCAACCACGCAGTGACCTCCCGGCCATCCGTTGCCGTAATTGAAGTACATGGGTCGCTCGATGATTATCGGGTTGTCGGAGGTGACCTTGATGGAGACGTTCTGCCCCGGCCCCACCCAATCGTTCACCAAGATGGTTTTCCTGCTCCTGGCCGATATAACCAGTTTCTGGTCGTCGGCGTTGCCGTCCTCAATCATGTACTCGAGCGTCACGCTGGCCTCGGTGTCGTTGGGGTTCTGCATGCAGACGTAGGTGGAGAACCCTCCGTGGGTGGTACCTTCAGCGAGGTACCATTCGTTTGCGGGTTGCACCGCCCCGATGACGTCGTGCCCCCCCTCCTGCACTCCCTGGTAACTGAAGTAGACCGGCCTCTCGCATATTATGGCGTTGGAAGACTCTACCATCATCGATACGTCTTTCCCCGGCCCGACATCGGCGTTGACGGACACTGTCTTCCTGCTGAGGGCCGGGATGGTGACCTCCTTCACCTGGTTATCACCGGACTCGAGCATGTAGGTTATCGTCGCCTGGACCGCTTCTTCCCGGGGGTTCTGCATGCACAGCCAGGTGTGGAAGTTGGCCGAGGGCCCCTCCCTGGTGCACCCCTCGGCGAAGTACCACTTCGTCCGTGGGTTGTTGGTGCCGACAACGTCGTGACCACCTTTCCACATCCCCTTGTAGTTGAAGTACATCGGCCGCTCCACCATGATGGGGAGGTTACCCTCCACCTTCATGGACACGTCACGCTCGGGCCCGACTATGCTGTTGACGTCGACGGTGTGCCTGCTCTCGGCTCCGACGGTAACCGTCTGGGGGATGTTATCGCCATCCTCGGTCATGTAGGTTATGTCCACGTCACACTCTTTGTCGTTGGGGTTCTGGATGCTCAGCCACATCTCGAACCCGGCGCGGGTGCATCCCTCCGCAAAGTACCAGGTGTATTCCGGCCCTCCCTCGTCCTCCCCCGGGCTGTACATTATCTCGTCTGAGACCACCGGACTCTCGTTGGCCGGCATCGCCATGTCACGGAACTTCATGTACACCTGGCGCAGCCCGGCGGCCCCCCCGGCCAGGGTCCACTCCCTTTCCGAATCGTACTTCTCCCACCCGACACCCTGGAAATCCGGGGTGTCGGATATCATCATGTCCTTCAGGCCGGAACCGCCGGTGTCCGACGCGCTTACGTTGAGCGTCACCTCTCGGGTGGTCGTCGTGTCAGCGCCGTTGTTTATCTTGAACGAGCCCGCAGGGGCCTTGGTGTCGGCCGACGCGCTCTTGTAAACCCTGGGCGACTTGGCTCCGCCGGCGGGAACATCGGTATGCACCTGGCACACCCGTTGGCTCCCGGTGTCGTAGACGTGCCCGAACGACCCGTTCTCCACCTTGTAGTAGTACTTGTTCGAGAGAGCGGGCATTGGAAACTCTGCGTAGGCCCCCGGAAGCGGCTTCTCGAGGTGGTTGGTGATCGTGCAGGTCACGTCGGTGGCGCTTCCCGGCTCCGGGGTGTAGCTCGATTCCACCGCCGGGGTGAAAAGGTTATGGAGATTGGTCTCTCCCTCGATGTTAGTTCCGGCATACCACGGGTACGAGTACTTGGGGTCGTGGTAGTTGTAGCTCTCCACCTGCCCGTCGTTTATCCATATCCTACGGTACCCCGGGTACTCGTTGGAATTCCCGTCTGCCTGGAACGAGGTGGAGGTGGTGTTTACAAACTCGACCTCCCCGCTCCCCGACCCTTCCAGCGGGTCGGGGCTGTAGTTGGCGGTCCACGTTGCCGACCCCGCCGTGTCCGCGGTCTCGCCATACATCGAGGAATACGATATATCCGCCACGTAATCGGAGTGGTCGTGCCCGCTGATCTCCAGGGCCACCTTGTAGTCCCGCATCAGCTTCAGGGTGGCGATTCGCCCCTCGCCGTTTCCCATATTTAAAATGCCAGTAATCTGTTCAAGCCAACCGTCTCCCGCGCTTGCCCACATTGACCCGCTCCCGTTGTCCTTCCAGGGATCGTGGTGCATGGCGACCACCCTCATCTTTGCGTCCTGGTTCGACTTGAGGTCATCTCTCATCCACGCCAACTGCTTGGTGAAGTTATCCTCGTTTACAGCGTCGAACTGCGACTGGGTGGCTCCGCCTCCGTCCTTCCACTTATCCCCCCCACCTCGCAGTATCCCCAGGTACTTCTGGGGCTGAAGTATGATCCCAAAATAATCGGTCAGCGTACGCTTACTGGAGGGCCAGTCCATCGAGTTGAGTGAAAGAAAGTGGTAGTCGCCGTAATCGTAGGTGAAGAACGTAGGGCCGAACATCTTCGTCCAGTTGATGAACGAGTCCTCGGTGCCATCGTTGTACCCGTCGTGGTTGCCTATCGACAGGAAGACCGGGACGTCAAGCGCGAGGGTCTCCTGGTAGAACCAGTCCATCTCGAACTCGTACTCGGTCATGGTCCTGTTCCACACGGTGCCCGAGTACTCGTCAATGCTGCCGTAGTCCTTGGTCAGGAACTTCTGGCCGAATATGTAGTCGCCGGTGTAAACGAGGAAGTCCGGTTTTATGCGGTTTATCTGCTGTATGGCCTTGTGGTAGTACTTGGCGCCGTACCCGTCGTCGCCCGGCCGGTAATCCTCGTGCCGGTAGTTCCTCTCTTTGAAGTTCGAGAATGGATAGTTGCACTCGGGCCCGAACAGGTGGATGTCGGTGAGGTGGCAGAAAGAGAAACGGTCCTTGTACTCGTCCAGCGCCTGCAGGGCATGCGGCTGGCTGTCGGTCACCCATGAGCCACCGGTCTTCGCCTTCACGGTAAGGTCGTACAGGTCCTCGGGCAGACTGTACGGAACGATGACGGTAACGTGATAGACCTCGAAGTTCGCGTTCTTGAGCCAGTGCCAAACCTCGCTGGACTTTACCTCGAAAGAGGTGATCGGAAGTTCAGCCTTATACGGGTACTTATCGTTGGTCGAGGAGACAGTTACATTGAACGCGGTTATCTCGGGGATTGCCTGACTACCGACGCCCTCTCGGGGGTCGTACTCTATGGTGAAACTCTCACCCCTCTCCTTGATCGCGGGGTTGCCCAGTGTCGGATAGATGAGCCTGGTTATCCTGGGGGTGTCCTGTATCCCCAAATCAGCCCGCGCCTCGCTGCCGGTTACAAGCAGGACCAGCATTGCCGTGACCAGCAAGGCCAGTAATAGAAACACGAACGTTCTGGAACTCCGTGTCGATAAAAGACGGTGCACCGGCATACTCTAACCCCTTCTGCAAATACACTCACACCAATACACAATTATAAACGTAAGAACCCTCTCATAGTTACTCATTGTTTGCGATAAATCCGCCGACCGTTTTCCACCTACGGGTGCTTAGTGCCCCGTTGGATAGATACGGTTATGCACCGAGAGCGTCGAAGCGCCGCTCCGGCAAGGCGCGCGACTGAGACGTACTCCTGTAGTACATCGAGGGAGCGGAACGCAGCCGGAGTGGATGCAGCGGCGTTCGAATGCCAGTGTATTTATCCAGCGGGGTACCTAATCTTTCCCATTGGAACGGCGCACCGTGAACGTACCTGAGAAAGCCCTGCTCCTCTCGCCGCAGGCTCGCCCACCTTCACGGTGTACTCGACACCGGGGAACGCTGTGGTGGAACTGGTGATTTCGATAGGGTTGAACACCGGCGCCGCCAACAGAAACGTTATGACTGGCGGCGGCGTAACCCCCTTGACCAGTAATCCAGGCGCGACCGCCATATTCCCGCACTCGCATACCGTAAACGCGAACCCTGAATGTCTGTTGTGCCTGCCCGCCGCTGATCGGCGTTCGCCGCTCTTCTTCCCCCTCAACCACGGTTCGGTTAATATTATTGAACAGTTCGGTTAAAAGAAAAGTTGATACCGCAATGGCACGGCAATTCGAGCAGGGAGTGGGCGGTGGCACAGAGGTTCGGCAAGGGAAACGTAGATAGGGTCGGAAAGCTCTGGGTGCTTCACCTCAAGGGCACATCTTTTGAGAGGGGCCTTCAGCACGGTACGCTCATGCGCTACCGCGTACGCGACACCATCAACTTCTACAGGATGCTCCCGGAAGCCCTGGCGTTAAAAACGTACCCTGCCGGATCCTGGAAGTACAGAGCGGCATGCAAGCTCAAGCGCAAGCTGGCCGTCGGGTTCACCAATGGCAGGGACTCCGATACCCTCGAGGAGATGCGAGGCCTCGCGGTCGGCCTGGGAATGAAGCAGGAACATCTCGCCGAGGCGCTGGTGCTGGCTGACGTTCTCCAGTGCTTCGGATCGGCTGCCGGGAGCCGCAGAAAACCGGGTCCGTCGCTTCCCTGCCAGGGCTGCACCAGCGCCGTCCGCGAAACACCCGACTCCCTGCTGTTCGCCAGGAACTTGGACTTCTGGGGTGCCGGATACTGGGATGAGAACCCGGCTATACTTTTCCATCACCCGGATAAGGGCAAGGCGTTCTGCTCAATCGCCACCGCGGGGCTTCCCACCAGCGGTGTAACCGCCATCAACGAGGATGGCCTCGCGGTTGCGGTCCACCAGCACGGATCCCTCGACTACAACCCAAGGGGCACCCCGATTATGGACATCGCCCACAGCATACTCCGCACCGCCGGCACCGTGGAGGAGGCCATCGACGTCGCTTCCGGCTTCCGCGCTACCGGGGGCTGGACCATACTCATCGCCGGGGGGCGCACCCACAAGGCGGCGGCCCTGGAGATGTCCGCTGTGACCCAGAAACCGCGCTGGATACAAGACCATATCCTTATCGCCACCAACTGCTTCCAGGACGATGAGCTTTCCGAAAGGGAGCTGCAATCAAACCTTGGCTCCGCCATCAGCGGCCACGCCCGCTTCGAAAGGGCGGCCGCCCTGGCGTCCGGGCCACGCTCCGGTATATCGCGCATGGCCGGAATCCTTGGGGACCACTTCGACGTGTTTTCCGGACGCGAGAGGTCGGCCGGCCACACCATTTCACGCATCAACAACCTCTCGAGCGTCATTTTCAGCCTCAACGACAAGCGGTTCTGGGTTTCCGAGTCGCCCGCTCCCACCTCCAAGGGCGGGTTCGTGGGCTTTGACCTGGACATCGAGTTGGGGGAAGGTCGTTCCTCGGTGGGCCGCCTCGAAGGCGGCCGCCCACCCACCGTACGAACGACATCGGCTCAGGACCGGTACCTCGACGCGTACAAGGAGTACATGGGCTCCGGTGACCTCAACCGCGTACTCATGATACTCGCCGAATGCTCCGAGATCGACCCCTCAGAGCCCACATTCCCCTTCATGGAAGGCATAGCCCGCGCCAAGGTGGGAAACCTGCGCGGCGCTCTGTCGTCGTTTGACAGGTCGCTCACCCGGGAAACCGTCGAGCCCCCGAAGACGGCAACACTGCTGTGGAAAGCCCGCATCCTGGACCTGATGGACCGCAGGGGGGAATCCGCCGTCATTTATGGCGAGATTGCCGAGGGCCAGGCAAGCGCCACCCTGACATCGAAGGCCGCCGCCCTGGGCAGGAAGAAAGGGTTCCGGGAAAGGGACCTGGGCAATGTGTTGATGGACTTCGCCAACGGCGACGTTTGTTTAATGTAGTCGCGTAAGTGCCTCGTTCCATAGATACGGTTGCGCACCGAGAGCGTCGAAGCGCCGCTCCGGCAAGGCGCGCGACCGAGACGTACTCCTGTAGTACGTCGAGGGAGCGGAACGCGGCCGGAGTGGATGCAGCGGGGTTCGAATGCCAGCGTATTTATGGAGCGAGGTACTACAATGGAGGTATCATGCAGCCGCCTGAGATGGAAACGTTGACCGTGGAAATAGACGGGGGCACTGCCGTCCTGTACATGGACCGCCCCGACAAGAGAAACGCCATGGACCACACGATGTTTAATGAGATAGGCGTCGCCGTGCAGTATGTGGAAGACGATCCCGGGATAAAGGCGCTCATCTTAACAGGACGGGGCTCCGCGTTCTGCGCCGGGTTGGACTTGAGCTCTATGGATAAGTTCATGGACATAAGCATCACCGATTTCCGGACCATAGTAAGGAAGATGCAACGCAACTTTCGGGCATTCGAACTACTGGAAAAACCGGTAATAGCGATGGTAAACGGCCCCGCGCTGGGGGCGGGCACCGAGATCGCACTGGCCTGCGACATGATACTGGCGTCCACCGAGGCGATCTTCGGGCTCCTGGAGGTCAACCTCGGACTGGTGACAGACCTTGGCGCGACCCGTCGCCTTCCCCGGCAGATCGGCATCCACCGCGCCAGGGAACTGATCATGACCGGAAAGAAGATTGACGCCGCCGAGGCCGACAGGATAGGTCTGGTGAACGCGGTCTACCCGCCGGATGAGCTGGCAGGCGAGGCGATGTCGCTGGCGAGGCACCTGGAGGGGTTGTCCCCGGTAGCGGTCGGCCTGTGCAAGATATGCATCGACCGCTGCTTCGACGGCAGCATGGAGGCTGGGCTGGAGCAGGAGGCGCAGGTACAGAGCATCTGCATCAGCCACATCCTGGAGGATATGAGAAGCAAAGCTTCCGGGCAACAGGGGGGTGACGGAAGTTGAGCGAGCGGCCGCACCAGGGTATCGTTATCAGGCCGCCGTCGGAGGCGGGGAGCTTCCTGCTGCAGGTCACCTACGGCTGCTCCCACAACCGGTGCGCGTTCTGCATCACCTACAACTACACTAAGTTCGGGGTAAGGGATTTTGAAAAGGTCAAGGAGGACATTGAGCTGGCCTCCCGCTGGAACCCGTCTATCAACAGGGTGTTCCTTTGCGACGGCGACGCGATGTGTCTGCCCTCCGACAAGCTGGAGAGAATACTGGACTGCCTGAACGATCACTTCCCCGCCCTGGAGAGGGTGGGCATCTACACCAACGCCCGCGACATCCTGACTAAGAGCCCCGAGGAGCTTGCCGCTCTTCAATCCAAGAAGCTGGGCATCGGCTACATGGGACTGGAAAGCGGAAACGACGAGATACTCGATAGGATGCACAAGGGCGCGACCGCACGGGAGATGGTCCAGGCGGTTAGAAAGGCCCAGGACGCCGGCATCGACATGTCGGTCATCGTGCTTCTCGGCCTCGGCAGCAACGCTATGAGCCGTCAGCACGCGCTGGACTCCGCCCATGCGGTAAACCGGATGAACCCCCGTTACCTGAGCGCCCTGACCCTGATGCTCCTGCCCGGCACGTCGCTGTATCAAAAGTACAGAAAAGGCGAGTTCGAGATAATGAACCCCACCAGCATTCTGGAGGAACTCAGGTTGTTCCTGGAAAACCTGGATGTGGAGGGAGATTGCATATTCCGTACCAACCATGCGTCCAACTACCTCCCCATCGGGGGGAGGCTACCCCGGGACAAGGAGCGCATGCTCGAGGTGATCGACAGTGGGCTTGCCGACAGCTCACTTCTCCGTCCGGAGTCTTTCCGGGCGCTGTAGCAGGGAGGGACGCAGCAGGGTTCGAATGCCATTGTATCTATGAGACGGGGCACTATACATGAACCATGACACCGGGAACCGGGAGTGCGTCCTGGGGATTGACCTTGGTGGGACCAAGATCGCGACGGCAGCGGTGGATGGTACCGGCAGGATACTCGCGGAAAACGAGGTCCCATCTCCGTCGCGTAACGGTGAGAAGATGTTGAGGTTGTTCAGTGCACTCACCCTGGAGGCGTTGGAGAAACTCCGGGAAACAGGCCTGTTGGTAAAGGCGGTCGGTATAGCCGCCGCCGGGTACGTCCTGCAGGAGGAAGGGGTCCTCACCGAAGCGCCCAACATCGCCTGGCGCAATGCTCCGCTGAGAAAAATCGCCGCGGAGGCAACCGGCCTGCCAACCGTTCTCGACAACGACGCGAACTGCGCCGCGGCCGCAGAGCGGTTCGCGGGAGCGGCGCGGGGCGTGGATAACTTCGTCTACCTCACGCTCGGCACGGGTGTGGGGGGAGGAGTGTACGTTGACGGGAAACTGTTGAGGGGTCACCGGGGTATGGCCGCGGAGCTAGGGCACGTCGTCATCGACCCTGACGGGCCGTTGTGTGGTTGCGGTAGCAGGGGGTGCCTGGAGGCACTCGCCTCCGGGACGGCGTTGGGACACCAGGGCGCACGCGTTGCCGGCAGATATCCCGACACATTACTTCTCGAGATGACGGGGGGGGACCCTGAGGCCATTACCGGACGCATGGTTGCCATATCGGCCGAGCGGGGAGACGAGGCCGCCCTGGAGGCCTTCAAGGCGTGGTCGAAACACCTCGGCCTGGGAATCGCCAGCCTGATACATGTCTTCAACCCGGAGATGGTCGTCCTGGGCGGCGGCGTCTCCAACTCCGGCACCCTTTTCATCGACGACGTCAGGCGTGCCGTCACCGAGCACGGAATACCCGCGCTCATACTGGGGATACCGATCGTCCTTTCCGAGCTCAATGGTTATTCGGGGGTTATCGGCGCCGCCGCGCTTGCCTGGGAGGAGATCGACGGCCCTAAGTATCCCGGATTACATATGTAGAACGGAACAGGCCCGGCGGCATTACCAGCAGGTAATGTCATTCATTACCACGCCGGAACACGGCTTGGGAAAGAAGTACGTTGACTTCTGAGGCATTCTCTCACCTCGGTCGGCGACATCCCGTACCTGCTCGACCAGGGGAGGATTCAGGAAGAATGCAATCGAGCCCCGGCCGCCATCCACTTCCCGCACCGCCTCTACGGGGTCCCTGGTGAAAAACAGGTTTCCCTGGATCGACTCCCGGTCTGGAGGGATCCCCAGCGCTTTCTCCAGCACCAGCTTGCGCAGCACCGTGGTGTCCAGCCTCTTGTACTCCTCCGAGTGTTCGCCCTCCACAACCTCCAGGGGGTCCAGGTTTGATTTCAACGAAAGCAGCAGGAACCTGTCCGTCTCCCTGACGAACGCCCCGAACACCGTTGTGGAATTCGCCGATTTCTCCATCTGCTCGAGCAGGTGATACACCTGTCCGCTTCGCGCACCCATGGGCACATCGACCGTCACCACTTCAAACCATGAACCCAGGGATCGGAGCAGCGCGTCGGCTTCCACCCTGCGCTCCCCCAACAGCACCCGGTGCACCGGCAGCAGTGACAGCCCCGTGTTTTCCATCTCCACGATCATCATCAGCAGGAAGTTCCGGGGATCGTCATCACCGGAGCTCTCCCCCGAAGAACGCAAGGCCCGGCTGTACTCCAGCGCGGTCTGGTACCGGTGGTGTCCATCGGCGATGTATAGCGTCTTCTTCTTGAAGAACGACCCCAGCTTCCGCGTGACCCGCTCGTCGGTCACCCCCCACAGGTCATGGGCAATCCCGTCCGGGGTCTGAAACTGCGCCAGCGGAAACCTCTCCATCTCCGAGCGTATCGGGTCCCTGAGCTTTTCCTCAGGATCAGAGTAAAGCGCCTGCACCATGCTGAGATTTGTCATGGTGTGCTCCAGCAGCTTGATCCGGTCCTCCAGCGGCTTGGGCATTATCTCCTCGTGTGGGAGTATTCCGCCGTGGGAGAACTCCTCTACCCTGACCCTCGCGGCCACGCCGGTGCACTCCCTGTAGCGGCCCTCCAGAAGGTACCTCTGCCGGTAAAAGTAAAAAGCGGGCGCTTTGTCCTGGACTATTATCCTCTGGTCACGCCACCGGGAAAGGAACTGTCCGGCCCTGAGATACGGCGCTTCGGCGTCACCATCGCTCTTCCTGGGACGGTTGAGTATCAGGCGAACAACGTTATAAGGATGCCTGTTGTAAAGCGAATCCCTCTCCTGGTCGCTTATGACATCGTAGGGGGGGGCTACCACCAGTGACAGGTCCCCTATCGCCTCCTGGTTGTACCGTACCCCTCTAAAAGGCCTTACATCCGCCATCGCGCGTCACCCGCCCACTATACCTGCCGGTCTCATCACCTGAGCCCGCGTACCGGCCGTCCAATACGTTAGCATGATATCAGGAAACCGCCGCCCTGTTTACTGAATCGAAGGCTCTGTGCCCCGCGATACGGGGCCTGCAACCAAAGCGTCGGCGGAGCACCTACGTCTTCAAGGCCGACTCAACTCATCGGCCCTGTCACATCCCCTGTGAAACGGAGAACCCGCATCTACTATCGTCTGGCACCACATGCAAACTGTGGTCCGTCATGTCAGTACCGGCGCCTCCTCACGATGAACACGGTTATCGCCACCCCCACCGCAACCAGGAGAAGTAATCCGCAGATAACGTAACTCCACGGGAACGGGAACACGACGGCGTCCGCTTCCTCGAAGTTCCTATCGGCATCCTCAAGGGTCTCTATTCCTTTATCAATCCTTTTCGTCAATATATCGCCGTACAGCCAGTTCGGAGCGTTGACAAACTCGGTTATTCCGTTGAGCATGCTCTCCACCGAGGTTATCGCCTGTATCATCGCCAGCTTGTACTGGCTGTGCTGTGCCACGAACTCTTTCGGAGGTGTTATCGCTTCCATTTTGTTGTGGATATCCCTCATCTCGTTCAACGGTGCCTGTAACTCGTTTGTGAAATCCGATAATAACCGTAACATTGAAGCCACTCCCGTAGGGTCCGGGTCCGTCTTCATAAGGCTTTCCATGTCTTCGCTGTATTTATCATTGATTACCTCCATCTTTTCGCCGGCCGTATTCCAGCGTTCATTCAATTCGGTTACCTGGTCCCGGTAAGCGGACACTTCCGCGGACGCGCATCCGACAATGGAAGCGCAAACCATGACGATAAAGACCAGTAGTACCGTTCCGCTTGCCAATTTACGTTTCATTGCCATCCGAGCCCCTAGCCGTTGCCTGTCACTCACAATCCCACCTTATATGCTTTCCGCGATTACTTTCGCAACCCTTCCTCCAAGGAACGTCAACTGTTTCTCGGTTAATAACCGGCCGATGTCACGAGAAAAGGCCCGGAGCAACTCCGGGCCTTCCCAAAAAGGTCGGCGGCGACCTACTCTCCCACAGGGCTGCCCCTGCAGTACCATCGGCGCTGGAGGGCTTAACTACTGTGTTCGGAAT
>SDBT01015630.1_pt1 | contig 12057 bp, 10 predicted proteins | sample 2277101 | NCBI WGS metagenome assembly SDBT01 (sample SAMN10404973, study PRJNA504765) | marine sediment metagenome | isolation source: marine sediment core GS10_PC15, 103 cmbsf | place: Arctic Ocean: Southern Knipovich Ridge | collected 2010
GAAGGGTGAGAGCGGGACGGCGAGGAACGTCTCACCGTTGAAGACGACTCGGATGTCGTAAACGTAGCGTCGAGGGATGAGCTGACCTTGGGCAGTAGCAGCGATCGTCATGTCTACTTGTCCGCGACCTCGCTTGTCGTTCCGTACTCCGGTGGCCTTGAGCTGATTTTGCAGATCGTCGGATCGTAGACGTACCGCGAGAGTGAACGTAGCAGCCGGGTCTGTAGCGAGATCGACCAGCTCCCCGTTCGGGTGCCTCAACAGCAGCCGAATCGCAAGGTCAGTCTTCCAGGGAAGCTGAAGCTCTCGTCCTAGGTTCTCCGGAATCTTTGGATCTCGCTGTGTGCCGTCATCAATCACACCGAGGATGTTGATCGTTGCTGCCATCAGTACGCGCCAACTCCGTCCGGATCCCAGTCCTTCGGGATGGGTGACCCCTTCCCAACAGTGAAGTCCTGGTGCGGCGTGAGCTTGAGAACTGGAACGGCGTATTGGAGTACAGCACGTCTCCACAGCTCCTCACCGGGATCACGCCGACGCTGATCGCTAGACTGGCGGTGTCCGTAGATGTCTTTGATCGGCATGCCCTTCGCACGTCCCTTCTCAACCATGTAGGTAAGTGAGAGGCACACGGCGTCGATCAGCTCCTTCCCTGCGAGCTTCTCGCCGTCCTGCATGAGGCCAGGGAACTTCCCTTCGCACTCAAGTCCAAGAGTCGTTCGGTTCAACCCGTTCGCTTGCCAGACATACCACTCGAACGGACATGTGTGGACCGCCTCACCCTCGTTGAACGCGTACATGTGGCACGCGACTTCTAGCGCACGCTCACGTCGTGCTCGGGTGTAGTCCCCGTTGTACCTCTTGAGCCGTTGCTTCCCCACACCGAGATCGGCATCGGTCTGATGGACAGTAATTCCGGTTACTATCTTTGGATTGCGCTTCACCACCCTTCCGCCGTGTCCGATCTTCCACTTCATCTTCCCGCGTACGGGAGAAGGTGGGTCATGCTGGATCGAGGTGAGATCAATAACCTTCGACAGGTCGTAACAACTCATGTCTGGCTCTGGAAGCATGATCGTAGGAGGATCCTTCTCCCGCTTTGCCAAGGCTGCGGAGACGTCCTTCGCTAGCGGAGGTGCCCACTTCAGATCGTAGTCTTCCGCGAACTGCTGAAGCGCATCCCATGTCTCGTCGCCGAGATGCCCATCCGCACCAAACCTGTCGAGCGCGTAGCCTTTCTCGATCAGGATTTTCTGTAGCTTCTCTACGGCTTCGCCGCTGTCGTTGAACTTCATGGCTTCTCCTGTTTACGCAATCAGATCTACGTACGCTCCACCGTTTTCTGAGATACGTAGCTTATTGGTTGCAGAGTCAAAGTAGATCCGGGCTGTTCCCGAAGGAGAAACAGCAGGTGCGGCTGTTCCTGTCCACTCCAGTAGTTGTGTGACATCTGCTGGTGGGGTAGCTGCGTCACCTGTGTGATCAGCAATGATCGATCCAGAAGACGGTGGCGACACCTCACCGTCGAGGATGTTTTGATCGGCTGAACTAAGAACATCTGCGAAGTACACGATACACAGCCCATCCATGGTATCGATCCGCGTAAGCGTTCCCGTAATGGCGCTGGCTTCGATTTCATCACCGAGACGGGTTGTGTCTACGATCGAGTTCAAGAAGTCAGTTGCGACTGTGTATGTCGATCCAGTTTCAGGCATTGATCCTCCCTATACCGTCTGCTTGACAACAAAAGTTCTTTCATGGGCTGTTGCAGTCGCAGCTGATGTACGCCAGCGTAACTCGATCGCCTGCCCTCCCGTGACACCAGTAACGTACGCCTCAAAAGAGAGACCAGCTCCCGAGCTACCTGAGCCACGTTGGAACTGACGTTCTGTGTGTGCAACCTGAACACCACCGACGTACAAACTCACGTTGATCGTTTCGCTGTTCGTCGAGTGCTCAAACGAACTTGAGAACTTGACAAAGTAGTTACCAGCACCGGGCGTGATCGTCATGCCTGACATGAACACGTCGGTGGGACTCGTCGTCGTCGTGTCTCCCGTCGCAGTAACTTGATCAGGCGTACGCAGTATGGCGTCCATTTTCGCCTGTGTGAAATCGACGCTCAGCGCATTGCCTCCGATCTGGAACGAAGTTCCGGCCGGCACGTTCAAATCTTCAAACCCGGCGTCGACAATCCCGTCCGCCCCTGCACCCGTTCCTGCGCCAGCACGGAGCGAGAGGTTCGCGCCCGCATTCCCTCCAAAGCCGCCGTCGGCGCCCGCGCTCCCCGCGCGTATAACCACCGGGGCGCCCGGACCCCCGAGGGTTGTGACGTCGCCGCCGCCACCGGGGGCGCCCTCTATGTTCAGCAGGCGTCCACTACTACCGACGCCCGGGTTCGCAATGCCCCGAAAGTCGTAGTCGTTGTCCGCACCGACAAACTGAATCCCAAAGCTACTAAGATTGTTTTCGTTGCTGAGTCCCGTTGCCTTCAAACTGAGACCGAAGGCGACACCGTTCTCCAAGATAGCGATGGCGTTACCGCTCGTCGCTGCGTCCATGACGATGTCAAGCGCGGGCGATGTCCCGGCAAAGGTACGAATCAGGCGCATCAATGCTGTGTCATCAGCGATGTTCTGAAAGATGATCGTACCGTTGACCGAGGTCTGTGCGATCGTATTTCCCGCTACATAAGCTGTCTGGAGACTTGCTAGACCAGCGTCCCCACCGACACCATTGAACGAGACGTCTGCAACCCCAGCCGACGGTACGTTGAGGATCTTCCCCACGCGCCGCTGGAACGTTCCTGACACACGATCGAGTGTCCCCGTATCGCTAACGAAGACGGTGTCTCCGACAATAGCACCAGGGATCGATACTCCAAGAATAAGACCGAACTGCCGGGTGATCGCAAGATTTCCCGATCCGATTGGTGTCGTACCGTCGACCTCGCTAATGACTACGCCCAGTAGAACCGTACCAACGTCGGCAGTCGTAGCATTCTTGAGTGTGATTTCTGGGAGCTTCTCCTCACCAGGGAGACCTGACTTGATCGTCACGACGTCGGAGAACTCAACGACGGTGAGTACTGCCAGAGGAGCCCCTGCTTCGGCTACGAACAGACCAGGGTCCGCACGCATCGTGTCGACAAGTTGAAGCCACTCGTTGACTCGGATCTTCCAGCCCTTCGATCCAGCCTCAGTTGTCTCATCGGCCGCAGGGATCCCTTCTCTAGTCTTGAGCTGAAGAACCCTAGCGACGACGGTGTCTATCTTCTCGTCACCGAGCCCCTTGTTCACTTCCAGACGGATCCGGTAGGTTCCTTCTTTCAGCGGCGTGAAGATTGGGTTTTGGATTGTCGTGCTACTCAGCGCGTCAGCAGGGCCTTCCGGCTGGTCTGTGATCGTCCAAAGGAATGTGGTCTCACCACCGATGTTGACGTTGTCTAGCTGGACGAGCGTGTTGATCGGAAGATCCTCGTCGGACCCCGGAGTACCGCCGATCGTGATGAGAGCCTGAGGCATTGTTACTCCATCCAGCCAGTCAGCTCCACAATGATGTTGGGAGCGCCCGTACCGGTATATCTGATGTCGAACGTAAGAGCACCTGCCAACGGAACGTGGAACTCAAAGGTGTCGATACCCCCGTCATCGAACTGAGCTGTTCTGTACGATCCGTTGATTCCCGTGGGCGCGACAAAGATCTGACCAACGGTAGCGGGTGTACCGTTTCCAGTTATTCGGATCTGAATGATCGCCGCCTTCGCGGTTACAGGAGCAATACTGGTTAGATCTATCGCTTGTGGTGACACCATAGGTGAGAATGATCCGATCGTTAGACCGGGTCCGATTCTCATCAGATTGTTGTCAATGCTCCAGGAAGGAACCCATCCGTTATTCGTAGAGTTGCGACGAAGAGCAGCGACACAGATTCCAGCAGCGCCAGGAAGATCTGTAATCCCGAACGGCGCGGGCAGAGGAATCGCCAGACTGTTCTTCAGTAGCGCTTGTGAGATGGGAGTTACCGCACTGAGAACGAGAATGCCACGTCCGGTGGAGAAAGGATCGAGCACGCTGACGATGGGGATCCCTTGCCATGGAGCAAGATAGAGATAGTACCACGTGTTAGCGCTAAGAACGGTTCCGGGGCTGAGCGTAAATGCCGCTGTAACGTCGAGCGCGCCACTCCGGGTGTACCAAAGACGCGTTGGAGCGGCGAACGCTTCGCCGTCAATGAGCACGGTGTTACTTACCGCACCGCCTGGAACAGCAGTCGTAAGCAGAAAACGCTGTCCCCGATCGCGCTGGAGGAGTGATCCAAGAGCAAGTGTGTCACGCAGCGGAGCTTCGGCGTCCCACATTGTACGTACGTCTTGTAGATTGACCGCAAGAACAGCACCTCCGCCAGCCGGCCGGAACACCATCGCGATCGGAACGAAGTCTCCTCCGGTGGGTGCGGGGGCTTCGGTTGTCGTCCCCGTGACAAACGAAAACAGAAGCCTACGCTCTCGCTGCTTAGGAACGACAGCAGGCAGGAAGGTCGACGTGGGGACGTCGAGAATGTCTCGGCTCTCGCTAACGGTAGTGACTTCCGTCATCTGCGCTTCGAGAAGAAACCACGTGTTCCCCGCCGGAGACGGTGGAGTCACGGTTGCAGCGGCGCGGAGGATCCCCACACGATAGTTGGAATCGAGCGCGCCAGGAACTGGAGCCAAAGTGGACGACTCCTGCATGAGTGCACCTGGCGCTACGATAATGTCCGATCCGGAAGGAGTTACCTCCAGTCCGCCGAGTACCACGTTACGCGGGGCTTCGGTCGCGGCAAGACCTAGCACAAACGATCGCTTGACGAACATTTCGCGCATCATGTCAACGACTGATCGGTGGATCAGCGACTGAAGGTCGTTTTGATCGTTCGAGACCGGACGCTCTCGCGTGTTGAAGACTTCGTTGTCCATACCTGACATTGCGGTCTCTCCCTAAAGTCGCTGAAGGAACACCACGGCTTTCACGCCCATGGCTTTGATCTCGTTTAGAGTCTCTTGAATGCTTGTCGCTGCGGCTGCGGTCCGCACATCGAACCCGTCGTACGCCGCAGGATACACGAGAGCCGGGTCTGCGGTGATGGGGATATCGTACGCCGATGTTCCGCGCTGTCTACCCGTCGTTGGGTTCTTGAAGTCTGTCGGTGTGATTCCGGGATCGTCATACGCCATTCCAACGTCGAGCAACGTGAGCCGCTGAATGACGATGTAGAACGCACCCCGGACCTCAGACAGATCGAAGTAGATGTTAGTCAGCGGGTCTTCTGGGCGAGGATCGTCATACACGAACAGGTTAGGATCGTAGGGCGCCGGAGGCAGTGTAGGTGTGAACGTGGGAGTACCTGCGTTTGGACTTGGCCCGTCGTAGACCGTCTGCAACGTCAGTTCGAACGTCTCGATCGCTTTGAACGTCAGACCGTAGTCGTCAAGGATGGCATTCACGGTCCGCAAGATCGCTCCTGGACTAACCGTGTCTGGAAGGGTACGCACACGAAACCGAAACGCCTCGACCGTCTCGTTGGGCTTCCGAACGATCCCTCGGTCTCTTCCGAGTCCTTCAAGCATCGGAGAGACACCACCTGTAGTGTCGACCTTCTGCTTGACTATAATAGTCGGATCACCAAACGGCGGATCCATAATCAGACTCTTCGTAGTGTCGATACTTCCTTCTAACGTCTCTCCGGCCGGTGTCGTTATTTCACCTGGTACGTTCCACTCGTAACCCTCTGCGATGGCAAGCACAGCCACGCTGAAAGGACCAAGATCGCCACCACCGAACACAACGTCTTTCTGCGTAGTGAAGTCGCGCGCCCCGCTCGATGTCGTGACGACCGTCCCAGCCTTCACGGTTACTGCTCCCGCGGCAGTTGTCGACCGAGAGAACTCTACGAGCCCCGAAGCTTGTGCTCCGATAGGTGCATAGATCGCTAGAGCACCACATTCCGTACGGTTGACCGCGAGAGACAGACGCTCGCCTACCTTTGCAGAGGACTGAAAGTTCTCGTAGCCCGCGTTCGTGCGAACCTTCATCGGCTCGACGTACTCGGGAGGAAACACCTTGTCGATCACATCCAGGAAGTGATCCTGGTCGTTCGGCACAGCGTCGCAAGTACCAGGACTCCCACCGCCGGGAAATACAGGAATCCCCATCACACACCGTCCGGGTTTGTGTTGCCCTGAAGCGCGATGTCAGGCTGGATCGTTGATGCGACCACAAGCCCGGTCGTTGTGCGGATCACTTCCAATGCCTGCGGTACGACATCTCCTGCTGGACTGAGAATCTCACCACCGGTAACGACCAGACCAGGAACGGTTTTCAGTGCGTCAAGCGCTTTAGAAACTTCCCAGGTTTCACCACTCGCCAGCGCATTTGTGTAGTTGACGATCGACACACGTGCACGGAAGGCCACAAGATCGACGTTGACTCCTGCTTGGAAACGCAAGCCAAGTGTGACTCCCTGGAGAATCACCGAGGCTAGTGTGACTGAAATAAAGATCCCCATCGCACGTGTGTCGACAAGAGAGTTGAACACCGTCTGTGCAAGAAGCTGAGTTTGCAACTGGTAGCTCGCCGGCGTAGGAGACACGTCGATCAGTGTCTCAGTAAACGCGTCAGTGATGAGGAGCTGATTTGAGATCGCCTGACGCCCGTCGGGAGATAGCGCCTCGAACGCGAACGCAGTGCGGACACCAGGAACAGCCAGAGCCAGAGTTTCGATCGCAAAGATCGTTCCACGGCGTGCGGTAACAAAGAACCGACGGGCGCGATCTCGCAGTGCTTCGTCTTGCTCAGCATCGTCTGCGCCGGACGACGCGAGTGGGTTGTCTACCGCTAGATCAGAAGGCGATCCTGTAATCGAGCTTACGATGCTTCTGATCTGGTCCTTCTTTACAGCCTGATTGAGACCGGCGAGCGCAGATCGCGTCGCTACAGAGACCGGTCCTGTCGTTCCGATCGGGAAGGTAGTGGCTACCAGTGTGAGAAACTGACGGCCGTCGGACGTGGAGAGCTTGGTACCGATATCGATCGAGAACGACGCAGGAGCTGGAGCGGTTGTACTGAACTCGACCGTGGCAAGAGCCGAAGAGGCAGGCTTGCGGAGGAGCTGATAACGATCGAAGACCAACCGATCGAGCTTCTCGCCTTCGGAGGAGTCCAGGAAGAGACTGGCTTCTGTCTCGACAAGCTGACCGACTACTTCATCTCCGATCGCAGCCTGTCCTGCGACGAGAGCGTTCACGTCTGTACCCTGTCGCTCTACCGCATCGAGCGAGAGGTTGCTGTTCTTCGTGAGAATCTCGTCTCGACTCACACGGAAGATCTCATCAAAGGTCGGAAAGTCGCCCATGGTTTCTCCTTAGAACGGAACAGACCGGATCTGGGGTCGGAAGGGTAGGATAACCTCTTTGCCTGACGCACGCAGACGCGCCCGAACGACGAGGGAGATTGTCCCGTTGGGGTTGATTCCAACCTGCGCACGAACACGTTCAAACTCTGGCTCTCGGCTCACTTGGCGCTCTACCGCCTTTTTCAGTGTGGGGAGATCTGTGATCCGTAGTGGTTCCTTCACCGCGATACCTAGGCCGTAGCTGGGGTCATAGTGAAAGAATGCTCCAGGGTCTGTCACTAGCCTACGGATCACCAGCTTCCGGAGTAGCTCTACACCGCTGTGAGTCTCGTAGTCACCTCCAGAAGTTGTCACAAGAGTCGCCGCAGCGATGTCGCCCTCGACTGTGTTGCTCCGAAGATCGACAAGGCTATCATCTGTAGCAGCGATCTGAGCACGCTTGCACCCGGGAAAATCGATGAACGTTGGCGAGATCAGAAGTACATCGTTCGTATCTCGAAGAGTGAGTGACTGTACGCGTTGTGTAGACAAGTGATCGCCAAGCTTCTTGAGCGTGTACAGCTCGAAGATGAACGTCTGATTGAAGAGCCGCGACGCGAGAACGATCAGGTCTTCGCCTGTTGCTTGGTTGGTCACTGTCCACGATACGGGATTGAGCGCATCTCCCTCACCGATCACGGACACCTGACGCGGAGCCTTCGACAGCTCTACGACGACAGTACGCTCGCTCGTAGGGAATGCACTCACGAGGAAGAGATCAGGTGATCCACCTGTTCCCCAAGGCCCGGTTCCCCACGGTCCTGTTCCCCAACCACTCATTTGATCTCCACTTCGTCAGCTTCGACGTCAGGAGTAGACGAGAACGGACTCGTCGGCGGCGAGATCGTACCTACTCCGCCCGTTCCGATAGTCGCTGTCGTGGTGTGAACGTGCGCGTCGAAGTCAGCCTTCAACGAATCGAAGTGGTTCTTGATACTCGTGCCAAGTCCAGGCGGTTCTGTTCCTTCCGTACCGCCGATGAATACCTTTCCGTCTCCAGTTGCTTGGATCACAATGTCGCCATTCCCTTCGACAGTGATCTCAACACCGTCACCGTCGTCCGACGTGCGTATCTTGAACTTCTGCCCAGGTTGAATCCTAAGAACTACGTCCTGCGTAGGCTCCTCTTCGTCGGCTTCACTCTGAAAGTCCGCATGCGGCTTGTCCCCCGAGTTCCACATGCGAGCGATCACCGTAGGACCAGTGCTGGGGTCTCCACTAGGAACCGCTACAAGAACGGTGTCGTCTATGTTGACAGGGAAGTACGCTCCAAACTCTGCGCCGGCATAAGCTGCTCCGAGTAGACACGTCTCGATCGTTCCTGACGGCTGAAACTGCACGTCGACAAAGATACCTTCGTCTGCGTCGTATCCAACATCTCGTACCACGGCGAGCGTAAGCCAGACACGAGGATCGATCCCAGGCCGACTAACGGCGTTCGCCATCCGTCCCATGTCGACGCTCGTGCGTGCACGAACCAATCCTCGTCGCCTACCCATCGATCGGCCTCGTCGACCTTCCTAGGATATCGCTGGGCGTCTCCTCTGCTGGCTCACCCGATGTCGTGGTGCGTGTAGACCCCTCTTCCAAAAGCTGGTCACCTACTTGATCGCGGATGACTACGTAGTTCTGGAAGTCGAAAGTGATCTCCACTCCCTCCAGACCCCACGAGAACTTCACATTGGCTACGCGGAAGAACCGCTGAAGCTCTGCGATCTGGCCACGAGATGTGGCAACGATTACGCGAGCAAGATTCTCGTTACCGCCCAAACGTGTACGGATCTCAGCCACACGATCCTCGAAACTGGCGCGCGAGTGATCCGTGAAGGTCGACACCAACGGCGCTCCCGAAGTACGGACACGCGCATCGACAAGAAGCTCGATAGCGTCACCAGGGCGAAGACGCACAAGATCCGGGTCTGCGTTACTTCCTCCGAAGCTGGCGAGGTTGAACGTCTGACAAGTTCCGCCCATCTCCCCACGCCCGATCTCTTCAAACGTGGCCCTCGCAATCTCCTGGAGACGCGTCGGGTCGGTCGTGTGCATCACAGGAACGTTGACGATCTCTTCGTGTGATCCTTGTCCTCCAGGGTTTCTCCGTGTGCGCCGCGCTCTCAGCGCATCCTCTGGAGGCCACACCCCTACGATCAATCTCCCCGCGCCGCGTGCGCCAGCTCCCGTGTCGACCGAAACTGCCCTGACCACCCTCGGGCGCTGGAAGCCTCCGTACTTTCGGTTGAAACTGATCGAGTCCGTGTCGCGCCCGTATACGATGCGCCGGAACGTGAGCGGCGGATCGATCGCTTGTCCTGTCTCGGCGTCGCGAAAACGAGGCGCTCCACCACTGGCTTGCCCGAGAAAATCTGCTCTGAACGGGGCAGGGGCCTCCGTGAAACCCTGACGACCTTGGTCAAAGAGTGAGCGAGAAGGTCGGATCCACAGGTCTGTCCCCATGAAGAAGGGAATGGCTCCAACCAAGTAAGAAAAGCGAACGATGAGATCCCAGAAGTTGACATTTCCTGATCCCGCATTCGGTGTTCCTCTTCCACTGCCTCTGTCCCCACGCGCACCTCGACGATGACGAGGAACAAGATCGTCTGCCGCAGGAGCCGGGATTACCCCATCAGTCCACTCATCCGGGTTGGTCCGCACATCGATGTTAGAGAACGCAGGGTTGAAGTCGAGAATCTGCGCAACGACTACATCTATCGACTGAGACAGATCGAGTGAGTCGATTAGCTGGTTCACAGCGTTGGGTACCACGTTGATCGGTGTGTCGATGAGGATGCCTCGGAGATCACGTCCGCGAAGATGGACCGTACTCCCTTCGCCTGAGTGTTCCATCTCCCACTCGTCTACGATACCTACGATCAACTGGTCAGCCGTGTTGGGAAGTCCGTCGGCGTCCCGTGTTCGTAGCACTGACCTGCGAGAGCCATCCTGTTCAGGACCACGCATTCCCGCAGCAAAGTCGTCGTTGGAAATCGTACCGAGGTATATCTCAGCAGCGCAAGAACGTACCGTACGAGGATCGATCGGTAGTTCAGCAAAATCAAAGTCGAGTGAGAACTGGCCTGCTTGCCGATAGCCGGGAAGCTCGATCGATGCAGACTCAGGTATCCGCCCCATGACGAACGACGCGTTCTCGTCTCCGCGGCGCGTGACCAACGGCTCAACTCGCGGTGCTGTTGGCGTCGTGTTGTTCTCTTCAACAGCCTGCTCAACCGATCTTGGATCCCCCAACGTCTGAACGTGAAGAGCCTCATCAAAGTTGAGTTTCAGGTTGACAACGCAGCTCGGCCTGAAAGTCGGCACTACGCTCTCCGATCGCCGATGTCTGTACGCGGGATCAGAAGTAGCGTACCTGGTGTGACGAGAGAGCTAGACGTCTGGTTGAAACGGAGTAGCCGCCGCCACTCGTGCGGACTGCCGTAGAAGATCCGGCTGATGTTGCGGAGGTCGTCGTTCTCGCGAACGACGTAAGTCCCCAGCAGAAACGCCTGGATCGACTTAGCCAACGTGATACGTCGAACGGCTGCGGTCCTGCGCAGATCGACTGACGCGCCAATGAGTCTGCGAGACCAGACAGTGGCAGACAAGCGATCGCCGAAGGTTTGGTTTACAATCGGAGTCAGCAGGTTTCGGTTTGCAGGGACTTCACTCTCCAGCTCTTCTCGTAGTGCACTAGTCTGCTCCAAGAGTCCGTTGCAGATCGAGACACCAGATCGGATAGCTTCCTGTGGCGCAATCGACTGAGAAGCGAGATTGGTCACCGTTCGAACAAAGACGCTGGCGGATTCTACAATCGGACCAACCAACTCGGCGAGCACCTCTTGGAACACGGCCGAGATTTGGAATGGTGGATCAACGCGTCGTAGAAGCTTGTTGGTTTGCCGCTGAACGATAGACGACGTGTCAGTCAGATTACCCTCTTGAGTGAAAACAGCCGCGCCAACAGCCTCACCGCGGGAGATCCATGAGAACGACATCTCCCACGCTACGTCGTTCGCGTTGTCCCACATGTGCCGAAACTCAACAAAGTAGCCACGCCTCACTTGCTCATCCCAAGTGACTTCTACTTCTTGCCCCTCTCTAACGATCGACTCCATGAGACTCACTGCCGTGCGAACATCTCGAATAACTTCGCCAGCAACAGTGATCGGAGCGCTATCGCCTGATCCTACTCCGATGAACTTGTCTTTCCACATCCCGCGGAGTGTAGTTGGTTGCTCTTCGGCACCGAGCACCGTAGCGATCCCCACCGGGTTGCCAGGATAAAACTTCGTCTTCACACGTTGTGAGGCGCTCAGCTCAAACGGACGGTACGGCAACCCACGTTCGGTCAGTCGCACCGTGCGCTCTTCACCGGTTAGCTCGACGATGTTGAACGTACTGACATCGCCTGCGGACTCGACAGGCATTAGCGGATCCCAAAGAGAGGTGCGAAGCCAGATTCGAGACGCTGCTCACCGAGACGGCCAATGTCATCGGCAAAGGCTACTGCGATACGATCTCAAGTATCTTAGCACCTCTAGTGGGCGCACTTATGTCGTTCTCAAACCTAACAGGTGACTTTGTTGCTGAGATCTTGCCAGGGCTCATTACCTTCTTTGATGCTCTACTCGA
>SDBT01015631.1_pt1 | contig 12056 bp, 12 predicted proteins | sample 2277101 | NCBI WGS metagenome assembly SDBT01 (sample SAMN10404973, study PRJNA504765) | marine sediment metagenome | isolation source: marine sediment core GS10_PC15, 103 cmbsf | place: Arctic Ocean: Southern Knipovich Ridge | collected 2010
CTCCATTCGAGTCTATTAAATGCAATAAATATAAAGCTATTGAGTGATTCATTTGCTTTCAATCCGGTATCTGTCTCAAGTCGTGGCCAAATACGTTTATAATCTACTCCCATGCCAAAAAGATGGCTCTTGCCAAACCTCGTTTGAAATTGAAAATCGAGCATAGGCACTATGGCATTGCGCATATAGGTTGTACTTTTACCGATAGGGCCATCGGATGCAAAATCAAGTTCGGTTGAAGCACAAAATATAAGATCTAATCGTTCGTGCGGTGTCCATGTTATTCGAAATTGTGGGTTTCGCGAAAAAGTATCAAGAGGAATACCAGTATTGAATGAAAGCGTTCTTGGATCAATTCCAATAACATACAGGGGATGATATGCTTGCCCAAAAGTCATTTTTACATCTTCCCACGTTAATATTATATGGGCATGACGCATACGAACTATATTTGCTAGGTCAGTTTTTCCGAAAAAATCAAATTCAATAACCCCATGAGAGTGGGCATTTTTTATGTTTGGGCCAGTGATATCAAATCGCATTCGCGTTTGAATTGCAACCATATCATATTGGCCTTTGCCATTGATATCATCGCAGTTTGCATCAAGTTTTTTCTTTTCGGGAAATAAAAGAATTTGATCATCTTGCGCGCCAACAACTTGGCGAGTATCCCAATATGATTCATGCTTGATAAATCCGCTCACTTTTACTGGAAATGATGATTCTACGGGTTCGAGTTCTGTTCTTTCTTCAGCCGATACGAGAGCGGTACTTAATAGAAGAATGATAAGCATAACGAAGTTAAAATGCTTCACCCAATAACCTTTTTATGAAAATAAAAATAAAGAACGTTATTAGCTTAGCTGCTTTGTTTAATATTGCAATTATGATGAAACAAACCCATTTATTGGCCATGCAAAAGAAAAATCAAGATGCGTATCTGTAAGCGGTTGATGGTGAACAAGAAAATGAACAGCTTGTAGCGCAACACTATTTGCCCGTAAGGTCCTGAGCAAACCTTCAATCAACATCCATTTACGATGAACTGCCCATTGTTTTGGCAATAAATTACGATCGAAAGAAAGATAGAGTTCCTGTTTGTTTGGTGAGAGAGCTACTGATTGAAGCGTTATCTTTTTAGGTAAGATTGATTCAGTATCCAAAAGTGTGAGCCAATTGGTAACGAGGGCTGATACATTCTCATCTAAAGTGCTAGACCATATCAATTCTTGGGATTCCTGCGTCCATCTATTATTATGCCAAAAATGCAAGGTACATATTTTTTTTGTTTTAATTTGTTGTTCAACACGCAAAATTGGTTGGCTAAAGCGTATGATTATCCATTGATAATGAAGTGCAAATAACAGCATTCCGATAGTAAAGGTGATCGAACTTGAAATGATTGTTATTTTTGCATTCATGATGTGAGCGCCGTTACAATGCTTTTTGCAAGTGATGCGATGTATGTAGTACTATCTTCAGCTGAAAGATAATTTATTTCAATCCCAATAGCTGGGGCTTGTATGCCGGTCAAAGGGGCAAATGGAATTGCTGCAACAGGTTTTAATTGAAATTGATGTGCGTAGGTAGATTCAAGTGTTTGATACATTGTTTGTGCAAATTTTTGGCTTTTACTAGTTGATTTCCAATGTGCTTTAGTAGAGGGAATCATCGAAAGATCTGAGCTCTGCGGTATGAACGATTCGCCGCGGCTATAACGATAGAGTGCAATAGTATGTTTTTCCTGCGCGTCATGATAGCACGCAAGACTAATATAAAGATCAATTGGCAAACGATTTGCAAAATTAGCATTTTGCAGCGGATGTACCCATTCACCCGGTGTACGGGTTATTATTACGGTACAGCAAAGATCATTTTCTAATTTCTTTTGAAGCGCCTGTGCAATTTGATAGGTAATTGCTCTCTCAAAGCTATCGTCAATTATTCTGCCAGTATGATGTGCATCACCAGCTGGATCAAGCATAAGAGTATAATGTGTTGCTTCTTGCACAATGCCAGTTTTAATTGTGCATAAAAAGAAAATAAAAAACAGGAAAAAAGAAATCCTTAACGACATGTTAAAGCACTGGTTAAAAATTTCGGTAAAAAAGTAATGCGTTCTCGGCCTTTATTATTTTTGATTCCTATTGCAATCGCTTTTACTTGGCCAATAAATATACATAACTTTTTTGCACGAGTAATGGCAGTATAAATGAGGTTGCGTTGTAGCAAGGTGAAATGTTGTGTAAAGAGTGGGACAATCACTGCCTCAAATTCTGAGCCCTGACTCTTATGAATAGAAGTAGCATAGGCAAGCACTAATTCATCAAGCTCACTAAATTCATAGGGGAGAGTGTGATCGGGAAAATGTACGGTCATGTTTCGTTCAATAAGATCAATATCTTCAATAATGCCCATATCACCGTTAAAAACTAGTTTGTCATAATTGTTTTTAAGTTGCATAACGCGATCGCCGATTCTGAAAGCCATTCCTCCATGTTTATATTCTTTTCCCCCATTGTTATTTAAAATGTTTTGTAATACATCATTGAGGGTTATGGTGCCAACGCTCCCGCGGTTCATGTGGACAAGTGTTACTGCATTCGTTGGCGAAATAGAATAGCGTGCTAAGGTATGGGTATATATTTTTTGCAAATGATGAGGGACCATTTCAGGATTATCTTCTTTAATGAAGAAAAAATCTTGTTTGGCATCTGGCAATGATTGTGAGGGAAAGTTTCCTTGATTAATACGATGAGCATTTAAAACAATCATACTGTTTTGAGCTTGCCGAAAAATTTCAGTTAATCGTATGGTTGGCACTCTTTCACTTGCAATGAGATCATGCAGCGTATTGCCAGGACCCACTGAAGGAAGTTGATCAACATCACCAATCAAAATTAAATGTGCATGATAGGGAATCGCTTTCAGCATCGCATAAGCGAGAAAGACATCAATCATTGAAACTTCATCAACAATTAAAAAATCAAGATGAAGCGCATTCTGTTCATTGTGTTTAAAATTCATGATGCCCATATTAAATTCAAGCAAACGATGAAGTGTTGTAGCAGGCCGTTGCGTGCTTTCAGTTATGCGTTTTGCTGCGCGGCCAGTTGGGGCTGCTAATTTGTAACGAACTTTATGGCTTTCAAGAATGGCAAGTAATTGTTTGATCATCGTTGTTTTGCCAGTTCCGGGGCCTCCAGTAATGATGGTAACTTTATGTTGTAAACAGTTTAAAATGCCGCGTTTTTGATCTTCATTAAGGTTAATCGTGGCATCATTTTTACGTAGTTGCTGATAAATTGATTCAATATCAAATGTGCGTCTGCTTTTTTCATGCAATAATTGATTTATTTTTTGTGCAATTCCTTTTTCAGAATAATAGTGAGAGGTAAGGGCAATATGATGCGTATCTTCGTGGGTAATAAGCTTGATTCGTTCATTATTATAAAGATCATGTAATGCAAGCTTTATACTATGCTGTGTGGCCTCACTATTTTCAAGATCCAATAACTTGATAGTTTTTTCTTTTAAACTATCAAGTTCAACATAAAGATTTCCTTTGTTTATAAACGTTGAAATAGTATATAAAATTCCTGAGCTCACTCGCTTTGCGCTATCATGTGCAAATCCCATGTTTTTTGCGATTTGATCAGCAATTTTAAAACCAATACCCCAAATATCGTCTGCAAGTTTATAGGGATTTTCTTGTAAAACGGTTATAGCAGAAGCACCATACTTTTTATAAATTTTAGTGGCGTAGGTTGGTGAAATGTTTTTTCCCTGCAAAAATACCATGATATGGGAGATCTCTTTTTGATCCTGCCATCCGGTAATAATGCGATCAACCCGCTTGGGGCCAATGCCGGCTACTTCATGTAAACGATATGGTTGTTTATCAATTATTTCTAAAACATCGGCACCAAATTTTTTAACAAGTTTCTCAGCATAGACTGGCCCAATTCCTTTGATCATTCCTGAAGCTAAATATTTTTTGATACCCAAAATTGTGGAAGGTAAAGAAATGGTGCACTCTTCTGCTTGAAATTGTTTACCGAATTTTGGATGTGTTATCCAAGAACCACGAACACAAACTTGCTCACCAGCATGCAATGCAGGGGCATATCCCTTGATGGTGGTTTTTCTTGTTCGAGATGTTTGTAAAACAAAAACGGTAAAACCATTTTCATCATTATGAAATATGATGTGATCGATGGTACCTGTTAATTCTTCAAGATCTTGCATAACCCCTTTGTTTCTCAATCTTTTGGTAAGGTGGCACTAAAGCTATTTGATAGTTCGATTATCTTTTCCTTGGTGATCTCATCTTTTGGAAGATTGGCTAATTGGGTATTGAGATATCTTAAAAAGAGTTGTCGTTGTGTATTGGATAAATCAAGTTCCATAACAAATTGTTTTGCTCTATTAAATTTAGCAACCTGTTCCTGAAATTGTATTTGTGCGCGGGGGCAACTATGCGCCAAATCCCCTAAAAAGTTATTAAGATCAGTCAAGAATATTTCAAAGTCTTTTATTGATTTTACATGAAGATCAAATAATTCAAAATCTTTTTCATCAGTTTTAGCCCATATATAAAGCAAACTATTAAGACGATTGCGTTTTTTGCATGATTCCTCGATCAAAATCGCCATGATAGCCCTGACTCCTTGTACTATTTTTTTAAATGGCTCAGAAAAGTGTTCGAAATCAGTTTGAATTCGTTTTCGAAAGGCAATAAAGCGATCATTCGTACCCTGTTCAATTTCTAGCTGACGCAATTGCTGTACGTTACACTTTTGTCCATCAAAATCATAGACGCCCACCCGGCCGTTTGCTGTTCGGGTACCAAGCAACATATTCATAATTTGTGATTGATATTGTTTGATAAGGGCAATTGTTTCTCCATTAATGCCGATGAGTAATCCATCTATTTGTGTAAGAATGGATGATTCCAATTTAATCGGGGCCGTATGATTGATCGTTGGTGAAAGCACTAAAGATACTGCGATAATAATAGTTATTTTTTTCATCAAAAGCTCCCTTTTTACAATAGTTTATTTAGAAATTAACCTCTAAATTTACGGTAGCAGTAATATCTTCGCCAATTCCTTTCTTCCAATTCGTACCTTCAGCATTTACGCCAATAAATACTGCATAAGTTGGACGCATAATTTTAAATCCGAGACCTGCAAATGATTTAAATTGGTAGGCAAATGAATTTTTGCCGTTCGCGATATCAAGACGCGAAAGTAAATTAGAATCGGTACATTGGAACTTAGTAAATTTTTCTCTCGTTTGCAACCAAAAGTCCGATCCAATCGTTATATCCCAAACGTCCCCGCAAAAACACCAACGGCTTGTCCAACGCAATATTGCTCCTGGATTTACCCGCGTATTGACTGCAAAGGGGTAAAATTTATTAACAAGTTCTTCTTGGATGAATTGTAAGTTATCATCTTGAACCATCTCGTTATCACTACTAAAATCCCGTGAACTAAAATCGGATGCTAAGTTTCGTCGAATAAAAAAGCGAGTTTCTGTTGATGGCAATAAAAATTCAACCGATAGGCGGTTATTGAAGCTGATGCGTTCGGCCCATTCAAATTCATCAAGAAAATTGCTCAGTAATGATCGAGAACGCACCATAAATCCGATACCAAAATGTTGATGATTGCCAAGCGAGCTCTCAAGAAGAATCGCATTAAGGCGATCAAGTGCGCCGAGTAAAAAGCCATTCTTTTTTTTGCAAACATCACCAATAACAATTTCTTGTGCTTGCTGCAGCTCTTCCGGCGTAATTGAATCGATATCAAAATCATCTGGAATTAAATCAAAGAGCGATTGTAAATCGAAAGGCGGTTGCTTTAAATTCGTCAAAAAGTTACTTCCCTGGATTCCCTTGCTTATTGCAAATGCGGTGGGTACCGTTAAAAAACCGCCAACGCGAAATGAGAATGTGTCATCAAGATAGGCAGCATAATCAAGTTCAATCCGGAAATCACCAAACCCAACCTTATCACTTATGGCATGATTCTGTTGAAATTTTTCTGCAGCATCCGGAGAAAGGGCACCAAATTGTTCTTCTATTGCCGCTTGTTCTGCTGGTTTTGCAAAAATATTGCGTTCAATGTAATAAAATGGCAATAACATTCTCACTTCAAGCCGGCTCCATTGCCGCCATGCATGCAACATCACGCCAATACGCCGTTGTTGAACCGTAAAATTTTCAAATAAAGCAAGAAGTTTTTTGACGTTCGTAGTGTTTAAAATGTTGTCAATAATCGAAGCGTTTGGAAAGAGAGCTCTAATTTGTGGCGTGAGCTCATCAAGCGCAGTAAATAATGTTTCTTGTTCTAAATTAAGATACGAGTTGATGTTACTATTTTTACAAACAAATACATTGCGATCCATATGATTCCAAAAGAGATGTCCGCCAATGATCCAACGCTCTGGCTCGTGACATCCATGAAATTCCCATACGGGTAAATCTAAAATGTTTCGTTTAACAAAAGGGTTTGTGCGTTTATAAAAATCTTGATCAAGAATTGTAAATGCCCCGATACTTTCAAGTAAGCCTAAAATACTTTTTATAGGTATGGTTCGTTTTGGCATGTCATCAAAAGATAAAGTATCGAGAAATCCATCAATAAACAGGTCTTCTTCCATTGTTTCATCATCAAAAATATCAAGAGCGCGCACATCACTTGCAAGGCTATTATCGTTGCAATAGAGCGGCATAAAGCTGGCAGCGATAAAGGGAAGAAAAATAAAAAAAATTGGGTATTTCAAATTTATACTCACTCTTTTACCTACTTCATTATACTTTGCGGGATACGGGAATAATTTATTTGGTTATACTACTCCATTTTATTGGCTCTGACAAAGGAGTTGGTATCAGCTTGTTTGGTTGGCGTGGGAACGATAGCGAATGTTTTGCCAAAAAACCGTAGTGTAGTAATATGATCTGCGGCCAAAATGAAATTTGAGAAAGGAAATTGCATGAAAAAAGATACGAGTGCTCAACGTTATTTCATCGTTGAAGGAAATATTGGGGCAGGTAAATCTACTTTTTTAGAGATGCTTAAACAATACTTAAATATTCAAACTGTCCTTGAGCCACATCAACAATGGCAAGATGTTGGCGATGGGCATAATATACTGGATCTATTTTATAAGGATCCAAAGCGGTGGGCGTACTCATTTCAAGCATACGCATTTATAAGCCGAATCATGATGCAACAAGCGCATGCGCGTACCAATCCATACATGGTCCAAGTATTGGAGCGTTCCGTATTTTCAGATCGCTACTGTTTTGCTTTAAATTGCTATGAACTCGGATATATGAATGCGCTGGAATGGAAAATTTATCGCGAATGGTTTTCCTGGCTCGTAGATACGTATATGACGCGGCCCGATGGATTTATTTACCTGCGCACCAATCCGAAGGTTTGTTATAATCGTCTTAAAAAACGCAATCGCAACGAGGAAGCAACCGTCTCTCTTGAATATATCACCAAGATTCACCAAAAGCATGAGGAGTGGCTCTTTGAGAAAAAAGAGATTAGCTCATTGCTTTCGCAGGTCCCAGTGCTTATTTTGGAGTGTGATGCGGATTTTGAAAATAATCGAGCAGAGCAGGAAAAACACGTGGAACAGGTAGGCGCATTTGTGTTATCCCATATTCCTGGGACCACATCTTCAACACCACTTTCGCCACTTCCTTAGTAAAATCTTGTAAAAATAATAAAAAACACGGTAAAATATAGGATGTAAGCAGTTGACAGTGTCAGAAGGGACGAAATAACAGTAATGCCAAAACATAAGGGACAATTTTATGGATGGTATTTTTTATGTGAAAGCTGCTGCATTTTTAGGATCTGCTTTTGCGATGGGCATTGGTTCTATTGGGCCAGCAATAGGGCAAGGACTCATTGGGATGAAGGCATGCGAGAGTATTGGTAAATACCCTGAAAGTGCCGGAAAGATTCGAACAACGATGATGATTGCCATGGGGCTCGTAGAGACTGCTGCAATCTATGCATTATTGATCGCAGGTGCATTGATCTTCGTTGGCAATGCTGCGTAATTCATTACTTTGTCAAGATCGTTTGCATATTGCCCATCTTGGGGCTATTTTTATCTTTAAAGAATGTTTTTGACAACTAGTGGTTAAAATATGAATATCAATGCAACGATTATTATTCAAGCGATTAATTTCTTTATCGCCTATCTTTTATTCCGTTTTATTTTATTAAAAAAGGCATATGCGGCTATTAAAGAAGATGATCGCGCCAAAGCATCTCTTGAACAATTGGTTGCTGATGATAAGCGATTAGTTGAACAACGGCGCCAGGAGACTCTTGATCAATGGCACGCAAGTTATTCATTTTTTAAGGCACACGTACCAAAACCTACCGATAAAATAGCTCTTTTAAGGGGAGTTGTGCCAAAGATAAAACCCAAACCAATAGATGATGCCGCAATGAAAGAGATGGAAGATCGGGTAGCGCAAGCTATTGTTACTGCGATAGGAGTGCTGGATGATCGCCGTTAATCAAATTGTACTTATTATATTTCGTCTCATTAACTTTGGGGTTCTTATTGGTCTTGCAGGGTTTTTGTATAAACGATATGGGTTGCCAATCATTCAAGAAGGCCTTGCGCAGTATCGTGCATATTTTGAAGGCCTTTTTTTAACCCATCGACGACTCAAAAAAGAACAACAGTTAATAGAAAATACGATTATTAATGATCGCAAAGAGCAAGATATCTTAAAAGAACGGCTCATGTGCTGGCTTGCGAGCGTTGAGGATCAGAATAAATTGCTTATTTTAGAGAAAGAGAAACGAAAAAAAATGTTAAAAGATCGGATGATTTTGCAACAAAAGAAAATTGCTGAACATCGTCTTTTTAATACTGTTTTGTCTCAAGCACTTATCGAGGCGCGCCAAACTCTTGCGCAAAGATCTAAAAATGAGGCTGTACAAACTAAGATGTTTGATTCAATTGTATCAATGATGCGCAAACAGTGAGGTGTGATGAATTTAGCCCATAAATACGCGAGTGCATTTTTGAAAGTTTATAATGAGCAGCTCATATTTGATGATATTGAGCGCATCAATGCGGCGGCCGATTTTTTAGATAAGCATCGCCGCGCGCTTTTTTTATTAAAGGTGCCATTTATTAAGCGCGCCATTAAAGAAAAAGAGTTGTATGAATTGTGGGATCGTTTTGCACTTGTAAAGCCGGTTAAAAAGCTTATTGCCTTATTGCTTGATCATAAGCGAAGCTATTTATTGGCAGCTGTATTTAAAGCCATTGTCTATCGATATCAAAAGCTGCATACTATTCATACCATAAAGGTAACAAGTTCAATTGAATTATCTGAGAAGTATCGTGGCGATATTGAGGCATTTGTTGATCAACAACTTTCTGGTACAAAACTCTATCGTTATGAAGTTGATCAAAAGTTAATCGCAGGAATACGCTTGCAAAGTGATACGATATTGTGGGAATTTTCAATCGATAAAAGCTTGCGCGAGCTTGCTCATGTTGATAGCTGGTGAGGAATTATGGAAAAAAGTACTGATTTAGTTTCGCTATTTGAGCAATCACTGCGTGATTTGCCGGAAGAAAAATTAGAAGAGATTGGTATTGTTGTACAAGTTGGCGATGGGATCTGCCGTGTGCATGGGCTTACAAACGCCGTGTATCATGAGCTGATTGATTTTGAGGGTGGCAATCGCGGCATTATAATGCAGCTTGATGAGGATACCGTTTCGATTTTTTTACTTCATAGCACAATCTCCGTCAATGAGCTTGAAGTTGCCAAACGTACCGGTAACGTTTTTAAATCGCCCGTTGGCATGAGCTTGATCGGGCGTGTATTAAATGCAATTGGCGAACCGATTGATGGCCTGGGAGAGCTGAAGGCTGATGATTATTGGCCGATTGAAACCGTTATTCCCGGCATTATTGAACGAAGTCCCGTTAATCAATCATTAGAAACCGGCATCATGGTAGTTGATGCACTCGTGCCGATTGGCAGGGGCCAGCGCGAGTTGATCATCGGTAATCGAAACACGGGTAAAACTTCATTAGTTATCGATACTATTTTGCATCAAAAAGATCAGAATGTTCTGTGTATTTATGTGGCAATTGGCCAGCGGCAAGCTAATATTGCCCGCATGGTGCGATTGTTACAGGAAAATGGTGCGCTCGATTATACCGTTATTATTAATGCAGAAGCGGGCGAAGCAGTTTTAAATCAATATTTAGTGCCGTATATGGGCTGCACTATTGGTGAATATTTCCGCGATAAAGGGCATGATGCGCTGATTGTGTATGATGATTTGAGCAATCATGCGGTGGCCTTCCGAGAAATGTCTTTATTGCTGCGTCGTGCACCCGGCCGAGAAGCCTATCCCGGCGATGTATTTTATCTTCATTCACGGCTTTTAGAGCGAGCCGGCAAATTGATCTCAGGAAGCTCGCTCACTGCGTTGCCAATAGTCCAAGTCCAAAGTGATGATATTACCGCCTATATTCCCACTAATTTGATCTCGATTACTGATGGCCAAATATTTCTCGATACGCAGCTTTTCAATCAAGGGATCAGGCCGGCAGTTAATACCGAGTTATCCGTATCTCGCGTGGGGGGCGCTGCGCAAACCAAGGCAATAAAGAAGATGACCAAGGCGCTCAGACTCGAGCTTGCCCAATATCATGAACTGCTTGATTTTGCGCAGTTTGGCGCAGAGCTTGATGAGATTGCAAAGCGCCGTTTGGCTCGGGGTGAGCGGGCAATGCAGATCCTCAAGCAGCCACAATACGTTACCTATACCTTTGTGGAACAGGCTCTTATTCTATTCCTCCTACGATATGATTTTCTTGATGCTATCAAGGTAGTTGATATCCATTCCTTTGTAACGCAATTTGTGAGCTACGTTAAATCGGTCTATTTTGACGAGATTTATGAGGTGATCAGAGGAACAGAGGATATATCAAAGGAGCTTACCGATCGGATTATTGAGGTTGCCAAAGAATTTAGCAAACTATTTGTCCCGCCCGGCGGTAAAGAGTAATGTTTACGGATAAAGCCGCCTCTTGTATACTTACAGTATCCCACAAAATGTTTGAAATAATGTGCCCGTAGCTCAGTTGGATAGAGCAACGGACTTCTAATCCGTAGGTCGCAGGTTCGAATCCTGCCGGGCACACCAGGCTTCGCTCCAAAAAGAGCTACGCCTGGCAGGCCAACTATTAAGGAAGGGGATAGATTTTGATAGAAAGATGCGAAGCCTGTCCGGCATAGCCCATAGGGCGACGACGGACTGAGCGGGCCAGTTTTTAGGGGGGATTTTAATGTACTATGTGTATATCCTTCGTTCAATAACTTATGTCAGATCAAATCTATGTAGGGCATACCGGTGATTTGAAAAAACGCTTGTCAAATCATAATGCTGGAACTACTTCTCATACGGCAAAATATAAACCTTGGGAGTTAGTTATGTACTTGGCGTTTAAGCATGAAACCAGCGCAATTGAATTTGAAAAATATTTAAAATCTCACTCGGGTAGAGCATTTGCAGTAAAGAGGTTGATGCGATTAGGTTGAATCAAATAACGGCAACGGTAGGTAAGCAGGGAAATGATTTGCGACAACCTTAGCATTTATGTGACCAAGTTTTTTAATCGATTAAAAAACTTTCGCCAAGCCGCCGTCGCCAAAAGCTATGGCGCCCAAGGGGCTACGGCCCTGTGCGGCGAAGCTGAAAGCGTAGACGTATGGCGGGCCATTTTTTCAAATGATTTCTAAGTAAAGATTGATAGGAAATTGATGCGTAGGCTGCCCGCCATAGCTCGTAGAGTGATACCGAAAATCTCTATTCTCAATCCCCCTTCCCCAGTTGATAATCCCCCTTTTCTCGGGTATATTTGAAGGGTGTCCAAAAGTGAGATTCTTCAACCTCAAAAAAGAAAAATACGTGAATAAAAAATTAATACTCTCAGTTTTTATCGTTGCCCTCAGTCTTTCAAATATGCTTTTACAG
>SDBT01015632.1_pt1 | contig 12056 bp, 22 predicted proteins | sample 2277101 | NCBI WGS metagenome assembly SDBT01 (sample SAMN10404973, study PRJNA504765) | marine sediment metagenome | isolation source: marine sediment core GS10_PC15, 103 cmbsf | place: Arctic Ocean: Southern Knipovich Ridge | collected 2010
GCCAACCCGACGTAGACCCGCTGCTGCAACAGAGCCACCTCGAAGCGCCAGCCCATGAGCGAGTGATGCACTCGCACAACGATGCCGGAGCGACACGGGTAGTTGTCGTCGCCGATGACTTCCACCGCCTGGTGCACGATGAACGGCGCCTCGCCGTAGCGCCCGCGGTACTCCAGCGTAGGCGGCTCGCGTTGGTCGTCGGTCATCGTGCCCCCCGCTCGGCCGCTGCGGTGAGCCGGTCGCGGCGACGTCGTCGCTGCTGACACTCGGACACCTGTTGCTTGTGGCACGGTCGACACTTGCCGAGGAACCGCCCGAGGCTGCTCCGGTAGAAGTGCGCGTCGTCAAGTGGCAGCACGCGCTCGCACTGCTTGCACCTTCGCTCGCTCATCGCGTCGCCGCCTTCCGGCGCGGCATCAGTCCGCGCTTGCGCAGTCGGCTGCACCGGTTGCGAACCGAGCCCCACGTTCGCCCCATCGCGCGACCGATGGCGCGGATGGAGAGGCCAGCGGCGAAGAGACGGAAAAGCGTCGCGTCGTCATCCTCCGACCAGTACATCGGCCCGCGGTACTGATGCTTCGTTGCAGGCGCACGCTTCGCGTCGCGCCAGTTGTCCAAGGTGAGTTGGTCGCTCATCGCTTCGCCGCCTTCCGAGTGCGCTTGGCCGGCGTGGCTTTCTTGGCGGCGCGCTCGACTGCCGCTTGCTTTTTCTTGCAGTGCTCGCGGACGAGTCCGCGAATCACGTGCGCGTAGGTTGGCTGCCGCCAATCGGTGTCCGATGAGCGCGGCAGTTCGTCCGCGTCTTCGCGGAGTTGAAAAAGGTCGTCGACCGGGAGGCCGATGGTGACTGGTACTAGACGTGACATGGCGTCCAGGTTCGCCGCCACGAGCTGCGCGAGCAAGCGCCCCGCGTAAGTGTCCGAGCTGGCCGCCGTACGTACGTACGGGGTCGTGCTCGAGCATTAGCAGCGGTGATATTCTATCAACATGACCCGAGCAGCCATCCGACGCGTTGCGCTCCCCATCGTCCGCGAGCTGGCCGGCGACGCCGCTCGGCGCATCCTCGACCCGTGCGTCCGCCTCGCGTGGTGGACCCTCGCGCGCCGCCGGTGGATTCGGCGCGGCCGTAGTCGCCTCGTCCGCCTCGCGAACTGGCGCATCAGCCGGTTGTGGATGCGGTGCTCTGAGAGGGGCGGCGACCACTGCGACGGCGAAGCGGTCGCGCGCGCCGTGCTACGCGAAGTCGAGAAGCACGTGCCGCCGATGGTCGGATGAAAAAGGCGGCCGGGATGATTCCCGGCCGCCTTGCGAAGCACACTCCGCGCTGGGGCGTGCGTCTGGTGTCACGCCGCAGAGTAGCCTACGGGAAGTCGCCGCCGCCACTTGCCCAGGACTGCATGTCGTACGTGGCCGGAACCTCGAACGTGTTGGTGGTCGTCAGTCGCAGCCAAAGCTCGGGGCCCTCGCGCTCCAGCGACCAGCTCGGCGACCATCCGTAGTTGCCGATGCCGGGAACAACGACGCACTCTTGCGAGCCGAGGCCGCCCCACGGCTCCGGCTCCATCTGCACCGTGTCGGCGGCGAGGTTCCACTCGACCTCCCACTGCTGCGTTCGGCACGCTTGGATTCCGCCGCCGTACTTGTCAGCGTTCCACCGGTAGGCGCGGGCTCGCAGCTTGAAGTGTCGCCCACGCACGAGCGTCGCGACGTGCGTGCGCAAGATGGTGATGGCGCCGGGTAGCACGTTGAGCGCGCCGGTTGCGTTGTTGTGGAGCTGCGTCGCCGCCATCGTCACCGCGATGGCGGGCACGAGGGGCACGGTGGTCCCGGGTATCGTCGGCACGGTTGAGCCGGGTAGCGGTCCTTTACCCGTGACGACGTCTGGGCCGCCCCAGCTCGGCGCGTCGCTTTCACTGGCGGCGGCAACGGCAACGGCGGCGGCGGCGAGTAGCAGCGTGGTGCTCATCCCACGAGCCTAGCACTCGCCGTCGTCGCGTTCGTCATCTTCGGCCACCTTGGCGCCCAAGCGCTCGTGGTCCTCGCGGAGCGCACGCTCGCGGGCGAGCTGCTCCAGCTTCCCGCCGATGCGTTGCTTCGTTGCGGCCGCGTCGTCGGCCGCCTCTATGCGCACTTGGTCGATGTCGCCGAGAAACTCGCGGAGGGACTTCCCCGTATCGAGCACGCGCTCTGCGACGCGCATCGCTTCGCGTTCTCCGATGGCGAGCACTGCACCTTCGATGCGGTCCCAGATGGATTTATCTTGCTGTCCCATGCGGCGAGGGTAACAGACGGCACCGGGATGTAGCTCGCGCTCGCTTCGCGCTCCATGACGATGAGCAAGTCCGCCTCACGTCGCAGGTACTTCAGACGCTCGATGGCGCTGTCCCAGGCGAAGGCCCGCGTCGCGCGGCCGTACACGCGGACGGACGCGCCGGTCGGCGAGTCCTGGCGGACGAGCAGCGCGCCGGTCAGCACCGGGTCCCGCTTGCGCGGCGGCAGGAAGTGTCGCCCGCTTCGGATGCGGCGCAGACCCTTCGGCGCTTGCAACGGGCGCTGCGTCATCTTGGTCACCTCGCCGAGCGCTGCAAAACTCTCGTCAAGCTCGCCCGCAAGTTTCACGATGTAGCCGGCGATGGCGTCCGTATCGTGCGCGACCTCCAAGGTGCACTGAGGACCCCACCCCGCACCGATGGCGTGCCTTAGCAGCTCGCCGTCCACGAGCTTGCACTCGCGGTCGGTGCGTCCGAGTTCGGCACGAGCTTGCGCCGACTTGGCGACCAGCTCGGCGAGCCCGCGGCTCGCCATGACGATGTTGAGGTGCGGCCAGCCGCTGCGGTGGCACTCGACAGTCGACACCCAACGCGAACCCACCTCGTCAAGTCCGGCCTTCGCCAGCATCCGGTTGACCCGGTGCATGAAGCGGCCGGCAAGGTCGGAGAGCGCTCGGTAGGCGGCCTCCGCATCGGCCCACGCTTCGCCGCTGAAGGTCCCTTCCTGGTCGAGCGTGAGCACTGCGAAGCACACGTGCTTCGCTTCGTACGGTCCGAAGGCGTCCGCGATGCGGGCGAAGTCCACGCGGCCGCGGTAGCGGCAGCAAGTGTCGCAGCGCCAAGAGCCGCAGAGCGCAACGTGGCGGGTTGCGTGGTGTGCTGCGCCCTTGGTCCAAGTGTGGAGCATCAGCGGAGCTGGGCCGCGGTGCTGCGACACCGGACACCGGGCCACGTAGTCCGGGGGGGTGGCGCGCCGCGCGTAGCGGATGGGTTTCCGCCCACCCCCCGCAAACGTGGGGCTCCATACATTGCGGCGACTTGTTCTTGTACTGACGAGGGGCGCAATCTCGGGCGCCGGCAGGGGTGCTACGGCCAGTCCGCGAGGTTTGGCTCGCAGCTCCGCTGTTGGCACGCTGTGAGCGTCCGAAGGGCGGTGACCTGGACACTCTGTGTTAGCCTCGGCGGCACCTGGACGTGACGGGGCAGCCCTGGGACCGCGGTAACGGTCGAGCCTGGGGCTGCCCTTTTTTGTGCGTGGTAGCGTTGACATGCGGGTCGCGTTCTGGCCCGGGACCCGGTGCTGGCAGTTCTTCTGACGAACGGCCGAAAGCTGCACCGGGTTCAGCTTGTGCGGTGGTCTATCCGGTGACCTCGTCCACGTCGAACGGCTCCGCGAGCGCCCGACTCTCTTCGATTGCCTCGACAATGGCGGCCTGCACTTGCGCGAGGTCTAGCAGCTCGTCCACTTCGCCCGGCTCAAGGCCGCTGTCGCGAACGAAGCGTTGGAACGCCAGCGTCTTCTCACCGCGTATGTGCAGCAGCAGCGGCAGCAAGTCCATCGTGATGTCCGCCAGGAGGTCAAGCGCCACCGCGAGCGCGACGTTCTCCGCGTCTTGCTCCGGGCTCATCCCATCGCCTGCGCAGTCGCGAGCGAGTCAATCCACGCCATCGCATCGGCAACGGCTGCGAGGCGAGAACCGGCGGTGCCAGTGTTGTTCGGTGGACCGGCGACGGGCTTGTTCGCACCCCACGCGCGCCACGTCGCGATGGTCATGTGCTGTTGGGCCGCGGGCACGTATTCCGTCGTCGTCGTCGTCACTATCCACCACGTGTCGGTGGTGAACGGCTTGACGTACTGCGACAGCTCGGCGCCTTCGCCCAACGCCATCTGCACCACCGGCTCTGCCTCGGGTTTGGTGAACAGCTCCGCCTCCGCGGGCGGAACCGGCTCCGGCACTGGCGGCACCATGCCCTCGCCTTCCAACGGTGCCACGCCGGCCTGCGCGCTCACCCACGCAAGCGCCCCGATGCGAGCGGCGGCCTCTGTCGGGTAGTCGTCGAGTTGGACGATGTGGGCCGGACCGGCGGTAACCCAAAGCGAGAGCGCGTAGGGCCCCGAACGGACCCACGTGAACGAGTAGCCCGCGACAGTGAAGCGCACCTCGGCGGGCAAGCCTACGGCGTCGTCACCACCGGAGAGCGCCAGGGCGGCGAGAGCGAACAGCCAAAGCATCTACTCGTCCCCTCCCGTGCACGGGCCGTTGAGTGCGCAGCTCGTGCAACACGACCGCGGGTCGAAGGTGGGCGTGTACCAGCGGCGCACGTCCTCGCCGCCCCGTACGGGCCCGACCTCGAGGTTATTATACGAGCCAAAATGTTGAGGTATTGGCGAGCTCGCTGACGTACGTACGGGACCAAGCTCGGCAGCGATGAGCGCGGCGAGCTGGCCGCCGTCGTCTTGCGGCGAGGGGAACGGGTCCGCCACGGTGATGTAGCAGCCGTTCCGGTTGGTCGCGTCTTTCGTGTACCCGGTGGGGCAGTCGCAGCCCGTGCACCGCGAGACGTACGGTGATGCGGCCCCGGTCGGCGGCGGCGGCTCGCCTGGTCCGAAGCCGAGCTGCGCTTGCGTGATGGCGACGACGCCCGAGAGTCGTTCAATGAGACTGGCCACGGATGACCCCCTGGTGCTCTGCGTTGAACATGGCGTGTATCTCATCGGCGTGGCGGTCGCAAAAAAAGCGCACAGTGACGCGGCCGCCGGCTTGCTCGCCGTCGTTCTCCACGAGCACCAGGGCGCGGACGGCCCTGCTGTCGCAGTCCGAGTGCTGTGGACCGGTGCAGGCCATCTCAATCGGGATGTCCGCGACGAACGGTGAGCGCTCGACCATCTACTCGTCCCCGGGCCACGTCTTGTCGCGCGGGTTCGTGGGCGGGTCGTCGTCGTCGGCCTGGTCGTCGCCCGGCTTCGCGAGGCCGCAGAGCGCCAGGGCGGCCGTGCCGATGGTCGCCTTTGCGAACGTGATGCTGTCCGCTTCGGTCCCCTCGCCGGCCAAGATGCGGGCGAGTGCATCGCGGGCGGGACTGGTGGGAGGGAGCCGGGAGCCTATCTGCTCCAACGCTGCGATGGCGTCGGCGCGACTCAGGGTCGGTTGCGCCGCACGTGCGGCTGCTCGGCGTGCTGCTTTCTGTTTCGGTTTCATGCTGTGCCCTTCAGATTCGCGATGACGCCGGCAGCGTCGATACCCACGGCCGGCAGTACAGAGTCGACGTAGGACGGAGGCCAACCGAGCTTGGTCGCTCGCTTCACGTAGACCGGTCGCCGCCCTGCGAGCCGCGTCGCGTCGTTCGCCTTGGCGGGCCAGCCCCACCCCGCGCGCATCGAGACCACGGTGTCCGAGTTGCTCACGCCCTTGAGGTACCGAGCGAACGACACCGCGGCGGCGATGGAGAGCACCGGGTCGTGGACGATGTCCGCGGGGTTCATGCACCGGTACTCGTCCGGCAGGTTGAACGGGGCGTAGGCGTAGAGCATGCCGAACCATCCGCCGCTGCCGACCGCGTACCAGCTCGGCGGGTTGCCGCACGCCGCGAGCCGCCCTGCGTTGCGGTCGTATCCACGCTTGCTCGCCTTCGCCTCGCCGGGTGTGTCGTTCAGGGCCGTTGAGTGAAAGCCACTCTCACCGGCGGCGACGAAAACGAGAAACTGTTGCCACGCGTTGGGCAATCCGGATTCCGCGAGCAAGCGCTCCAGCTCGGCACGCCCGACGCTCACGCGACCACCCCCCGATGGGATGCGAGTACCTGGCGATGCGCTCGCCGAAGTGCCGAGCGTGAGAGCGCCCAACGCAGCCAACGCCAGCCATGCACGGCTCACCCCCACCGCCCGTATGCGAAGGCGCCACCGATGAGCAACGCGCCCGCGACTGCCCAGGCGCCCCACGACACACCGAGCGGGCCGCCGGTGCCACCACTGCCAAGTCCGGGCCCGGGGTCGAGCGGCGACGCACCGATGTCCACGAGCGCCGTGTTGAGAATATCGAGCTGGCAAGCGCCGAGCGCAATGTTCCCCATGTACTTCCCGATGGCCTCATCGCTGTTGCCGAACCCACCGAACGCGTACATGAGACCGCCGAGCGCTTGTGCGTCCGGGAGCTTCGCGAAGGCGGCCTCATACGCTTCGACGCTCGCCTTCGCTGCGTCGCTCCGCGAGTAGTCGCAGGGATACGGCGGACACGTCGCGTGCTCGGCCGCCTTGAGGATGTTCCATGCCGAGCGCACAAGGTCGAACACGTGGTCGGCCTGAGTCCACCACGCGACAACGTCAGTCGAGCCACAGAACGCAACGCCGCACGGGTCGTCGGCAGTGCGGCCAGCTCCAGCTCGGAGCAGATGCTCATACGTGTCGCCGCACGCCACCTATGCCCACGCGTCCCAGTCTGCCGCTGTGGTGCCAACGCTCGCGAAGAGCTGCGACGGGTTCTTGTTCGGTGCCGTCCACGTTTCGGCGCAGTCGACCTCGCGAGGGAAGTACACGGTGCCCCACGTCTTGGCACCGGCGAGCGGCTGCGGAAGTCCGGCCACGTTGCGCGGCTGCACTTGGCCGTTGCTCCCCTTGTTCCACAAGATGGTGCGCTGCGGAAGACGGCCGAAGGCGATAGCAGTCGCCACCGGTTCATGCATCGGCACCCATGCCGAGGTGACTTGGCCAAGCGTGCCCTCGACGGGATGGCTGTACGAAGTCCCGGGCGCACCTTCGACGCCGTACAGTTTCCAATTCCACGCGGTCTGCGTGAAGCATGCCCAGATGAAACTGTTGACCTCGCCGTAGGCTTGCTGCAACGCGGTGGTCGGGTTGGTCCCCTGCACCACGCGCCACAACCGACCCTGCGCGGGCACGGGCGAGAGCAGCTCGTCGAACAACTCGCCGAGCGTCTGCGGCTCTTCGCCGCCGGGGCCCTCGAAGGGCGCGACCGGAGTACCAGGGAAGACCGGGATAGCCGGCGGTGTCCAGCTCGTGGGGAACACCTGTATCGGCCCTAGCGGCGTCGGCAGGTTTGGGTCGAGCGGCACGGGCGGCACCGCGTCCGCGTCGTCGTCGTCGCCTCCGAGAAGCAACAGGGCAAGCGCACCGAAGATGACTTTGCTGCTCATAGCTGGAGACTCCAAACGCAGTCGATGTTGTTGGCGTCCACGCCAGGGCCGGACGAAAACATGATGCCCTGGACATTGCCGGGCACGTCGACGTCCTCGTTCACGTCCACCGGCGAACCGAACACGAGCGGCGGCCCCTCGAACTGCACCCACCGCGCAGTGACGACACCGAGCGGAGGGAAGAGCGGGAAGGCGGGCCCGAAGTCCCACCGCAAGCGACGCGCGTACGCGGGCACGGGTACGAACTGGTCTGCACCTTGGGCGACGCCCGACAGTTGCATCCAATCGGTGAGCGTCAGACCTTCGGGGTAGTTGTTCGGCTGCGGATACGTTGCACCGGCGGCGACCACCGCGACTTGGATGTTGTCGGTCTGTATCGGCGCGACGGGAACGTCGAGGTCCTCGCCTTTGCTGCTCACCGCGGCCTCGTTCAGACTGCCGCTGATAAGCAAGTCCACTTGCGCGTTGGTCGTCGCAGGGATGACGAACGCAGCGCCGGCTTTGCAGTCGGCGACCAGCTCGTGTCCAAGCGCGCCGTCGTGCCACCGAGCACGCCATCGCAAGCCCGGTGCACCCACGCGCCGCGTCACGTTCACGTCGCCGCCCTGCAACAGCGCCAAGGCATCGGCGGCCCGCAGTGATGCGCCGCCGACGGGTGGAATGCGCGAGACGTACTGCCCTTGGCAGTAGAGGCTAAGCGGTGTCGTCGGCGGCGACACCAGCTCGTTGGTCGGCTCCGGTGGCGGCGTGCAAGCCGGCGGCGTGTAGCTGTAGAGCGGCAGCGAACGGTCGAACCGCGGCTGCGTGTTGAACGGGTACTCGACGCGATACGCAATCGTGCGTTCGTCGGCCTCGGGCGCGATGCGACCTCTGCGGTTGCCGGCCATTACAGCGTGGTCCTCACCAGCTCGTAACAGAGCACGACATGGCTGTTGATGCTGCCGGCGGAAAACCCGTTGTTCCAGATGAGGTCCTCACCTTCGGCGGCCTCGAAGAGCGGCTCACCTTGCGGGCTCGACCAGGACAACTGCGTCGCGCCTGCTGTCGCGTCCATGCGAGGGCCAACCGGAATCGCAACGTCGGACGAGTCGGCGAAGTACCCGATGCCGCCCGCTTGGCCAAGCCACACCGCGAACGCTTGGATGGTGTGGTCGGCGACACCGGCGACGATGACGGTGTTGACCAACACCGGAGGGTCGATGACTTTGGTGGGCATCAGAGAACGCGCTCCGTGTGGAAGGTGGCGCCCGCGTCGGCGAGCGTGCCGACTGGTCCGAACGTGTAGTTGAAAAGCAGACCGTCGCCGGGGTCGAGCACGAAAATGGGGTCATCGTAGGAGACCGCCGTTTGCACGATGCGGGCCCGCGCGCGCCCAATCTCGCGGAGCACAACCCAGAGCGGCGTACCGAACGCGGCGATGGTCGCGAAGTGTCCGATGCCGCCCTCGATGCCGCAGTTGATAGCCGTCACGATGATGCGGTGATTGCCGGAGGCCGGGATGATGACCGCGTTTGTTCCCGAAGGAATCGCGGTGACCATGAGGGTTCGGGAAGTGCGTGTGCGGGCCATCGTGGAAGTTGGGGGACGCGCCGCCCGTCGGCGGCGCGTCGTGTCGACTAGTAGTCGACCGAAGAGTCCAGCACCCCGCGGAAGTCCGCCGCGGCGATGGTGAAGTTAGTGACCGTCATAAGCAACGGTGTGGTGGACGAAAACCCCTTGGCCCAATCGACGGAAAGGTCGTCGACGATGCCGCCGTAGCGGTCTGCCGGAATGGCGCCGTTGAGGTAGTCCTGTCCGTTCACGACGACAGTGTCGATGGTGAACGTATCGGCCGGGCCGCCGTAGAAGAACTGGCGAGCAACGGCCATCGAGCGCGGCGTGATGGTGATGAGCGCCGCGAGTCCGGCACCGACTGCAAGCGACGTCGCCGGCAGAGGCTGCTTGCATTGGATGTCCCCTTGCGGACATCCGCCGCGCCCCACCGGAATCGGCGGGTTGGGATGCGGTGCGCAGACTAGACCGTCCGCCTGCGTTCCTCCCTTGAGCAGCCACGCGACTTGCCGCGCGACCTCGGCAGCTCCGCCACCTTGGCCGCCGCCGTTCATCTGGTGCGACCCGCCACCGCGAGGGTAGCCGCCGCCCATGCCCGCCCCGTAGAGGACGGCTGCGTTCCGTTGTGCAAGATGATTCATCTGCGCAACTCCTTTCAGCGTTGGCCGCTTGGCTCGCGCTCAGAACGAGCGCCCGCGTGCACGGCCGACAGCCTTACTCGCCGGCCGGCGCTCCGGCAGCGGCGGCGAGGTACCCCTCGATGCCAGCGTCCGCGCCGAGAATCATCGCGCCGCCCACGAGCGCAATGGTGTTGCTCCGGTCGTCGCCGAGCGCACCGAGTGCACCGGCAATCGCCGCGCCGCCGCCGATGAGTTTTCCGTAGGTCATGTTGAGCTTGGGGACGGTGATGCTCTTGCCTTCGGCGGCTCGCGTCGCGATGGTCTTTCCCCAGTACTTCGCACCGAAGTAACCCGCGGCGAGGCCGAGGCCGGCGTTTTCGATTTCCCGCTTGTTTTCGCGGACGCGTGACGCTGTGCGACGCATCGCGGTGACGGCGGACTTTGCTTTGTCGAGTGCTCGGGATGCCATAGGACCGAAGGCTATCAGACGCCCTCCGCGTGCCGTCGCCGGTTCGGTCGCCGGTTCGGTCGCTTCCCCCACTGCACCCCGTTGACGGCCGGGAGTGCAGTCGCCGACCATGGCCGCATGCCGAACGTCGACCCGTGCCCGCTCCCCAACCTCCCCCCCTCCGCGATGCATTGGCTGCGCGAGCTTGACCCCGAGGGGCACGTTGTGCTGCTCCGAAAAGAGGCGAAGGTTTACGAACAGTTTGACGAGTTCGCCGCCTCGCCGTCGCACGACATGGTCGTGCGCGACGTGTCGCAACGCGTCGCGACCAACGTGGAAGAGCACGGCAACGGGTACTTCGCGCTCCAGCTCGGCGACAAGAAAGCAACGCAGCTCCGATGGTACGCGTACAAAGCAGAGATTGACGTGTCGAAGGTTTCGCCCGACCTCGACCCGCTCACACGCCACGCGCTCACGCTGTTGGAGTACACGAGCAACTCGCTCATCCGTTTCGTCGGAGTGCTGCCGACAATGGCAGCGGCGATGGTCGACACGAGCAAAGCGGCTGCCGACTCCCAGGCCGACGTCATCAAACAGCTACGCGAGAACGCGGCCGACAATGCCGAGGTGCTCATCGCTGGCCTAGCGGAAGACCGCAAGGGCACGCGTGAAAAAATGGCGATGGAGCTGATACAGCAGCATATGGATAAGGGCCCGAAGGCGGACAAGACAACGGCGGGGCTGCTGCAACACCTCATGGTCCGCATCGAACCCGACGACCTCAACATCATCCGCGAGGACCCCGACGGAAAGGAGCTGCTAGACGCCAAGACGCCGATGGGTTTCCGCGATGCCGCGGTGCGGATGACAAAGCGCTTCATGGCGGGCGAGCTGAAGTTGTCCGAGTCCGCGACCGTCCGGTTGACCAAGTGGCTACCGACCATCGTGGACCTTGGGCAGCCAAAGGAGGTGGAAGCCGGTGCCGACGACGACGGCAACTGACGACGCACGCGTCGACCGTGTGCTTGGCGTAGTGCTCCAGCTCGCCGCGGAGCTGGAGCGCGAGATACGGGACCGGCGGCAAGAGCTGCTCGCGCTGGAGCGGCAGCGAGAACGGCTCATCCTCGGTACGCGGACGGTCTTCGCGGGCGACTAGTTGGAAGTCATCGCGGAGACTTCCCTGGGTTCCCCAGGGAACCCCAGGGAACCCAGGGAGTCGCGTACGTACGGCGGCGAGCTCGCCAATGCCTCAACATTTTTGCTCGTATAATATCCAACATGGACCCCACAATCGGCGACGTCACCACGGTCGGCGGCCTCAGTCTCGCAGCGATGCTCTCGTGGCTCGCGCGCTCGCTGCTCACCGCAGTTCGCGACTACCTCAAGGCGAGCGCCCAAACGAAAGCCGCCGCGGTCGAAGCCTTCCAAGACCTCGCCGCGGCGGCACACGATTACGTCGACGTCGTCAGCGCTTCGGAGGGAGGGGGTGCGCGAAGCCGTCGCAGTCGTCGACCTCGCAGTACCAGCGGGCCACACCCAACGCTTGCGGAGCCGCCGCCGCCTGCGGACCACTGAGCCACTGCAACGTCCCGCACGCAAGGCACGCGCCGAGCGGGTCGCTCTTCGCGGTCAGCTCCGCCTTGGCGTCGTCAATGCCGAGCGCGGCCAGCTCTTCGACCGACCGCCCGATGTAGACCGCGGACGCGGCGAGGATGCGAACCGCGTCCACGAGTCCGAGGTTCTTGCGGTCGAGAGCCCGCACGAGAATCTCGTACGCTCGCCGCTCTGCGGTTTTCGTCTTACTCGCCATCGTCAGCCCATCCAATCGGCATCCGCTTCGGGAGCGTCTGTTGCCGCTCCGCCATCGTCTCATCGGGAAGCGCTCGCAGGTTGGCCAACCCGACGTAGACCCGCTGCTGCAACAGAGCCACCTCGAAGCGCCAGCCCATGAGCGAGTGATGCACTCGCACAACGATGCCGGAGCGACACGGGTAGTTGTCGTCGCCGATGACTTCC
>SDBT01015633.1_pt1 | contig 12056 bp, 14 predicted proteins | sample 2277101 | NCBI WGS metagenome assembly SDBT01 (sample SAMN10404973, study PRJNA504765) | marine sediment metagenome | isolation source: marine sediment core GS10_PC15, 103 cmbsf | place: Arctic Ocean: Southern Knipovich Ridge | collected 2010
TTTTAAATTTACTTCAGTATCTTTAGAAGACAAACCCATTGCAGTTTGTGCATCTGTCAAGAGATCGGTGGCAAGAGCCAAATCAAAAGTTCCGGCCTGAGCAAAGCTGGCTACAGCGGGCAATGCTGCTATCGATTGCTCTGCATTCATGCCGGCCGAAGCCAGGAAGAAATATGACTCCGCCAATTCTTTGGCTGCAAATGTCGTCTCTGTGGAAAGTTGCTTTGCAGTCTTCGCCATCTCTTTGCGCATAGCGGGCGATACATCGCCCATTATTGCGAGGGATTTGACCATGGCCTCATCGAACGTCGCAAAGGCTTTTACCATTAAGCCAATGGTTCCGACAATCGCAGCACCACCCACGGCCATCTGCCTTCCCATTTTTTTGAGTTGGGCGCTGTTCCGTTGTATCACCCCACTAAAGCCTTTCACTTCTCCCGTGACCTGCTTCATGGCCGCAGAGAATTTAGACCTGTCCAGCGTAAGCTGGCTTACAATTGCACCGGCTTGAAACGCCAAATTAAACCTCCCTTATTTAAAAAGTTTAGTATTCCTCCTCGTATTTCCTCAACTCAAAATCTAACTGTTGCAATCGTTGTGCATAATCCGATTGCGTGGCGTGCGTTCCAAAACGCACGGCCTGGAGCAGTGAGATCTCACGAGAAATCTCTCGCTTCTTAGCCTCCACGGTGAGCGTTTCTTCGTCGCGGATATCGAGATTCAGTAGCTCTTTAAATGTCAGGATGCCTGGGAGCTCACCGGCGATGAGGCCGACTCTTTTGGCCCAGGCTTTGGTGCGTTTTTTTCCGCTTGCTCCTTCTCTGACATAGGAGCCGCTTTGAATATCTGCGTCATTGTGAATTGGATAAGAGTGTGGACATCACGTACATCAATCTTATTCAGCACTAACATAGGTACTGGGTATAGAGCTTGGACTTGTTTGTAGAGTGCTTCTATATCTCCTTTCAATGCAGCCTTTTCGTGCTTCCTTACTTCATCGAATGTCGCTCGTGAGAATGGATTATTTTGGTACGTTTTTCCATCAATCACTACCTCTATCGGTTTGTGGATGCTCTTCGTTGTGCTGAGGACTAATTTCTGCTCTTCTTTTTCCGGTTCTTCTTTTTCCAACTCTTCTTTTTTCGGCTCGTCAGTCATTAAGGCACACAGATCCCTGAAGTGATGGCTGGTGATCCAGATGCCATTCCTTCGGTTCCGTAGTCTCCGCCGCAGCCGCTGTCAGTATTCGGGAAAACTTTGAATTTGACCATGTGAATACGCTGTCCACTTCTATCCCAGGTTAATTCGAAGTCGCGCCATGGGTGGCATTTGTAGAGCAGGGTCCATTTGTGAGTGTCGTCATCGGCCACGTTGTTGCACAGAGGAGCAATAACAATCTGCTTCGCGTTTTCGTACATATCGCATCCAGCGACGTTCTGTAGCTTGAGCACAGATCCGGTGAGATCTCCCATCTCTTCATATGCGATGGTTGCTTCGAGTTGAGCCAGGGAGCTGCGGGTCATTGGCACATCGAGTTCCATAACGGTTCCAGCAAACACGCCGTCGAGCGGTGCGTCGCCGTAGCCTTCCTCCTGGACTTCACTGACCGAATCGACCGCGCGGAGTGAAACAGTGCCGAGATAGGGTCCGAGCGCGAGCTGGTTGTCGGGATAATCCCAGACAATTAAACAGGGTCCAATGTCTCCGATTGGTAATTTTGGCATTTTACTTTACCTCCATTTAAATTTAATTTATTTTATTTTACGCATAACTTTCTATCTTAAAAAAATCGAATGTTGCCGCCAGATTCTCACTCCCTGTTTCGTTTTTTGCGAAGAGACCGACATAACTATTTGGTATATCATAGCCAGAAACTTCAAAGGGATTCCCGCCATGAATATATTGCGTCCAGGGATCCGTCAGGAGATCCTTAAACCAGAAAGTTATTATTTGTGCGGTGTCGATTTCAATTTTTAAATATTTGGGCAGGCAACCGGTGGAGCAATCCAGCATAGCATTGTAAGATCCGCAGTTGTCGCGGACTCTCATATCGTTTCCACCGGGAGTTTTATATCGGCCCCACAAATACGCCGTATAGGGAGGTGAGCCGGGATCCGTTCCCAACGGATTTGTGCCGATGAATATCCCGGCCATTGTATTAAGGGGGGCGACTCCAGGCGGCTCGGCCGAGATAGCTGAAAGAAGCGTCGTAATCCTACAAGGCCCTAAAACGCCGAGCGGCATATACATTTTTGGGCCTTCGTTTATCGAGCAAAACCAGCGGGCTTCAACGCCGTTTGCCGCGGCGATTGTCACGGTGCAGGTAGGCGATGCATTTACGGTGATCGTCCTATCTGCATCCAGACTGTCAGTTGTCCACTCTACTCCCAGCGGGCTGGTGCAGAAAAGATCTTCGAATTCCTCGCGCCAGCTGATCAGGCCCTCCTGATAATAATCGCCCTCGTATCCTGTATCTTGATTTGGGAAAATCTTAAATTTCACCATATGTACGCGCTGTCCGCTGCGATCATAACCGAGTTCGAAATCTCGCCAGGGATGGCATTTATAAAATAGGAGCCATGTATGCGGATCCGGATTCGGCGCCACCGAGCATCCGCCCACATTCATCATTGGCTTTATCACGATTTGTTTTGCATGGGCCATCATCTCGATCCCAGCCACGTTATGCAGCGTGAGCGCGTTGCCAGCCAGCGTTCCCAGGTCTCTGTAGCCGATCGTATTTGCGAGCTGAGAAAGTGTGCTCCGGGCCATTGGCACCTCGAGTTCTAAGGTCGCACCTTCGAAAAATGCTTCAATCGGCGCGACTCCTTGGCCGTCTATAAAGACGTCAGTGATGGCGTCAACCATGCGGGTCGTGACCTTTCCCAAATGGGGCGTGATAATGACCGGCGTGGCGCCACCATAATCCCAGGTGACCTCACAAGGTCCAATGTCTCCTATCGGTAGTTGTGGCATTTAATCCGCCTCTATCTTCCAAACATAATTTGTTGAAAAAACATATAGTCCACTTTTGCCGGGATTCTGGATCGGCGCCGGCCGGCTAAAAGCGTTGATCACGCGGGCTACATACTGCGGTCCAGCGCCCACGATGGGCAGCTCCCAGCCTGCGGTATTGTCCAGGTAGTCAAACAACTCCTTAGCGTCGTCGTGAGCTGTGAAATAGGTCTTCGCTTCGTTATATAATTGGATGGCTTTTTCCGCATATTCAGGAAAATATGTCGGACACCCTGGTGCCGAAGGAGGTGTTGCTGTCACTACGCCGCCGATATTCATAAGCAGGGCTCCTCCTGCATTCTCAAGGATCGCTAATTTACGCACAGGTACGATGACACCAGCGCTATTTTTTACGGGTATATGGGCGGCAAACATATTCACTCCATTCACCCAGGGCGGTCCCAGACCGATTGCTTCGATGAATTTTGTTATCTCTTTTATCATGGTCCCTGCATTCCCTTCGCGATCTCAGCCATATATTTTTCTTTATTTTTTATGAGTTTTGATTCCAGAAATTTTGGGCCACTGCCGACCATGGATGGGTCCTTATATGCCGGCATCTCATGGACGAATGCTGCGTAGTCTGCATCAAATCCCAGCTCGATGGTTATCTTTCCATGTTCAATCTGCGGCCGTTCTATCTTCTGACTCCGCCATAAATTGCCTGTTAAGTGCGGGGCCCGGGGCTCTTCGAGGATAGAATCACGCAGCACCATCGCCGCCACTTTGTATTGCATCTGATTTGCTGCGGCTTTTGGGATTGCCTTATCGACGACCTTCGCGAATTTGATATCAAAATCCTTAGTGTTGAGAGTCATCCCGGATTTATTTATGGCCATTATTGTATCCACACCTCCGCATGGTGGAGAATCACCGAATTCTGCGGCTGCTTTATTGTTATGATTGGATGATTTTTGGCATAACTTTCAATGTCGAGCTGGAGCCCATCCTCGTGACCAAAGGTGATGTGCTCCGCCTTCACGAATATTTTGGCTGCGCTCAGCACCTCTTCGCCTTGGTAGTTTTTCATGAGCCGGGTGTCATACATGATCCTGCACGGAATGGGATCCCCCACAGCTTCGACCGGTTCGCTCCACTCGCCCGGATTCGTTATCTGGATGATTTTCATTTTATCTATAAGCAGGCCAGCGAAACTCATTTGGGATCCCTCCGGAAAACGAAGGCCTCTATATCCTCGCGGCCGCAGCGAATCTCGTCGTCCCTTTTCTCAAGCAGGTCAAATCCATAGTTGGCCATGTATTTGATCAGCCCAGCTTCTGTGAAATATAAAAAATGCTCATCTTTTTTCAGATGTTTTGATTTAAGCAGATGATTAAAATCCCGGAAGATCGGCATCGTGATAAAAATAAACTGCCGGCCTATGTTTTTAAATATCAGCTCGGGCCATTCCAGGTGCTCGAGACTATCAAAAAAAGTTATCCCTTTTATTTTGGGCCAGGAGGTGCCGCCATTATAAGGATTGAAATATAGATCCTTTCTCTGCAGCATATAAGTCGCCTTCGGGCACACATCGAAACCAATGCAATTACCTCGCTTTTTTAAAAACGTCCCGCAGCCGACCCCGATATCCAGTATCAGGCCCCGGGTGTATTTATTAACCAGATCTGTTCTGAATTTATTAAGGCATTCACCGATTTCAGTGTGCTCCATGCTCACATATGCATTAAAATAATCTTCATCGTAGTGAGTCTTTTTCACCGGATACCAGCCCATCCCTTTTTCCGGAAACCAGACCAGGCCCTCCCTCATTTGCTTCTCAACATATTCATTCATTTAATGCGCTCCAGGAATGCAAATTTGTATGGCATGGGCAGTGGGACGTTCTCTTTCAATTTCCACTGTTCGTCTACTACCGCCAGCCCAGACTCGTGGGCGAAGGCAAAGCCCTCCTCAAAAGGCCTCACATATTTAATCCATTTGAATTCCTTCATCACTCGTCGGTCACCGCTCTTATTTCGTATGCTGATTCCTTGCTCAGTACCGTAAATCAAGGTCCCTGGAGGATGTAAAAAGGGCGTATGGCAGCCATGAGCGTCCACTACAGCGATGACCTCATGGCCCCCCTTGCCTATGGTCACCTTGATTATCTTCCGCTTCCTGAGCGCAGCTGTTATAAATACCGCGTTTCCATTCATCCAGATCGAATTAAAATGCGCAGCCTCTTCTATGGACGGCGCACAGAGATCGCTCATCGCTTGATTCGTCTCCCAATCCGGCTGGGAGAAATATTTATTCTCCGCTCCGATCCCGTTCTTATATCCCCACCATTCCCATTTCACTTTGCCCTCGGTGTCCATGAGAAAAAATAGCTCCAGGCCGCTGCTGCAGATCAGAACATCATCACTGACCTGGACGATATCGTGCGGGGTGTAAATCAGCTTGTGCGGAAAGCTCGTGATGCACCACATTTTATCCTGATCCCAGAGCTCGAAAGAGGATTGTCTTACGAGGGCCAGCTTTCCTTTGAATTCCGTGACGACAGCCACTCTCCGGAAAATAGTTTTGGGCGGGTGCTCAGGTATGGCCTTCACTATTTTCCCATCCTCAACTAACACAGCTTGTTTCCGCAGCTGCAGCGTTGTCCAAAATCTCAAGCTCATAAATATCTCCTTATTTTCTCAAGAATGCCTTCCGGCGTAGTATCCGGATCGCCGAATGCGACAGGATGATACCCGACTTTTTCCGCCCAGGGCGGGAGCCAGGATCTCATGAGTTCCTTTTTAAGTTTCATCGTGGGATTTGCTTCGTTTACTATCGACCAAAGTGCTATGGTAGGCACCCTAAATTGTACGGCCATCATCATCACGCCGCATTGATAAGCGGCCACGACGCTGGCTTTTCGAAGCAATGCGAATAATTGCATGACAGTTGATTGCCCAACAATATTTAAAATTATTCCCTCGTGATCGAATTGGCACAATCTTTTTGCATAGTCCAAATCCCATTTCCCTCCTATCAAAACAGGCCTGCATTTCGTCTCGTTATATATGCCCTGCACTACTTTCATCCAATCTTTTGGCACCCATAGTTTATTGGCCCAAATATCATTGCCCTCGGTCGATGCGGTAAAAATAACAACGAGCTTCCCGCCTGCTCTTTGCTTTATGCCTTCTGCCCACACCTCGGGTCCTGGATGTCTGATAATCGGGTAGTCAAAATTCGTGTCATACTCGGGGAGGATGTCTTTAAGTTTTACGCCGGCCTCCAACTTAGAGTTAAACTCGATCATGTAGTCACAGCCATCGATGTCTTTGAAAAGTGGTTGCCCGGATCCGCCGGCAAGTGCATACTCAAAAGGCATGGCCCCAGGTTTCGATTCGGCGGAATCAATAAAGGGAATAAGTTTAAGATAATCAAGGCTGTAGCAATGCCTATTATTCTGTGTCATCCAATCTAAATTCATCACAACTTTTATCTTCTGGATGTTATTTTTTTCCTTGAAAGATTCCAGCTTCGTCATTATCCAGTGTAAATCTCCGATCCCTGGAGGCATCCCGATGATCGCTTCTTCACTCATAAATGTTTCTCCAATCTTTTAAAAACACCACTGGGAGTGGTCCCATTTTCACCATAATTAAAAGGTATAAAATATCCCTCCTCTTCGGCACCTGGTGGGATCCATGATTTCTGGAATAATTTTGGAGCAGGCCAGTTAGGAGCCAGCTCCTTTGTAGGCCAGAATGAGACAGTCGGAAGTTTGAATCTTGTGGCCAGGATCACCAGGCCGCTGAGAAAACTCACAAAGCTCCTGGCCTCTCGCAGGAGTCCGAGCGCTTCCGGGAGATTCGTTTTGCCGACCAGATTCATGATCCTGTTTTTCTTATCATGTTTTATAATTTCGGCCGCATATGGTGCATCCCATTTTGCGCCGACGAGTACGGGCTTGCATTTTGTGGCAACGTAAATTTTCTCCGCCAGCTCCGCCCAGTATTCCGGGCCCCAGGTGCCTTGACACCAATTCTTATTTCCTCCCACCGATGATGCATAGAGCAAATAGAGCTTGCCTCCGACGCCTCTCTTTGTGAATTTTGCAAATGATTTTGCGGTCTCCGGATAGTCAATAGGATAGTTATAATTGAGTTCATATTCCGGTAAAATATCCTTGAGTTTTACGCCATTTTCCAGCTGCGAGTTAAATTCTATAACATAGTCTGCTCTTCCCACATTCCGCTGCAGCGGGATCCCATCTCCGCCTATGATTGAAAATCTGAAAGGGAGCGGCTCGTGACTCGCCTTGATCCGATCGATGAAGGGTAGTAATTTGAGGAATTCGGTGCTATATCCATGGTCCCTGGATTCCGTGAGTTTTATTGTCAGCTCATCGATGCTGTGTTTCTCCCGGAATGATTCCATTATCTCCAGGACCCAGTGCATGTCTCCTATTCCCGGCGGCATACCCACAGTTATTTTCTTTTTATAGAGTGCCCGATCTCGGAGCTCCTCAAAGGCTCGCCACACTCGCTTGCCCGGGATCTTCTTATTGCAGTTGTGCTCCATTCTCATACAGTTACAAAAGGGCGCTGGCGTGATCCAGCCGAGATTTTCCAGGCCCATATTTTCATCGATCAATATCTCAGGCTTTGCACAGCCGCCGAAGATACAAAAACATTTGGCCCGCACCGCGATCGAGGCCAAGAGAAAAAGATCCGGATAGGTGATGACCATATCGGAAAGTTTCAGGATCGCAAAAATTGTCGTGAGCGGGATCTCGCCTTTATGGAATTTTTTATCAATGCCAGTCACCTCCTCATCAAACCACTCGACATCTTTTTTTGTGTGGGCGAGAGAGACGAAATAATATTCGTCTTTGTATCGATTGACGAGCAGCTGCAGGTGACCGATCAGAGGATTTCTTGAGATATTATTCCATTCCGGCCGCACCGTCGGCTGCCGAACAATACAGATCTTTTTGCCTTGAGTGTCCAGGGAGTCGAGCACTTTCCTGGCCTCCCGGATCCACGCGCGTTTCAGGGGGAGCGTGAAATCGAAGTTATGTATGCCCTGCTCGTTTTCAAAATACTTTGTGGTGCTTTCTTCTCCCCGCGGATTCGTTGTTATCAAAGGTGCATTTTCCGATGCATCCTTATGTATCCACGTTGCGAGATACGATGCCCAGGTTCTTTGTTCTATGCCGCGCGGCACATCGCTGGTCCATGTATGATCAGGGCATTTATCCAGATTCTCGATGTGTTCTTTTTGGGTCCAGAGCCTGTCTGCAATAGGCCGCACGAATTTAATATTTGTGAGATCCCAGAAAATTTCGGGCATCGTGGTTCTCAGATAAATGATCTCGTGGATCCCGGAAAGATGTTTGACGACTGGGCGTAAATATAGGGTGTCGCCGAATCCAAACGGGCCCGTGATATAAAGCGGCGGGAGCTTAGTCCCTGCAGGAGGACTGGGATCCGTGACGATCTCTTTTTTATTTTTCGCGACAGGCGCGAATTCCCTATTGAGTATGAATGCCGGGGCGATCTTCGGAAACCAGGGCAGCGCTGACTCCGGATTAAGGTTGGTCACCGTGACGCCTTTCTCTTTAAGGGCCTGGGCAGCGTAGGCCATATTCTCGATAAACATTGCCATCTTTTCCTTCTCGTCTTGCATCCCATGTTTTATCGGATGGCCATCATGCCAGCGTGCTCCCTTCATGTCATAACCAAGCAGATAGATTGGATTGGCACCGAGACAGGCGGCAAAATTCAGCGCAGCGTATCCCGAGCTGCAGCCATGGCCGATCCCATCTTTCATGCTGAAGGGAAACGCCCGGCGTCCGGAGGCATAATTTTTCCACACTTTTAGGATATGTATATATGATGGCAGAGAGACCATGGCGGTGAGCAGCCATACTTTAAACGCCCGGGATTCCATGAATTTCTTTTTGGCCTCATCACCATATTTTCCCATCAGGATCCAGCGCACAAAATGTGGATCCATGCCGAATATTATTGTCGGATCCAGCTTTTCATAAACACGATTTATCCCGATCGTTAATTTTCCCTTCAGCTGACTCCAATCAAAGTGAGCGAGACTTTCTCCTCCGCCGATAATAAAGCACGGCTGATTGCGCCAAGATTGGTCAGGCAATACATCCCATGCAAAACGATTCACGTATTCGGTGGGAAGGGATCCAATCGTTTCTGTTCTATTCATTTTTTCTCCAAATAAATATGCCAATGCTCGTGGTCTTCGATCCTGCGAGCCTTCGTCCGTATCTTTACAAGGCGCTTGCCATAGAGCTCTGTGATCTTAACCCGCGCCTCCAGGTGCTCCTCTTCCGTCCTGGGCCCATGGTCCCGAAATACCAGCATCGGGATCCTACAAGTCACGCAGACACAGATGACCAGGAGGCTGTTTACAAAATGCCATCCGGTCAGCTGTTCGAGCTCACACAGTTCACAACCATTTCTCATGGCGCCATGAGGATCGCTTTTCGCTTTATGTAGTGCCGGAGATACATATCGACTTTATCAATCCCGGTCAGCACATCCTCTTCCGCCGTCACCAGGTTCGTGTACGAGTAGTCTCCTATTTTCTCGCTTTTCATAAGTCCCATGGCCGCTTCTGATGCCGGATCATTCTCCCATTTGGCAAATGCGATCCCGGCTTGCTTGATAGCTCCCGGTACAGCGCCACTCTCGCCGTGCGTTCCTATCACCTGGACGTTGTTGAAACCACGAGGGAAGATCCCTTTCGTCAGATCGCTGGCGATGGCCGCAATCCCAGCGGTCAGGATCCCCACATTATCAAAGTAGATCGAGCTGGATGCAGCTGCATCATTCTCCAAGAACAGATCATAGTTTGCAAAATCTGAATGGCTTGTGAATTCGAGCGAGTAATTGGTCCAGGCCACGACATTGGCCAGTGATACATAAACCTGACCAGCGGTCCATGTGCCATCGGCTGCCAGGGAGACGTTAAGATCTGTGTTATACAGCATAAATTTGGCAGTCTTTGCTGCCTCCGAATTCAGATATTTGAATGATAGCCTGTAATTCCTGCCACGGTAGAGCGAGAATTTTTGATCGATCGCTGCCCTGCTATTCAACGCATCGATGTCGAGCCTCACGCAATAGTTTCCGACCTGTACCTGTGCTGTGTCCCGGTTCACGGTCGACGTGCCGGCGATGGTCTCGACCCAGTAATAAAGATCTGTCGTCGGATCCGCTACCTTCCAATCGTAAAAGTCACCATCCTGAATTGCGTTCGATCCCCACATGCTGTCGCCGATGCACGGATCCAGGAAAACGGAATTGATATCGTAGGTCCACCAGCTCGAATCGAGCTCCACACAGTCAATAAAGATCCCGGTGACCGATAGGATATCAGTTTCGAGCGGGATAAAAAGACGGTTTTTATTGTTGCCGTTTAGCTTTAGGTCGAAGGCCGTTGCGCACCAGTGGGTGCCGGTAACCTTGTCAATTATCTGTTCGACCTTATCGATTATCGCTTGCTTCTGCGCCTCGGTGTAACCCGCTGGCCAGTTGTCGATATCATCTTCATGCAGATAACATCCTATTGCTGCCATTCACTTCTCCTATGGTAAGGGCAGGGCACCACTAAGGGATGTTGGCAATGCCCTGAATGCCAATTTTTTGCTCTGACGCCCTGCCCTATTGTTATAGTTTTCTGCTTATTACTTTATTACTCTATTACTCTTTTCTGGGCTACTTTGAGATAGTCAATGTGCATGTGTCGAGCAGCGGCGGAGCCGTTCTGGATCCCGAATCCTATGGTGAGTTCTTCGTCCTGGACGATTGAAGTCGTTATTTCTCCGGTGGCCAGGATTGTCTGCGGGGGGTCGCCATCCTGGATGACAAACCAGCGGATCGTGCCAGCTCCGTCCCAATGAAGGCCCAGCCTTAGCCAGGTATCATTCGAAAGAGTTTGACCCGTCAGGGTTTCATTCCCTACGTTGTTTACTTCATTATGAATTTCAAGATTGGAATCTGCGAATCCGTCAACTTTAAAAACTACGAAGTCGTCGGGCTGGGTGAAAAACGAGGTGCCGGTTACGAATCCAAACCAGAATTCACCCAGTGTGGGATTGTCGATTTTGAATCGGAGCTCAGCATAGAGCGGATAGCAGTCAACGAGTTTCCAGCATTCACACAGACGTGTGACCTCAATATGGTCATCCGCATTGGCAGCGTTCTGCAGGAGGAGCACGCCGTTCACTTCGTTATTGCAGGTGTAGGTGGCCGAGCCTTGGCCTATCTCAATGACATCCACATTCCAGAGGATCCCGTCGTCCAGGCCTTCGCAGAAATCGAACATATAACGATGCGCATCGATGATATCAATCACATCTTTCAGCCAGCGCATTTTTGTGCTGTTGATGTGGTAGTTAAACATCTCGAAATCGCGGATGATCTGCTCTTCCTGATGGGCTCCTACGTCGACTTTTGGGAATTTATCAAATTCTTGTCCCATGTTATTTCTCCTTTAAGGTTTTGATTAGGTCAGCCTTCTTCATATAGAAGGCCCCTTTCACTCCCTTGCCGGAGGCAATCCTCCGCAGCTCGTTGATAGTTAAGGCATCTAAGTCGATCCCGGGTCCCGCTGATGCGGGTGGGTGTCCGTTCTCATCGTCGACCTCCACCTTGAACCCGAGCTTATCGGAAAATTCAAATCGCTTCAGGTCATCAAAAACTCCACGGTCGGTGACCTTCAGCTCCCTGAACCTTCCGATTGACAAGTTGCCTATTCGGGTCGGGAATGGCATACGGGCGTTCCCGTAATTTGTTACTATGCAGCGAAACATCGTTTAGCACGCGTGGGTGAGACACTTGGTGAACACGATTGCATTCACGTTTTCGATCGCGAGAGCCGCTTTCATGGTATAATAATAATAAGTACATTCGTCAGCTGCTGATCTTTGAGGCTCTATCTTGATTTCCTTCTGCAGGCCGATTATGAGATTCCCTTTGTAGGTCATCATAACATCCGTGTATTCGCCACCGCCGATTATGCCATAGTCATCAACACCAGCACCATCGCTGCCGAGGTTAGTCGGCATGAGG
>SDBT01015634.1_pt1 | contig 12055 bp, 13 predicted proteins | sample 2277101 | NCBI WGS metagenome assembly SDBT01 (sample SAMN10404973, study PRJNA504765) | marine sediment metagenome | isolation source: marine sediment core GS10_PC15, 103 cmbsf | place: Arctic Ocean: Southern Knipovich Ridge | collected 2010
ATGTGCGGAAGTGTTGGCGGCAGAACTTGGCCTGCCGCTTATCTATGCCCGCTTGGATGGTGTAATTTCTTCCTATCTCGGTGAAACCGCGAATAACATAAGGCGTATCTTCCGCTATGCGCTTCAAGTCCACGGGGTGCTCTTCTTTGATGAGTTTGACGCTCTTGGGAAACGCCGGGATGACGAGCATGAGGTGGGGGAACTCAAGCGTGTGGTTTCCAGTTTTCTCCAGCTTCTAGATTCCTATCCGAGGGATCAAATCGTTATTGCCGCGACGAACTTTCAGGGCCTTCTTGATGAGGCGCTTTGGAGGCGTTTCGACGACATCCTTCGGTTTCCGAAACCTACCTCCCCCCAGTTGGAAGCACTTCTTCGTCTCCGACTGAGGGCTGTGAAAAGCCGAAAGATCAAATTGTCTACTTTGGCTGATTCCATGCAGGGGTTCTCCTATTCCGATGCCGAACGTGTTTGCTATGAGGCTATGAAGTCTATGCACCTCTGTTCTGCCAAAGAATTGACGGTCGAGTTTGTAGACGTAGCTCTCAAGGAACAGCAAGCCCGGATGAGATTTGGCAAAGGAAGTGGCTCCTAGGATGCCTGACAGGACTCCGCCTCCCCTCTTTCGTTTACCTCCTCCTACGACATTCCGCCGGCGGAAATCCAAACCCAACTTCCCACCCCCCCCCAAACGCAATCTTCTTAAACACTTTCAAGCCCTAACAAGAGACATTTCAGCCATCGATACTCGTTTCCAGTCGATAGGCGATTCTCATGCGAAACTCATGACCGATGTCCCTTACGTCCGAATCACGCCTGCCCATAAAGCGGTTCTGGCAGATGCGGAAATCAGAGCATTGGGCTTCAAACCAGTTTATCGGCGGAGCGATTCGGTTATCGCGGCCTACGCAACGGATCGCAAGATGGTCACACTCAAGCAGAAGTTAGGTGAATATAGGGACCGAAGACACAAACACGCCAATGTGGCTAAGATTGAAACAATTGGGCCCTGGTCCAGGAAAGACCGGGAATCCAGCGCTCTCAAACAGAGTAGAATAAGTCCAGCGCAACTCTATGTGGTTGATATTTTGCTCCTTCCGATTGATGATGCCCCTTCAAATCCTGGTAGCCGTGTTCTTATCGAAAACTTTGTTAGGCAGGAAGGGGGAACCGTTCTAGATCGTGTTGAAGAAACCCTCTTTACCGCTATGCGGGTCCGGCTCGGAGGTCAAGCCTTAGAGGATCTTCTGGAATACCGAGATGATATTTCCCGGGTCGATCTACCACCAAATTCTCGGTTTTTCTATTCCGAGGCGCTCAAACTCAATGTAGACGATTTTCCTGAGGTAAGCCCTCCTGAAGAGACTGCACCAGCTATCTGCATCGTCGATTCTGGAATTCTTGAGGGGCACCCACTTCTCGAAGCAAGTATTTTGACTGACAAATCTAAGTCTTTCCCGGATGAGTTGGGGCCTCCTATTCCCGCTTCTCCAGTTAATAGGGCATCTCACGGAACTGAGGTTGCTGGAATCGCCCTCTACGGAGATGTAGGAGCATGTTTTCGGGACAAGGCATTTAACTCGCTCTATTGGTTAGTGAATGCGCGAATCTTGGACGATCAAAACGCGCTTCATCCTGACCGGATGCCATACATGCGAAGCATTGTCGAGCATGCTCGAAACCGATGTAAGGTTTTCAATTTATCTTTTGGACTAGAACCTTGCAGGGGTGAACTCTCTACATACAGCGTTGAGCTTGACGCCCTATCCCGCGAGTTTGGAGTACTCTTCGTTATTTCCTCTGGCAATTATGATGTCTTTAATCATTTCAACGGGGAACTCCCGAAGGAAAACTATCCCAAGTTCATGATGAAACCTGGATGGGAAGTACTTAATCCTGCGGAATCCTTAAATTCACTTACGGTGGGAGGGCTTACACCGGACGGACCCCCTTTTGTGGATTTTCCTGACCTTAAGGAGGTTGGGGAAGCAAGGGCACCTTCTCCATTTTCGTGTTCCGGGAGTATCAAGAACGTTGTCAAGCCGGAACTAATCGAATTGGCAGGAAACCTCGCTTTCAATACCGGCACAAATCAATGGTTTGACGGTGATCCAGCACTACGCGTCTTGACGACTGGAGCCTCATTCACTGAGGGGAAGCTACTGAATTATCAATGCGGTACAAGCTATTCAACACCCAAAGTGTCCAATATGGCAGCTGCGCTGCTTGTCCATTATCCGGAAGCACAGGTAAACCTTATTCGAGCCCTACTTGTTCAATCGGCTAAATACCCCACAGCAATAAGCGACTGGCCTAAAGAACAATTAATTAGGCTTTGCGGGTTTGGTGTCCCGAATCTCGATCGCGCTCTGTATTGTCGTCCACAGAGGGTTACTCTCTACTACCAGGGGACGATCACCATGGACGAGGTGATAGTCTTCGATGTGCCGGTGCCTCAGGAGTTTTCTAGGGCGTCCGGGTCCAAGACGATCACGGTAACGGTTGCGTACGACCCGCCAACCTCCGCGACCAACGCCACACAACCGACCGGAATCAAGCTTAATTGGGGCCTTGCTCGTGGAGACGTTACGCTAAATGCACTGAAAAAAGCTATCGCAGAGGAAGCTAAAACGGAGAGAGAGGAAAGGCTGACAGGAGGAAAAAAGAAGATAACAGCTAAGAAGAAGGAAAAAAGGAAGTCCGAGTTCATGGCTACAAAACTTCCCAAACGTTCGCAGCAGCGGGGTACCATACAGAAAAATATGTTTATCTGGAAGAGAGGGGAGTACGGAGAAACGTATCGTCTCGCACTTATTGCCAAGGCTGTTCGCCTATCTCATCAAGAAGACTCGCAGACCTATGCGGTGGTTGTCACTTTGGAGTGTGAAGATACTGCAATAAATATCTACTCACAAGTCCGAGAGCGGCTCGCAGGGGCTAGGGTGCGTTTGCGAGTGAGGGAGAAATAAGTCAGGATCTTTTGTGACTACGACCGTATAACGCATCAAGATTCTTTCGGCCATTTGGCCCTCCCCACCCTGTATGAACGGGTCTTGTGGCGTTGATCCGAGTAACGGTTTACGTGCGTTTCCTTCCCCTGGTCATCGTACCTGTGGTAGGCCAGCTCGTCACCGTCAGCAATCATCACCCAGGTATCCGTCCTCTTCCAAGACCTCGAGCGAGAACACCATTCTATATGAACGATTCCCGTCGCCTTAGCCTGTGGGTTTTCTGGATTCACGCCCGCTGGTGGACCGATGATGTCCGGTGCCGTCACTCCTCCGAACAATGCAGAAAATGCAGACAAGATTTTTCGCCTCGTGATCATGTTCCTATCCTTACATTAATTGTTCGAGTTGCAACTTCGTGTGGAACTGGGTCTCCAAGATCCCGACAGGTAAGCATGTATACCTCGGCGGCTTCCTTGGCGTTTTGGACCGACTCCTCAACACTCTTACCCCAAGTGTGTACGCCTGGGAGTCCGGCAACAGAAGCGTTGTAAACGTCGACCTCTTCCGGATCTTTTGTGACTACAACCGTATATCGCATTAAACCGTCTCCCTCCCTGGCACCCCAATCCGATACGACCGGAGACTTCGGCGTTTGTCCGGAACGCGGCGGACTCTGGTTTCCCTTCCCTTTTCATCGTAATTGCGGAAGACCAGTTCTTTCCCATCAGAAGTCATAACGCAGGAACCAGTACGCTTCCAACTCTGCAATCGAGGTTCCCATACTACGTTGATCATTCCCGACGCCTCTTTTGGTGGTTTGCTTGGACCAAAGCCTTTTGGTGGGCTCAATACTGTTGGCGCGGTCACTGCTCCGAATAATGCCGCGAAGATTCCCCGCCTCGTGATCATAATTCCATCCTTTCATTAATCGCCATTGCTACCGCCGCAACATCAAACCTACAACTCGAGGATCTTTCCGTTTGGCCCTGGATTCAGCACTCGAATTCCATCCAACCGATCTTCGCAATTGAAGCAACTATGATAATGACCCGTAACCACTAAACCCGGACGGATCTTCTCAGTGATTTTCCGGACCGTCGCGCTGCCTCCAGCATCTGGTGTGGGATTGCGGCTGCCGTCTACCATTTGACATCCAGTTGGCGGATAGTGAGCCAGGAAGACGAGTCGATCCGCTCCATTCTGAATTTGAACAATATTCCGCACAGTCTCTACCACATCGTCTTCCCCCTTTGAGCGTCCCGGCCAGAACGCTAAGTCATTACCAGGAACTCCAGTAATCAAGAGATCCACTTCCTCAACCAAGCGCCAAGATACGTCGATCATGAACGGCCATTCCTTTGCGATCTCGGTAGCCGTCTTAGCGTCCTCATGATTCCCAGGAATGAAATAGATGGGCTTCCCAATGGAGGCAAGCGTCTGAAAGAAGAGCGCATGCCTATGGCCGAAGAAAGTCAGATCCCCCGAACAGACAATCAGATCGGGCTTCTCCAATTGATCCAGCTTTGCCACGGCTCGTACCGCGTCGATCTTCCCGTGGGGATCAGTGAAGGCAAGTAAGCGCGTCATTCGAAACCCATTCTTCTATGACGTTTCTAACAGGCGATTAAATACGGTAGGCGCCTTCCTAAGGATTTCCTCTACCGTGTTATCCAGCAGGGCTCGAATTTCTGAAAGCGCTTCTGGGTAGGCTTGGATGGCCGTGTTTTCAGCGTCCATTAAACGAAGGAGACAATCAGCCAGTCGTTCGAGGTCTTCAACCCCCTTTAATGGGCTCACTGTTTCACCTTTCCTAAACCTCCGGTTCCTGCTTTTCATTCGCCACCCCAAGGTATTGGCCGGGCTCTGCTAGAAGCAATCTTCATATCGAACCCCCAGTCGCCCCCACACCCATAGCAGTGAAAACCACAATCTCCCCAGTCAATAACCATGCCCCCGATTAGTACTTCTGATGTTCGCTCCACCCGTTCGTGAGAGGTGATCCGCCTACACCGCCGACATTTAGCCCGGATGATTATTCGTCTGGATTTATTCGGCGTGCTTAACGATTGTGATAGAGCTCGAAGCAATCTGAAGGAGCCAGGTTCTTTAGGCATTGAGACTAATTCCAATTCTATATATCCCGTACTTAAGGCCGATTTATATTCAGGGCCAATATATCCCAGAGCGACTCCCTCTCCCAAAGCCACCGCCACATGACAATTACGACCGAAACCATGAGCGCAGCGAGAAGGAGGCCCCGGTCACTCTATTTATCACCGGTCTCCTGGTAGTAAAGTAGACTCTCCCCTTCTTCCCCCCAATACCATGCGAATGACCCAGGCAACGACGCAGGCTTGGCCTGGTTTAGTCGGCTAGTCAATAGACCTTCGCAAGGTTCTTGGTTATCACGACTACACTGCGCAGCAACTTCGAACGGGATATTTAAAATAAGAGAAACATCACTGATGTTTGAGGCAAGATGAAGGATCTCTATTCCTGCCTGCTTTCCGGCCTGCACTTGGGAGAGAAAGCTCCCCTGATTCCGTCGCTTCCGAACCTCGACCCACAGGCGATCCATGATCGTGGCGGAATAACTTACGGTCCCCAAATCTAGAGCGTGGTACTCCGGGCCAGGATCCTCTTGGCGTGAAGACTCCGATTCTGCGGGAGAAGGGGAGAATAACCTATCCCAAAAGGACCGATACGCTTTCTCGGGCATGAATCGCCTCCTGCGGCGACCTTGGTGCGGCAAAGGGAGGCCCTCGCCGCGGCAAGGCCATACTCGCAAACGAACGACCCACGCTCGCACACGAAGTGTGACAATGCGCGACGAGGGCTTTCCCTCGCCGCCACACTTCGTGCAGAGGCAGACCTTTTGACTGATTCCAAAGGTCGCCGAAAAGAGCGTGGGTCGTTCGCTCATAGTATATCCGATCTGAATCTAAAATTCTGCCTTGACTCGAATTCGACGCATCGCTAGAATTTCGCCCCATGACGAGGAGTGGGGGGATGGTTGATTTGGCTAAAATTGCCAAGGGCCGCTCTACGCGTTCAGTTCCCGAGACCACATCTCGCGCTTCCAAAATTTACGCCGCGCGCATCAACCCGGAGGTCTGTCGTAAAATTGCCGAAGGACACCAAAAGGGCTACAGCAAGGCCCAATTGATAGTGGTGCGGCACCAGGAGCGGCATACCCGTATTCGCGAAACGCGTGCTATTTCCACCTTTTCAACATGCCGCACAAATCGCAATGCACGGTCGCCGCGACAGAGCTCCATCGGGCGAACTACACGTCGTCGCGCAGCTTCACGATCGAGTACGGGTAGTAGTAGCAACTCCGACGACGGCCCAGGACCACCGCCCGTAATCCGGGGCAATCATCCACAGGGTCCACACCGCAAACCACCTTCTTCCGGCCAATTCCACTACCGACACAACTCACTTCCATGTTCACGGGAGGGTCTATCATGAAATCACGCATTGCCACAAAGAACGAAACTCGTTCGACCAGAGGGAAACACCGGCCCCCAATTGGCGAATCGCTATTAATTTCGCTAGCGCAGATGGAAGAGATAACCGGAAGGTCACGGTCATCCTTAAAGCGGTGGATGTCGGAAGCGGGCGTTCGAAGATTTGTTCTGGGCGGCTCGGCCATCTCGTACCACCGCGAAGAATTCATGGAATGGCTTGAGTCGCGCCGGGTTTGAAACTGCAATTAACCTACAGGAGAGAAAATGACCAACCTCAATGGCGAGCTATCGAGGGAGATTGGATTCTTTGGCGGTGTGATTATCCTTAGGCAAATCGCGCAGCGTCGCGACTTGTGGGAAAAACTTCATGTTGTTGACATCGCATTGCTTGCCCCAACTTGCGAGGCCGTGATTGAACACTTCGAGCGCGCCAATGTTGATGCGGCGGAATTTGAATCACCAGCCGTTGATGAAGCGGCCGCGGCGATCAGAGCCTTGGATTCCACTGTGGAAGGCCTCGGGGAGTTGGTGCAAGGTTTCCAGACGAATTTAAAGAATCGCGAGAACTCGATGCCGATCGAAGGATTAATTCGGGGCCGGTGCGAAATGATTCTGCAACTTATCACGACGATTTACGGGAATCAAACATAACTAGCTGAGAATAAAAAAGGGCCGGCGAGTCACCGCGCGGCCCGTAATTCTGCGGAGGTCAGGATGGCACCCAAGCAACCACAGCAGCTGGAAACTACCGATTCAAATCGTCCAGGTCAAGCCTCTAATCTTCACATAACCGGGATTATCGCCAAAGGCAACTATTCGGAATTGTTTCACCTGGAACATAAGAGCATCTTCCAGAAGCAAATTACCTTTACGCCCTGGCTGATCCTATCCGAACCGAAGATGCTTGATGGAGCGCCAACTCACCACTATGAGCGACGCGAACTTACAGGAAATGGAGCTTATCGCCACCTAGTCCATCTCAATCACCCGTTACCCATGCTGGCCCACTTGCGGAAGCAGAGCCAGATCAATAATGCCGGAAAACGATCCCTCTACCACGACGGAAGGGTTCTGATTCTTGGTCGGGAAGAGCAGTTTCTAATTCAACGTCGACTGAGAATGTTTTCCGACCTGGAATTCTCAGACCTAAGGAGGTTTCAGTTCGACCTGGAGACGGAGGGGCTTGATCCACAAACCGGATCCATCTTGGTTATCGCCATGTCGGACACAACTGGATGGGTGAATATCGTTCACGCCGGGATGATGAGCGAGCGTGAAATGATCGAAGCATTCATGACCGCTGTGATTGAACGGAATCCTGATGTCCTTGAAGGGCACAACATTCTCGGTTTCGATTTTGAATTTCTGGTTGCCCGTGCCCATGCCGCGGGAATCTCCCTAAAGCTGGGGAGGAACGGCGAAGAGCTTTACCAGTTCAATGCCCGCTGGAAGGTCGCCGACAGGAGCCCAATTCTCAACTGCGTCGATGTGCCCGGCAGGATCGTGGCCGACACGATGCTTGCCGCAGAACAGTTCGATGCGGCCGCGAGGAAATGTGAGTCGTACCGCTTAAAAGACTTGGCAATATTCTACGGCATCGCTCCACCAGCCCGCACATACATCGCCGGTGACGAGATCGCCGAAAAATTCCGGAGCGACCCCGAATCAGTCCTCGCGTACGCCCGCGACGACATCGAGGAGGTCCGTTGCTTATCCGAAATCGTGCATCGGGGCCATTTTGAACTGACAAAGCAGCTCCCCGCCTCGATGTCCAAAGTAATGCGGTCCGGGCCTAGTAGGCACATCGAACTAGCAATGATTGAAGAATACTACCTTAATCGAATGTCATTGCCTGCGAAACCTGAAAAGGACCGCACTTTCAAGGGGGGTGAGGTACGTCTCTTCCGCGTCGGGATTCAGAACAATGTCCTCTCGGCAGACGCCGAAGCAATGTACCCCTCGATAATCGTTGGTAACAAAATCAAACCGGCAGGTGATGAGGGGCATGTTTTCGTCCGCCTGGTAAAACGATTCCTCGCTGAACGGTTGCGGGAGAAGTCTCTCGCGGCGGCGGCACCCAAAGGCTCCGTGGAGCGGACAATTCATGTGGGGAGAAGCGCAGCTCTGAAGATCTTAGTGAACTCTGCATATGGGTATTTGGGAACGGGGGGGAATCTGTTCTCTGATGTCAGCGCGGCGGAGGAGGTGACGCGGATTGGCCGCGAAGCTCTTGGACTCCTCATGCGGGTAGCAGAGGAGAATGGTGCCACCCTGATTGAGGCCGACACGGACGGCGTCCTATTGACGCCGCCGGCGGAATACGCGAACCAGGGGCGCCATGCAGAGTTCGTGAAAATCTTGGCGGCCAGGATGCCCGCATGGATGAAACTCAAACACGACGGAAGTTGGGATGCGATGCTCAGTATCGCAAAAAAGTCTTATGCATTGCTTGACTGTGATGGTGGCCTGGTGGTAAAGGGCGGGGCCTTGCGGTCCCGTCAGAAGGCATTGTTCATCCGCGACTTTCTGAAGAGAGCGATCATGTTAATCCTGCGGGATGATCTTGTGGGATTGCGGCGATTCTGGTTGGAAACTCTGGCATCGCTCAGAAAAGGCGTCGTTCAAGTTGAAAGCCTCGCAAGCCGAACCCGTCTTTCGTCAACGGTGGCGGAGTACAGGGCGAACCGCAAGATTAGGCATCCGCAGTTCGAGGCGGCACTTGATGGAAAGCCCGAGGCTCGGAAGGGTGATGTGATCGCGTTCTACAGGGCGCTTCCGCGTCCAGGCCTCTCGGATTGGAGGATGGTAAAGGATTTCGAGAACGATCTCGACGGCAGATTTTACGAGATGCGCTTGAGAACATCGTTGAAGGCTCTGAAGCCCGCCTTTAGGCGAGGCGATTTCGACATCATGTTCTGCAACGACTCGATTCCAGCAGAAGCCGCGGAAAAAATATCCACGAGGTCGGCAAAGGTGCCTCCCGAGCCGATTCCCGGAGTCCGTGCATGGATCGAAGTGGCCCATGGGATAAAAGAGCGGGGATCTCCAGTGCGGGAGTGGATTGACGCAGATGACCCTGACGCGGTGGAGCAGTTCTTCGATCAGTACAGTCGGACAGGCGTGTTTATATCTCTCTTCCGGAACCTGACATCGGGCTTCATCCCAGGAAAGAGCGATGGGGGCAATGTTCTGGAGGACGGTCCCATACCTTTTGAGTTCGAGAAGGATCCGACTCCTGAGGGGATTCAAATCGCCCTGGATGCGTCGCGATCTGCGGTGCGGTATCTTGAACATGAATGTGGAATACCGCCGGAGGTCATCAGAAGAATCTTCAACGGTAAAAAATCGTTCTGGGTCTACATTCCCCGGGAGGTGTTTGACCTTCCTCCCCTGGTTCGTCTCCATCGACACTGCGACGCCTTCGCACGACACATCGCCACTAAACTGCCTCCAGAGCATTCAGCCTGTATGGATTTCAATATCTACAAGTTCCGCGGTCTCCATAGGCCCGTGGGGGTCCGATATCCGAAACATGGGTGGACCGTGCAGCTCACAACTGAGCAGCACCGTGACCTTACCCTGGATGAGATCGTGCAACTCAGCATGGGAGGGGAAAATGACTGAACTATTCGTGCGGATCAAGCAGGCGTCTTCAATCTTTGAAGCAGCATGCGCGCATCTACCACGCAATGCTGCGCTCCCCTCGGGTAAGCGCCGAAAATCCAAGTCCCGCAAGCGAATGTCAAAACGGAAGGAGATCAAGGCCGTAGCCTCAAAGCTGGGAATCGACCTGAGCGAGCATATCCCATGCGTGGCGGCCTTGGTTGAGCGGGTGAAATCAGGGGAATCAACCGGCTTCGGGGGGCGGAAAAAGATTATCGGGGAGTTGAGGATGGCCGAAGTTTCCGAAAACGACATCTGCAAGATATTTCTCAGTTCCAGTAAATTTGACGAGATGTACCTGAACAACCCGATCGTGCCGGACAATCGGCCGGATCCCAATGAATGCGGGTTCATGATCAGTCCGGTCTGGAAATCGGATATCGATCCGAAGTGCGATGACGTGCAAGACTATTGTTGTCTCGAAAAATGTTACAGGGCGGAACTCTTTCTGGAAAATCCGGGCACTGCGAAATCCCCAACATTTGAAGAGTTTCACGATCGCGCTTCGGCAGAATTGAAAAAGGCCATGGGCATCACCATGGATGATTGATCAATGCACTTCATCGAAGCGAGCATTTCCAGCGGCAAGACGACGATGATTGCCAAAACCGCACTCTCGGATCTCAAGATGGGTAACACTGTAGTCGTTGCCGTTCCCTCACACGCCGCGGCCGGGGAGGTTGACGGATTCGTGGCGGATGAGGGCGGGGTTGGAGATGCCGGAACATACGTCCATTTGGCGGGCCGCCGCCAGGAGACCTGCAAGCCCGAGTATTACCAGAAGGATACTGCCTGCGGGTCATGCCCAATCCAGAAGGAATGGTTGGGTAAGGACATCGAGCAGCGCGTCGACCTACAAAAGCGCCTTAAAGGTGGCGTTTTCGACATCAAGGCCCTTCAATCCGTGGCAAATGAACAATCCACACCTATCTGCCCAAGGGTCTTGTCCAAAGTTCTGGCGGCCTCTCCCACTGAAGCCGAGATCCCCTGCATTGTCACTGTTCAATTTGAGCACCTGTATTCCAGTCCCGCCAATAGGGTTTTGCGCGACATTGCGCCGGATCGTACATATGTCGATGAAGCGGATCTGCTCGGGGAGAAGATGCATGCGGCCAACACCCACCGGCTTCAGATTGGGGGATTCCGCGGCAACCGCAACCGTTTGCACAGCGCCTGTGACCCTTCAGTTGATTGCCGGCGATGCAGAATACATTTTTCGGAGTCGGTCACGGGGCGGCGCGTACATCCGTCAAAGATGATGCGGGGGGATCGAGATGAAGCGCAGCGACCCCGGAATTTCCTCGATCCACTTCGAAATGCCATCCACTTCATTCGGGATGAGATCGCCGATGGGAACGTTCGGTCAGATGCAGTCGACCTGGCGGCTGCTGATCGAACGGTGGATCGCATCGGGGAGATGCTCGAATGCTACACGCCTCCAAAGAAGGGAGAGCCCGCTTGGAAAACCCTTCAGGGTCTCGAGGCGGCCATTGATGAAAAACGGGTAAAGCGTGGATGGGATTGGCTGGAGAAGCTGAACATCGATGGCGATTTTGATGTCGAGGATGATATTGAGGTGCGCTTTCTGATCCGCCTGGAACGGATAATGACGGAGGATGCGCGAGAGGCTGCGGTGGCTTTGGATTCACCCGATGACGGCGAGGGTACGGGGAATGATGGTTATCAGGATATGCGCGTCACCGCCGTCAGGCGACTCGTCGGCAACCACTTTTTCGCCGCCACTGAGCAGCTCGCAGATTCGCCGTGCGATCCAGTCGGCCTCTTGCTGGCGAGCCCGACGCCGAGCGCCGGCGCGGGGCTTCTCGTCGGACGCCACCCACATTAGTTCTACGTTGGCCTTCTGATTCACCTGCGCTCGATGTGCTCGCAATGCTTGGTAACGCTCGCCAAACCGCTCGCCAAATAGCGCGTTGACGAAATGTAAAATTCCGGGCTGGCTGCGGAAATTCAGGC
>SDBT01015635.1_pt1 | contig 12053 bp, 12 predicted proteins | sample 2277101 | NCBI WGS metagenome assembly SDBT01 (sample SAMN10404973, study PRJNA504765) | marine sediment metagenome | isolation source: marine sediment core GS10_PC15, 103 cmbsf | place: Arctic Ocean: Southern Knipovich Ridge | collected 2010
CGAGCTTCTTCTTAAAAACGGAGCTAATGCTCATGCATGTGATGACGAAGCTCTTCGCTTGGCCATAGCATATGACTATAAAGAGATAGCTGAGCTTTTAGAAAAATATATGTAGACCTCTTAAGCTGATCCGAGATAACATCAAAGATCGGCTTTTTTATTCCAAACAGGTTCTAACGTTTTCCACTAGGGCGGACTAGACAAATACCACAGCTGTGGTATTTTTGTTTTGTTCTTTGAAAGGAGAACAAGTGAGGATATATCCTGTTGAAGTGGTTGAAAGAGAATTTGAACGTCGAGCTTCTGATACAGTGAGTGCAACTCATGGTGAGCTAAGGCAGGGACATTTTGCAAATTATGACGAATTTGAGCATCACCAACTCACAAAACGCAAACCAATTTGGGTAGATGCTTTAATGGGGGTAAGTAATTGTATAAGACGAGATATTCCCGAAGAACAATATGATCTATTTGGAAGAGTTTTTCGTGAATTTTATTTTGATCATATAGAGTGGCTAGAAGACCCTTCAATTTGCCCCACACATGTTAAACAAGCCTGTGAAGAAAAATTGAAAGAAATAATTGAGTCGTTCAACAGGAATAAGAAGTGTCATTGGAGACGCGACCATGAATTTGTTTGTTTCTGCTCTGCTACAAAGGAATGGGATTGAGATGCGAAGGGGCTAAACAGCCTCTTCTTTTATTCCAAACAGGTTCTAACATTTTCCACTAGGGCGGACTAATTAACGCGATGGCATCCACCGTGTTTTATTTTGAGCAGTCTCTTTGACAAAGAGTTGATTCTGTTATACTTTGTAATCAAGTTTTTTGACAATTTGTCAAGGGGTAGAAAAATGCGAGAAAAGTTCGATATCGCCATAATTGGGGGCGGTACCGTGGGTTCTATGTTATTCTACGATGCTTGTCTGCGTGGCTACAGCACGGTTTTGATCGAAAAAGGTAGGCTTGGGATGCAAACTAACTATGCATCTCTAGGTTTTGCTCAGGCCGGCGCAAATTACCTGCTCAAAGATAGAGAGATGGTGTTCATGAATGCCGTTGATTGCGGTCTGCTCAAAGACATAGCGGGTGATTTTGTGAAGCCTTTGAGAATAGTGCTGCCCGTTTTTCCAGGCTCTAAATTCCCTCTGTGGCTATGGGATGGTTTTTTCAGCGCTTTCGATAAGATTGCCAAACCGACTATTCCTTCGAGGCACACCAGATGGTCAAAAGAACAACTACTGGAAGAAGAACCACACTTAAAGAAAACTGTTCATGGCGCTGTGGTTTACCGAGAAAGAATTTTTAACCCTGTTGAATTTGTTCAAACTATCGTTAAACAAGGATGTAGGATGGGCGGTGTGGTTTTGGAAGACACGAGGACGTTAACGTCCTATATGACGACGGAAGGCGAGGTTAAAAAACTACACTCAATTTATACCAGATTCGGAGATGAAGAAACTTGGGTCGACGCAAAAGTTTTTATCAATGCCACGGGCCCCTGGGCTCCGGGAGTTTTGGAGAGAGTGTTCCGTGTGCCTCCTTTTGAGACGCGGATGACGCGAGGCACAAGCGTTATAGTGGGAAAGAGATTTAGTAATTCTGCGATGGTTGTCTTCGACGATGACGATAAATATATCACTATTTTGCCACTCAGCGGGAGACGCACGCTTGTAGGTCCTACAAATTCGGATATTGATCCCGAGGTCGCCAAAGATCCTGACAAGCTCAAACCGAGGATTGACGACACAACCAAGCTTCTGAAAACGGCCACCAAGTATTTCAATGTCGAACTGGGTTGTAGGGATATCGTTGAAGTCAAATGCGGGCTTAGGCCTCAGTTAAATCACAGAAAAGTCAAACCCAACAACATAACCCACGAGTTCATGGTAGTCGATCACGAAGAAAGAGACGAAGTCTCAAATTTGATAACCGTCTTTGGCGGGAAGCTTTCGAACCAAGTGCGCATGGCCAAAGAAACGTTAGAATTGGCCGGCCGAAAGCTGGGGACCATAAAGATGTGGACCGTTCCCGATTTCAAGATTACTAAAACCGGGATGACAGAGCGCAAGATCAGCCAGAGAGACAGAATAAAGCTTATGGAAAGATATGGAAGAAAGTTAGCTCTAACATACCAGGATGATGTGAACAGGGTTGCATTACAGAAAAGAATTAAGGCTACCGTTTATCTTTTTCCTTTTCTAGTAGCGGGGTTTATAAAAGGCTTTTTGTTCAAACGAAGGAGAGATAAAAATGGAAAGAAGTCTGATCGAACAGCTTAGGGGTCTATTCGGTCGTTCTAATGTGACAACCGGAGAAAATGATTTGATTCATTATTCGTTCGATAAGTGTCCCAGGTATTTATTGCAAAAGAAGGAAGAGAATATCGGTGCCGTGGTGGTTAGGCCCGATCGACGCGAATACGCCTATCAATTAGCCCATCTCATATCCCTCACGAAGGAATATAGGAAAAAAATTATTGTTCGTGGCGGTGGTTCGGGTGTTTGTGGAGCTGCGGTTCCAAGATTTGGACCCGATACGATTATTGTTGATATGACTTCGATTGATTCGGTGACGACTATAAACGAAAAAACCGGATACGTTAACGCGGGCGCAGGGATAATGGGTTCTAAGCTTGAAGCAATGCTCTACGAGAAGGGCTTTACCCTTGGTCACTCGCCGGCTTCTCTCGATATTTCTACGATAGGTGGTTGGGCAGCTACGCGTTCCAGTGGCCAGTTTTCTGCGAGATTCGGAACGGTTGAAGATTTAATCAGAGGTATCGAAGTTATATTTCCGGATGGCAGCCTTAGCTGGATCGGGGTCGGTAATCGGGAAAGGCTTCAAAAATTTCTCCGGATGGAAGGGACAACCGGGTTTATAACCCGGGTGGAAATGAAAATATTTCCGATTTCGAAATTCAGAGGTTTCCGAACCTATGTTTTCAAAAGAAACTCGCTCGAGTGTGTGGCTACTGCTCTAGATAACCTGCCGAAGATCAGAAAGGAATTAGAACAGAAGGGCGTATTTATCAGCGCCGTTAGAATTTATGATGCAGTTGACTGGGGAATGATGGCCAAGCCCCACAAGAACCCTTCTTCGAAACCTCCCAGCGGGCTAAGATGTCGGATTGAAAAAATTCTTCTGAAACATATTAGACGGTATTGCAAAGTCGTTGACATGTTGTTGGGTGATGACTTTTCGATGATTTTGGTGCTAGAATCCGACTCGCAGGAAGATCTTAAAAGGTCTCTGACTAATCTGGATTCCTGTGTAGAGGATTGGGGTGGTGAAAGAGATGAAGACGATATCGCTGAGAGTTGGTATGAGAACAGATTTCATCTCAAGATTGAGAAGTTGGAGAAGAGATATGAATACGGTTTGATAGTCGACACCTTTGATTGTCAGGCCCAGCTTCCGTGTTCAATCATCAATATCTACAAAGCCGTTAGAAAACAAGTCAGGGATTACGGTTTGATTGGAGCGCATTTCGGGATGGATAGAGAAAATCTCTACGCCTACTTCACCTTCGCCGGTGTCGGCGATGAAAGGATACACGGAATAGTCTGGACAAAGATGCTGGAAGCCTGTTATTTCAACGGGGGCTTGACGACACATCAACACGGTATTGGTTCTCACAAAGCGGGCTGGGAGAACATGCTCTCAATTCATTGCTACGGCAAGGAATGGTTTGCGAAAGCTCAGCAGACTAAAAAGAGTCTCGATCCGCACAATGTGTTTAACCCCAACAATATATTTACAGCCTCGTAAAAACGGGGCTTTTTTATCCCCGCCAAGACGGCCAAGATAAAAAGACCCTAGCGGGTCTAAATTAATTTCTTAATAAACTTAGCACGTTTGTAACTTGCGGTGCGACAGTAATATTCGATAATCTTCTCTATGTATTTTTTCATTTCCGCGCAAATTTCTCTGTAAGGATAATCAACTGGTGAGCATGGAGAGTTTCTCCATCTACTGATGGTCTGGCGAATCAGAGTTTTATCATAATATATTAACCTGCACCCTCTACACATAAAGAAGGGAAGGTATAGTGCCCTTACAGAGTATTGTCTTAACAATACTGCCGAGTCCTGGTCTCTTACCTGGTTGCATCCTGGGCAGCAAAAAACATATTCTCTTTGTTCCAATTAGAGCTCCTTTGTAAAACAACATTCTTGAGTATAGCAATTCGAGGATTTTTATCTAGGGCGGACTGATAGACACGATATCAATATCGTGTTTTACTTCATTTAGTTATTTAGAGAGGTGCGTTGTGGATGACTTTTTCATAGACCTTGATCAAGAACATTTAAAAGGATTGCAAAAGATTGTTTCGGGAGCAGTGACGCTATATAGCGATATATCTGAAGAATCTTTGAAGATACAGAAGAGATTGGAGAAACTAGGTATCGCTTTTTTTCTAACTGACTCCGAATCTGGCAAGCTAATTCTTCAAGCTAGAGACAAGCAGCTTATCGAGGGATATGAGGCGATAAGTCGATATTTAGATCAGTTTGACAAGTAGCGTAAAATACGCTACTTTTTGTTTAGTTTTTTGATTTGGAGGGCGAACATGGCGGATACTATAGAGGTGGTTATCAAAAGAAAATTTAAGGTGAATATAGTTACAAAAACGTTTCCAACGACCGTATATACATTATCTCCCGGTATATATGAGTTGGAGCAAATAAAAAACCCCCATACATCTTACATCATACATCTTACATATAGGTCTGAAGATTGGCTGGTACTTGAGGGAACAAAAATAGGCGCAGCTATCACTTATTGGAAACTCCATCGTGATCATAGGGTGACCGATAAATTTATCGTGGACTAAGAGAAATGCATGAAGTCGATCCAGGCCTTTGGGTGTACATATAATGGAAGGGATCGCCATCGCAGCAGTCCTTATGCTTATTGCAATAGGCGGCTGGACCGTAATACAAAAGTTCTGGGAGATTAACCAAAAGCCACAATGTGGCTTTTTTGTTACAACAAATGATATAAAAAATGGTAAAATTTAATTATGATTATCGGAATAATAAAACCGAAAGGACCAACTTCGAACGATATTGTTCAAAAAGTTAAAAAAATCACTGGTGAGAAAGTTGGTCATGCTGGCACCCTCGATCCTTTGGCAAGCGGTGTTTTGGTTTTGGGGATAGGGAAGTCGACTAAGGATTTAAATAAGGTTGTAAAAAAAGAAAAAGAATACGTTGCCGTTTTTCAATTTGGAGCTTTTAGCACGACAGATGATGAGGAGGGAGAAAAGACAGAGATAGAAGTTAAGGATGCTCCCGGCAGAGAAAAAATAAAAGAAGTCGTTGGCAAATTTATTGGGAACATATCCCAAGTACCACCTAAATTTAGTGCGGTGAAAATTAAGGGACGGGAAGCATATAAGTTAGCCCGCAAAGGAGAAGAAGTTGCTTTGGAGCCAAGAGAGGCAAGAGTTGATGAAATAGAGATTTTGAATTATGATTATCCTCTTCTGGAGCTAAGGATTGTAACCGGCCCGGGAGTATACATTAGGTCCTTAGCCCGTGATATGGGCAGTGATCTTGGTACAGGTGGATATATGAAAGAACTTGAACGAACAAGAGTCGGAGAATATACCAAAGAGAATTCATATAGTCTGGAAAATTTCGAAAAAGAGTATGGTAAAGAATAAAAAAATAAAAGTTGCCGTATTAATGGGCGGTCCTTCGTCAGAACACGAGATTTCTTTAAAGACCGGAGAAAATGTTTTGATTAATCTAGATCAAGAAAAGTATGAAGGGATCAAGGTGAAAATTAACAAAAATGGTAAATGGGCTCTGGGAAAAAGAATTTTGGATCCCAAGACAATACTAGGCAGGGTTGACGTTGTCTTCAATGCCCTACACGGTGAATTTGGAGAAGACGGGCAAGTCCAAGCATTACTCGAGTTTTATAAAAAACCATATACCGGATCCGGCCTTTTAGCTTCAGCCTTGGCGATAAATAAGGCTAGGTCTCGTCAGCTGTTCAAACTAGCCGGCCTTAGTACTCCTCGAAGCATTCTTCTTAAGAGAAGAGAAGAATATCAAACAACGCTTAATTTTTTTGTCACCAGGATTACGAATTTTCCCGTTGTGGTCAAGCCTAATAGTAGAGGATCTTCCATTGGTATATCTATTGTCGGCGACCAAGAACACCTAGAAGATGCAATTAAGGCAGCATTTGATTATGACGACGAAGTCTTATTGGAAGAATACATTCAGGGGATAGAGCTAACGGTATCTGTTCTAGACGGGTATAGAAAGAAAAAACATTTTAGTTTGTCCCCGACTCAGATCTTTCCCTCGGAGGTTTATGGGTTCTTTTCATACGATGCGAAATATCTTGCCGGAGCCTCGAGAGAAATTACACCGGCACCCTTGTCCAGGAAATTAATGATCAAGGTTAGGGAGGCCGCCCTTAAAACACATACAGCACTAGGGTGTAAGGGGTATTCGCGAACAGATATGCTTGTGAAGGATAATATAGTCTATGTTCTTGAGCTTAATACCCTTCCGGGTCTTACGGATACATCTTTGCTTCCTCAACAGGCTCAGGCTTCGGGTTTGAGCTTTACTAAGCTTTTGGACGTGATTCTGGAGTCCAGAAGCTAGCTTTGCTAAAAAATAGCTTTTTAGCTATGATTAGTTCAGATTATGAGAACAAATATTTTAGATACAAAAGATAAAATAGGCGAAAAAGTAGAGCTTTTTGGCTGGGTGAATAGTCGGAGAGACATGGGGAAGATCATATTTGTTGATCTTCGAGACAGATCTGGTGTGGTCCAGGTTGTTTTTACACCCAAAGACAGGCAAATGTACGATTTGATCAATGCCGCTCGTCCAGAGTGGGTTTTGAGGGTCTCAGGCACTGTTGGAGAGCGACCGGAGAAGATGATTAATTCCGAGATCGAGACTGGGAAGGTTGAGATTCAACCGGAAAGTTTGGAGGTTTTGGCCAAAGCGAAAACACCACCATTTGCGTTGGATACTGATGGGCATGAGATAGGAGAAGAAAACAGGATGAAATACAGATACTTGGATTTGAGAAGAAAGAGAATGCAGGATAACTTGACGTTGCGTCACAGAGTAACAAAACATATTAGGGATTTTCTTGATGAAAAAGACTTTATTGAGATAGAGACCCCTATATTATCCAAATCCACTCCCGAGGGAGCCAGAGACTTTGTTGTCCCCTCTCGTTTACATAACGGGAAATTTTATGCACTTCCTCAAGCTCCCCAGCAGTATAAACAGCTTTTGATGGTGGCGGGGTTTGAAAAATATTTTCAGATTGCGAGATGCTTTAGAGATGAAGATACGAGAGGAGATCGTCAGCCGGAATTTACTCAGATGGATTTGGAGATGTCTTTTGTTGAGAGAGAAGATGTGATGAAGATAAACGAAGAGATGTTAATCAGTATCGTTAAAAACACAACTCCGGAGAAAAAGATTCAAGAAATTCCGTTTCCTGTATTTACACACAAAGAAGTAGTGGAAAAACATGGAACCGACAGTCCTGATTTAAGAGAAGATAAAGATGACCCGAATCTTTTAGCTTTTGCTTGGATTGTAGATTTCCCATTTTTTGAGAAAAACGATGATGGGAATTGGACATTCACTCACAATCCATTTTCGGCTCCGAAGCCTGAGTTCAAAGAACAACTGTTTAAGAAAGAGAACATCGGTGAGATTTTGACTTCGCAGTATGATGTTGCCCTGAATGGCTATGAAATCGGAGGAGGGAGCATAAGAAATCACGAGCCCGAAGCCCTAAGAGCTGTTTTGGAAATTATGGGCACCTCCGAGGAGGATATTAAGAAAAACTTTGGTCACATGCTAGAAGCGTTCAGTTTTGGTGCACCTCCCCATGGCGGTATAGCTTGGGGGTTGGATCGTCTTGTTACGCTTTTGGCCGGTGAGCCAAATATTCGAGAGGTTATTACATTTCCAAAGACGGGGGACGGAAGGGATCTAATGATGGATGGCCCATCCGATTTGGAGAAGAAACAACTCGATGAGTTGGGAATTCAAGTTAAAAAATAATGAACAATGCCGTACGGAGCGATTATTATTACAACTATTGTCGTTGCTTTGCTTTTTGTAGTAGTTTTTCTAGTTGTTGAGAATAACTCCCCGCTTATCATTCAAGAAGATCTGACCGAGAGTACCCTTGCGGCAAGACAGCCATTTATCCTACCCATTTCCAAGATTGATGTACCTCTAAGAAATTGGGGTGCAGGTAGGCCGAAGATAGATGCCAAAGCAGCTATTATATACGATCTCAAGATGGAACGTATTTTGTATGATAAAAATCTTACCGATAGGCTGCCGATTGCTTCTATAACGAAAATTGCGAGTGCCTTGGTTGTCTTAGAAAAAATGGATTTGGATGAAGTACTGGTCGTCCCTCCGGAAGCGATAAATGTTACCGGAGAGGGTGGTGCGGAGCTTTTCTTAAACGAGAGTCTATCCGTCAGGGATCTTCTTAAATTGATGCTTATCCAGTCCAATAACGATGCGGCATATGCATTGGCTTTGGGAAGTGACTTTGATTTCGTGAGTGAAATGAACGCTATGGCGGAGCGTCTTAGTATGATAGACACCATGTTTTATGGTCCGGCGGGATTTGATGACCGAGGATTCTCGACTGTTAGTGATTTGATAAATCTGGTAGAATATTCATTAAAGTACGATTATTTGTGGCGAATAATGGGAACTGGAGATGTCACAATCGTATCCGGGGAGGGGATAATTCACAATATTAGGAATACGAATAAGCTATTGGGTCAGATTGCTGACATGATTGGCGGCAAGACAGGATACACGGATTTTGCCCTGGAAAATATGCTAACAGTATATGGCAGCGGTGAATCGTTATTTGCTGTCATAGTTTTGGGGTCCAACCAACGCTTCCAAGATACCCAGGAATTATATAACTGGGTACTTAGGGCTTACGAGATATAAATTATATGGAAGTTGATACACAACTATTTAGCGTCATAAATGTAGTAAGAATTTTCGTTATCGCCACGACTTCTTTTTTTATTGCAATAGTTATAACCCCTCTCTGGATTAAGTTCTTGAGGAAGTACAAGTTAGGGAAACAAATCAGAACCGAAGGGGCTCCTATATACAGTTCAATGCATAAGAAGAAAGAAGGAACTCCGACTATGGGGGGATTTCTAATCTGGGCTGTGGTCTTGGTGATGGCTGTAGCATTTTTGGTTTTACACAATGTCTATGATGGATTCTGGAGTAAGATGAATTTCTTGTCTCGAGGTGAGACTTTGCTGCCTCTGGGGGCTATGGTAATTGCCGGGTTGATTGGTATGTTGGATGACTTGATGGGAATTTTCAAAGTCGGTCCTTCTGGCGGAGGACTAAGCATGAGGCACAGGGTATTGCTTTACGCTCTAGTTGCTGGCGGCGGTGCTTGGTGGTTCTTCACTAAACTTGAATGGGATTTGATCAACGTCCCCTTTATGGGAGACTTTAATATTGGGCTTTGGTTTATCCCGATTTCGTTTTTTATAATTTTCGCCACTTCTCACTCAGCAAACATTACGGATGGTATTGATGGTTTAGCCGGAGGGGTATTCTTAACTGCTTTTGCTGCTTTTGGGGGCATTGCTTTTGTTCAAGGGAGAATGGATTTGGCGGTATTGAATGCCGCGATCATTGGGGCATTAACCGCATTTCTTTGGTTTAATATTTATCCGGCTAAATTCTTTATGGGAGATACCGGATCCATGTCTCTTGGTGTAGCCCTCGGAGTTATGGCCATACTTACGGACGCCGTCCTTCTTTTACCTATAATAGGAATTGTATTTGTTTTTGAATCTTTGTCTGTAATCGTACAGACTGCTTCTAAGAAGTTAAAAAAGAAAAAGCTTTTTATCTCTACTCCTATACACCACCACTTTGAAGCGAAGGGGTGGCATGAGACCCAGATTACAATGCGCTTTTGGATGATATCCGCCATCGGTGCGATAATTGGACTTATCATCTTTTTGGTAGACAGTAAACTACCCCCATTCTTTAGATAATGCGCCCGGAATCAAAAACCCTCCTCGTTTTAATTTTAATTTTGTTGGTCTTTGGATTGTTCGTATTGTCTTCTGCGGGAATAGTTGAATCTCAAAGAAAGTTCGACTCTCCTTATTATTCTCTCTTTCATCAAATACAGTATGGGTTAATCCCTGGTTTAATTTTATTTCTCATTTTTGCGAAGATGGATTTCAGAAGATGGAAAAAACTTTCTCTGTTTGGAATGATCTTTTCCGTCTTTCTTTTGACCATGGTTTTGATGCCGGCACTCGGATATGGATTGCGTGGAGCTACAAGATGGTTGAGCCTTGGGTTTCTCCCATCCTTCCAACCTTCGGAATTAGCGAAGTTGGCTTTGATCTTATATCTGGCCGCGTTCTTTAGTGTGCGCGGGGGAAGGGCAAAAGATCTACAACAAGGATTGATCCCTTTTGTGATCATAATGGGGTTTGTCGGATTGTTGCTTTTGCTTCAGCCTGATACCGGAACTTTTGTAACCATGGCTCTGGTTTCTTTTGCGATGTATTTCTTTGCTGGAGCTAAAATGAAACACGTTATCTCCATTACCTTGGTTGCGTTTATAGCTCTCTCTCTGCTGACGGTCTTTACGCCGTATCGGCTGGATAGAATCAAGGCGTTTGTGAATCCTACGGAAGATATGCAAGGGGTTGCGTATCAGTTATCCCAATCATATATTGCGATCGGTTCCGGAGGAATAAGCGGTGTCGGTTTTGGAAAATCGATTCAAAAGTTCAGATATCTCCCGGAGCCAACCTCGGATTCTATATTCGCAATATTAACCGAAGAACTTGGTCTGATAGGAGCTTTTGCCGCCTTGGGACTTTTGCTGGCTCTGATATTGACTCTGATTAGAATAACTAAAAAAACTGCCGATCAATTTGGCAGATTATTTATACTTGGTGTTGCTGTATGGATTTTTGTTCAGACGGCTATAAACGTTGGGGGATTGACTGGACTTATGCCTATGACTGGTTTACCCCTGCCTTTTTTCAGTGCAGGGGGAACGTCATTAGCGGTTCTGTTGGCTGCTTTCGGTATCATTTTCAATATATCCGAGAGAGCTTAGGCTTCCTTTCTTATTCTCTTAACCAATCGAGACTTTCTTCTTGCGGCAGTATTCTTTTTGATTACGCCGGTCTTAGCAGCCTTATCTAAAGCTTTGTATGCTCTTGATAGATATTGCTCGGCTTCTTTTGTCTGTCCTTCATCCAGAAGCTTTTTGATTTCTTTTATGGCCGATCGGAAAGTAACCTTTTTCTTCAGGTTTTTTACTTTCTTTTTTAGCGATTGTCTGTGTGCCTTTTCGGCGTGTGGTAGGTTTGGCATAGTGAGATAGATAATAACAAATTTGATGAAATTGTCAACGTGTGGTAGCTTTAATCTAGTTTTTTGAAAGGGGGATGAGATGCGCTGGATGCGTTTTCTAAGGATCAACCGGAAGTGGGGATTTCCAAGGATTGATTGGAGAGGGGTCGCTTATTTGGCAGGCAAACTCTGTTTTTTCGCCAGCGCTGCGATTATCCTTGTTGGGTATCTTTTTCTTGTAGGAAGTGATTATCTTGAATTAAGAGAGGATTGGTCTTTCGATATGAGATACGCGATTATCAACCAGAAAATGCTCAAAATTATTGATGAGGTAGAAGATAAGCTTGAAATTGATGTGGACGTCGAGTATTTCAGGCTCTTTCCTAATGAAACCCCCGTGGGAGTTCCCGATATGCTGAACTTGAACGCCCGTTATGTCGTTAGTGGCATCTGGCCGTTCAAGAATCAAGATATCATCTTGATAAGCAGCGATGCTATTGATTATCTTAGTGATGATCAGATAAAGTTTTTGATAGGGCACGAACTGGGTCATGCGATAAATGACGACTTAATGCGAGACAGAGGCTTCCTTCTGGCTAATAAAGTTTTTTTCATGAAAACAGCTAGTAAGCTTGCCCATGCTGGGTCGAAATACTGGAG